>Ga0209372_1000339_pt1 | contig 26184 bp, 27 predicted proteins | sample AgamicAtPe_FD_187170 | JGI IMG/M metagenome (GOLD analysis project Ga0209372, IMG submission 187170) | Agave microbial communities from Guanajuato, Mexico - At.P.e (SPAdes) (version 2) | ecosystem: Host-associated > Plants > Phyllosphere > Phylloplane/Leaf | place: Guanajuato, Mexico | collected... | reverse complement strand
GAGACAGAGAGATGAATGGGCAATAAAGGCGGCCGTCTTGTTCCCACTTGGCGGCTTCCACACAATTTGCGTGCCTGTCAAACATCAATTTGCTTGGCAAATTTGGCGCACAAACAAGCTTGCGGCAGCGCGAGCAGGACGACTCAGGAGAGGAGGCCTCGGCTGCGCAAATGGCGCGCGAGACTCGCTCAGGCTGGAGGCTGAGCAAAGTGGAGCCGGCCGGCGCATTTATTGCCAATTTGCCGCCGCCGCCGCCAGTGAAGGGCGAGCCTGCGAACGAGGAATTCGGCTCCTGTCACCTGTTGCACCGCTGACCACCGGCCGAGTTTGGCCGCAGCCAGGAGGACAAATTCCGGGCTAACTCTCGGCGGCTGCGGTCGTGTTGAGAAAGCGGCCATGCAAATGAGGTGGAGTGGAACAAATTTATCTCGTTGCATCGATCTGCCCGCTCGGCGGCCTCCCTCCACTTAGACCGCTCGCAGCTCGCAGCTCGCTCCTGCCTGCAGCCGCCAACGAAGCCAACTGGCAGCGCTCTGGACGGCCCTCGCCGCTCGCACTGCTCTCGCGTGCTTCCAATCGGCCGCTTATAGGCTCCAAGCGGCCGATTGAAATATCAATGCGCCGCCGGGCGATCACAGCACAACTCTCTCGGCCACACACGCAAACAATTGACAGCTCCGCCGTTGCGACCATTTTTGCGCTCAAGCTCAAGCGCAAGCTCAAGCTCAAGCAGGCCGAGCGTCCGCTGCAGCTGGCTCGATGGGGTCGAGCTTAGGGCAGGCCGGTGCACCTGTCACTGGGACGGCCAAGTCTCGCCTCCGCTCGCCTCGTCTCGATCGCGATCGCTCGCTCGCGCAGCCAGACGGGCCGAGCACGAAGGGCGGCCTGTTCCAGTTGGGCCGGCGCCTCCACTCGGGTGGTCGGCGCTGATTAAAGTGGCCGCTCGCTGCTCTCGCTCGGCGCCGCTGGCCGCCGTTTTGTTTCAGGCTCTTGGGCGAGCTGACAAGCGGCCTTTGCTGGAAACAGCGAGCGCCGCCGAAGCAGCAGCAGCAGCGGCGGCGCTCTCGCCGGTGGCAGCTGTACAGGTGGCAGCTGGCCGGCGCCGTCTCGCTGCCAGCGCTTTGCTCAAAAGCCAACCGGCCGCCGACCGGCCGGCTCAGCTGGAGCACACCGGCGCTCGCATTAGGTGTATAATTATCACAAACACAAGCTCGCTTGCCGGATCTCAGCCGGCGCCAGACTCTGCAAGGTGAAGCCTCAGTGTTTGAGTGAGCGCCGACTCCCCTTAATTGATTGCCTCCCATCGAGCTGGCCGAGCCGAGCCGAGCTGAGCCGAGCGCCGGCCGGGGGCGAGCCGCGCGAAGGCCAGCTCAGTGCAGTGGCGGCGGCCCGCTTGTTATGCAAATCCCATCCCCAAGCCCATCCGATTGCTGGCCGCGCAAAGACGACTCAATTAATGATTGGACTTTGGCGCCTCCACGCGGGACGAGCGGCCAGAGGTGATCTATGGCCGCCGCTCCAAGCTACGCATTGTCTCGCCCTCGATTTCGACTCCTGACTCCTGACTCCAAGTCTCGACTCGACTCGGCCGCCGCCGCCGCCGCCGAGCGCATGATTTTGGCGCAACAATTATCACTGGCCGGCCCGACGAGCCCGGCCAGCGGCGCGAGCGCAAGCTGGGTGGCCGAGCTCGCGAGATAGCATCTGGCCGAGCGAGGCCTCCGCTCGAGAAGCCGCCTCTGCCGAGCTCGGGGCAGCTCGCAAGCCAATCAGCCCGGCCGAGCGACCACTGAGCTGCCAATTAATCGATTAGTTGGCCGAGGCTCGAGGCTGGCCGACGCAAACCATTGTTACGTATATTCAATTTTCCACCTCCTTCGAGTTTGGCCGGCGGCGGCGGCGGCGAGCGGCGAGCGTAGAGGCGGAAAAGTGGCGCGCTCTTCCGGCGGAGGAGCGGCCTTCGTGCGAGCGGCCGGCGTCACGCAAACTGACGCTCGGCGCCCAAAGCTAGAGATGCTTGAGGTGGAGATGGAATTAGACTTGAAGGCAAACCTCAAAGCGGCTCCCTCGCAACGAGACTAACACTACCAATCCAACAAACAGATCCTCGAGCGACACTTGCTGGTGAACAGGAAGCTGGACAGGCAGGAGCTGAGGCGGGCCGAGTCGCTGCAGACGCTCGGCGCCACCTTGCGTCTCGTCGAGAGCGGCAGAGCGCCACTGCTGACAGGTAAGTTGAGGTTGAATTGGTTGTAGCGGGAGTTCAATTTGCATTCCCATTTCAAGCAGAGCGATCGCTCCACTTTCGGCCGATCTGTCTCTCTCTCTCTCTCTCGTTGCGAGCGATTCGCCGCCGGCAAACAATCAACACAATGCGAGCCTGGAAGCGACAGCCAGTTGTCACTATCGAGCCCCCGATCCATTGGCCGGCGCGCCCCAGTCAGCGCATGATAGATGGGGCCCGGCGCTCGATGGATGGATTGCATTGGATTGGACTGGATTGCATTTGATTGGATAGTTGAGTGCTGTCCGCGTCCCTTGAGAGCCGGCCGGCTGGCAACCACGCAGGCGGCCGGCTAGACAATGTAAACAGAGCGAGAAAGTGATTCAATTTGTACGCTCCGAAGTGAACCCGAGCTCGCCGGTCGGAATATTATGCAACGCGCGATTGCAGCCCCACTTCCTGTGCCGGTCGGCCCGCGGGTCGCTTGTTAGCCGGGCGCCGCTTCCACGTCCGAGCGGAATGATTGATGAGCGCTTTAATCACTGTGCAAGCGCCGCCAGCCATACTGTCCTCGCGCACTGCGAGCGGCGGCGGCTGCGAGGAAGTGACCAGAGTTTGCGTTTGGCCGGCGAGCAAGGCTGCTCGGCGCAACACTTGGCCTCCTACGAGCGCAGCCAGCCGCCCGCCGCCAGCAGGACCCGACGAGCGCTCGCGGGGTCAGATCGGCGGCTAGGGCAGAGCGGCCAAAAGTCGCCCGTCTGCTGCCGCCGGCCGCAATGGGCCCGAGCCAGCCTCTCGGGCCCGCGCGATCCATCATAAAGGTGAACCGGCCGACAGATGTTGGGCCGAGAGCTCCTTTGTTGCTCTGGACCTCTACTGGCGCCTGCCGAGTCAAGGGCCCTCTCCTCTCGCCCGAAAATCCTTTGCCGCCCTCGAGGGCTGCCAACGTCGCCGCCGCCGCCGCCGCTGAGCTCTCCTTGCCTAGCGCTGACGGTGACTTTGAACACAAAAATGGCTCTCCCAAAACATTGCTCGCCTCGTGAGAGATCGGCGCCCGCTTCCGGTTGCATCATTTATCAAACTCTGAGCGCCGATTGTTGTCGTCGCCCCGAACTGCGGCTTACGCTCCTGCCGCTCGCTCAACCTTTACTCGCAGCTCCAAATCCGTGACGCGCCAATGAAACGCTCTCAAATGCAAATTTGGCACCAATTTTAAACCTAGTCTCTCTCTTTCGCTCGCTCATATTGCTCGCTGACATTACCTTTGCCTCTGAGCGGGCCAGCTTTTCGAGCACGAGCTGGTTGGCCGGCGGCGCTCGATTTGTTGGGCCTTAATGAAGTGATAATTTATTTTTGGTTCGCTCTGGCCGCGCTTGGGGCGCCATCTGGCGGCGCTCTGGCGCAGTTGCCAAATGGAATCTCGTGTGGGCGGCAGGAGTGGATTGTGTCCGACTCGAACAAGCACCGACTGACGTGAGCCTCTTCGGTCTGTCAATGGGCCGAGCGGGGGCCGCACCTGTTGGCTCGCTCGCGGCCGCCAACAGTCGAAGCGAGTTTGGAGTAATAAAGTGGCCAAGTATGCAAGCTGGCTGACATTTTGCCGCAAGCAACGCGAAAGATGTTTATGGGCACTATTGACTCGAGAGAGCGTTCGAGTCAATAAACTGGCAGCCCGAAGGTGGGAGCTGGCGAGCGAGCGAGCCTCAGAGGTAAGAATGAGGAGGAGGAGGAGGGGGGAGGCCGAGTCTGCGGGCGCAATTCAATTCAGTTTGATGGGGCTCGAGTGCGGTCCAGCCCAGTTGAGCGCACCTGCTCGCCGGCCAGCCGCCCACCTGAGCCGGCCCATTGTTGTTGTCGGGCGCATTGACATTGAGTTTGGCTCGCAAGGCCGACATTTAAATAACAATGCGCGTTCCTCGCCGTCGCCGCTCCCGTCGCCGTCGCCTCGTCGCCTCGTCGCCTCCTCGCCTCGATCGCGAGCTCAACAAATTATCGCCGGCCGACGGCTCAGTGGAGCCCAATGGAGCAGCAACGAGCCAGCCCGGCGGCTCCAAATAGCGGCCATCTTTGACACCAAGCGGCTCTGCTCCCGATTGCAGGCCGGCCATCTCCAACTGGCTCGCTCACGATTCGGGCCATTTATTGCGCAACGAGAGCGGCCGAGAACCTGTTGCGGCGCCTCCGCACAATTCAGGCCCAACAATGGAATTCGGACGCCACATTTCAAGGCTCCCGGCGCCAAGATGGGCGAGTTTAGATAAAAGGCCGCCTATCTCGCGGCTCGAATCTCTTGCGCTCGAAATGTTGGCCGAAATGGGCGGAGAGTTTGCCGGCCCATCGGCTTCGAGTTGCCTTCCGAGCCTCCATTAATTAGAGTCCACCGCTGGCTTGTGTCAATCGGGCTGCTTGAGTTTAGGTTTCGCGCGCGGATTTGGTTCACCTGGGTGCGATCGCTTGGCTCGGTTTGTTTTCGCGCTCGCTCGCTCGCTCGTTTGTTTGTTTGCTCGCTTGTTTGCTCGAGCCGCCGCCAGCAGTTGGGCGCCGGCCAACGCGGCCCATTTCACTTGGCGGCGGCGGCGGCGGCGGCGGCGGCGAAACAATGCGGTCAGCATCCAAGCGGCCAGTTTATTGGCTCGGCCAGTTTGCCGCCGCTGTCCGCCGGCCGGCGCGAATTGCGGGCCGAAGGCTAGCGGAAATGGCTGATATCTTAATTGTTTGCCCTCGACGGCCGATGAGCCCAATTGAGTTGAGTTGGGTTGGCTTTAGTTTTGTTTAGTTAACTTCAGTCGAGTTCAGTTGGGCTGAGTTTTGCTTGCGCAATTAAGCGGCCCATTCGAAGGCCAACGAGCCGCTGGGCCAGGTGAGCGGCGCGGAGGGAGCCTCCAATTGGAGATGTGAGCCTGAGATAAACTCGTCCATCGCACGCAACTTGGCAACAAATTAGCCGCCGCCTGGTTGCCCAACTGGCCGAGTAGCAGCGCAGGGGCCGGCCGGCTGGGCGGTCGAGCGGGCCCCTCGGTTAGTTGCGCGCGAGCTCCTCTTAGGCTCGTCCGGCCAACTTGGATGGCGATTGAGACGCAACCTGGACCAGCCAGCGGCGGCTGGCGCGCGCCAGACACCCTCGGCGGAAGCTCGAACTCGAAGCGGCCGGCCAAGCAACGAGGGGGACGCGCGCACAAACGCAAACAAAAACTTGGGCGCAGCTACAGCCACAGGTGGCTCCACTCTGGCCAGCGTGGCCCGAATTAGACTCGAGCTCGGCGGCTAATTATGCGCCGCTCGCGCTAATCAATGCGCCGCCAGCAACCTGAGACGAGCGGCGGGCGCGTTAAATGAATTGCTGCGTCCCATTTGCTCGCCTCGCCCAATTGGCGAGCAATCACGAACATCCATCAGGATCCAATCAGAATTAGCCCGCTCGGCCGGCTCTTGCGTTCGTGATCTACCTGAGTTTGGCGCTCGAAACTTTGAGTTCACTCGCTCGGCCTCTCCTCTCGCTCGTCGCGCGTTGATGGCAAGCGAGGCGCCCGCTGACGAGCGGACGCAATTACATGCGCTCTTGTCTCGCTCCTTGCTCTTCCCACTTCTTTCCTGCCCACCGAGAGCACTTGTTCCATCGCCGCCAAAGTGTTGCGGCCGAGCCGAGTGTTTCTGGCAGAGCAGTGCCACTTGGCGGCGGCGGCGGCGGCGGATGTGGCCGGCGCATCTGCTGGCGCCAGCCTCGTGCCAGCCCCACACTGGCCGGGCGGAGCAAAACGGCGGCCCAAATGGCTTCCTGTTGGCGCGCGACTGGCCGCCTCTGGCCAGAACTCGGCACAACTCAATTACGGCCGCTCGCAGGTGCCGGCCAAAAACGGTAATAGGTGGCCGTGCCTTTTGGGTTCGCTGCTCGCTCCTTGCGGAAACAAACAATTGCAGGCCGCGCGCTCGGCACCCCGATGCTAGGCGGGCATTCATCATGGCGAGGAGGCTAATGCGCCAGGTAATGATGATGACGATATCAAGCGAACAAATCTGCGCCAACCAGCTGAGGCCAGCTGGCCGGCCGACGGAAAACAACAGCGGCGGCGGCGGCGGCAGCAGCAACAACAACAACAGTCCAATGTCATGTTGCGCGACTAATGGAGGGATTTTGTTTCACTTGCTCGCGAGTGGCCGCTCACTTTCGCCCGACTTCCAGCTCGGCCCTTGGGCGAGTCCATGGCGGCTGCGGCGGAGGCACCTGTTGACTCGCCGTTGGCCCGCCGCTCTCAGCTGGCGCCGCGTCAGGTGAGCGGGGGGAGCATAATTTATGTTCAAGCGCCGAGCTGGAGCCGCCCTCCTGGCCGCCGCCTCGGCCGCTCCGCTCGAACCGAGAGCAAACCAACCGCCGCTCATCCATCCTCCGCCCAAGAGACAGTCTCGCTGGCCCTCGATTGGTCGCTTGGAAGTGACACGACCTAATAAAGGGCCTTATTGAGAAATCATTAATTTCACTCTGCGCCGAGGAGGCCGCCTTAGTCGGCCCATCTGGCCGCCAGCCTCTAGCCGGTTGGCCGGCGGCCCAGTTCAGTTCAGTTTAGTTCAGTTACACTGCAAGCGCAATGCAGTGCGCCGAGTAGCGAGCCAAGTCAGGCCGAAGCGGGGAGACGAGCGTGAAATTTACCTTGACTCGGATGTGTCATGTTGCGTCCTCCTTGGAGGAGGCGAGCGCAACTTTTTAAAGTTTTGCGCGCGCGCGCGCAAGACCGACGCATGGCTCTCGGCGGCGCCCAAATAATAAAACTTGAACACAAACTTTAATTGGCCTCTTTGCGCGTCCACTTGTGCAACAGTTTGACAGATTAGCCGCTCTGCTCCAGTTTTGCGCCCGCCGAGCAATAAAAGCACAAACTTGCTCGCAAAACCAATTTAAAATGTCACTCAAAACTCTTGCTCGCTCATCTAATTGCTGATTTGTGATCTTGGACTTAAAGCGCAACCAAAAGGCGCTTACTCTCTGGCCGCCGACAGGTTAGCCTGCTGAGGGGAAGATGTTCATCCTCTCGCAACTCAACGCTTGCATACACACACACTTGTCAAGCCAACCATGCTAATCATCGGCTCTCCTCCCTCAAACTCGCAAACAGCAACTCCAAGCAAAGCTCATGACTCCATCCAAGCGATGGGCGACTTTGCAGCGTTAAATTTGGCCGCCGGACAGCCAAGTGGACGCCAGCAACCGCCGGCCAAAGACGCCTGGCCAAAGTCGCTCAGGTTGGCCCAATCGAACGCAAACATAGTGCAGGTTAACGAGGCTAGCAATGGTTTTGTCTACATCATCGACAACGTGCTCCTCCTCCCAGAGGACGCTGACTACATTGTGCAAACAAGCGTGGCGCCCGCAGTCTCATCCTCCCTCCTTGGCGCCCACAACTCGGCCATCCTAGACTTCATCAACGGCCTCCTGTCGCCTGGTCCGCTTAACCTGAGTGCGCAATCCATTATTGCAGTCATTGGAACTCTTTCTGTGGCCATAACAGTCCTGCTCGTCCTGGCGCTCGTGCTAACCGTTAGAAAGCGGCGCCAAAACAAGCTTAACAGGCACCACCAACTTGAGTCCGGCCTAACCTCATCCTCGTCGGCCAATTCAGGCTCAACCTCAACAACTAAAAGCTTATGACTCGCAAGCACAAACTCCAAACCATCACCTGGATAAACCAACACATTGGAGGCCAAATTCAATACTTAGAGATAGAAAGATTTTCCTTTTTTCCTGTACAGTTGCATAAGTTGCATGTAAATTTAAACCCTCCAAACTGATAATGAGTCAACCCTGCGCTTAGTCCACATTAACTGGACCAAAATTTACTTTTTCACAAGCTGGACGTGGTCGCAAAGTAGGAGCAGTAAATATTTGTATATATCTTTCATCATTGTCCAATTTGGGGGAGTTAGCTAGAATTAAACTCTCTCGGTCCAACTAAAGTAGTCTGAAAACAACTCCAATCTTCATTCTCGTCCCTCCTGTTTGGTCCCACTTTCATGCCTAATCCATCACGCTGAACCATGGAAACCATGGAAATCGAACCCCGCACGCCGAGGTAGATTCATCTGTCGTCTCGCGTTTCCAAATAAGATCACCCCAAATTAGCGCATTCGTATGGTCAACCAGTTTATTGCCCAAACTTAACGCTTATATTGGCCACTCGATTCGATTGGAACTTTAACCCCATGATCTAACGGAAGGGAGCTCCTTTGCCGTGGAGAATGTGCCTGTGTACGATTGATAGAAAAATTGGTTGCTGTACGAGGGCAACGATTGGCGTAAGAGAACGCATGCGAAAAACAGCATCTAAACATTCAGCGACCCAAGCTGGGGCCCGAATTATCTTCCCTTGTATTAGATAGATAGAAATTGATCTCTGCTGTCTAAATTAGTTACCTTTATTAGTGGAGACACAATGGTTTAGTAGATTAAGTCAAGAGGAACTGACACTTGACGGAGCTTCCAATAAAAGCTTCCAGCCTCTTAGTAATCAACAATCTCACCATGGTGCTCAACGTTTTGATGGTCGCCGAGAAACCCAGTTTGGCCCAATCGCTAGCTGGATTCCTGGCCCAAGGACCAGTGAGGAGTCACAAGGGGCAGGGAAATCCTGTCCACGAATATAATGGTCAGTTTTTCGGAAGGCCAGCAAACTTCAAGTTCACTTCGGTCGCAGGGCACGTAATGACGTGCGACTTTCCCGCCAGCTATAATAACTGGGACCGCGTAGAACCTGTCGAGCTGTTCAAGGCACCAACCATCAAGAAGGAGGCTAACCCAAACATGCACATGCCCAAGTTCTTGCAAAGAGAGGGCAAGAATTGCGACTACTTAGTGTTGTGGCTGGACTGCGACAAGGAGGGTGAGAATATATGTTTTGAAGTTATGGACGCGCTGGCGCCAGTGATGCAAATAAGTCTCTACAACCCACAAACAGTTTATCGGGCTAGATTTAGCGCATTGACCGCTAACGATATCCGTAAAGCAATGCAGAATCTCGTCCGACCCAACCAGCTCGAATCGCTCAGTGTCGAGGCCCGCATGGAGATAGATCTTAGAATTGGATGCGCTTTCACTCGATTCCAAACCAGATTCTTTCATGGAAAGTATGGAGACTTAGACAGTAGCGTTATCAGTTACGGGCCTTGTCAGACGCCGACGCTAGGTTTTTGCGTTGATCGGCATGATAAGATACAATCCTTCCAGCCAGAGCCATACTGGGTTCTAGTTGTCAAGGTCCGTCCCTGTTCCACAGACCAAGCTGCCGAGCTAACTCTCGATTGGAGTCGCGACCGAGAGTTCAAGCAAGCGAATGCAAAGGCTGCCTTAGCTGAGGTTAAATCTCATGGAAGAGCTCGAGTGACAGACATTTGTTACAAAGAAAAATCTAAGCCAAGACCAACTGGTCTAAATACCGTTGAACTGCTTAGAGTTTGCAGCTCTGCCCTAGGTATTGGTCCTCACTCTGCAATGATAGTCGCCGAGCGACTATATACGCAAGGGTACATATCATACCCACGTACAGAAACAACTGCTTACCCGAAGGAATTTGACTTTCATTCGCTGGTTAACATGTTTACTTCGAGCCCTGACGTTGGCGATATCACCAGGGAGCTATTGCGTGAGGGTATCAATAGGCCGAAGGGAGGAGTTGACGTCGGTGACCATCCTCCGATAACTCCATGTAGATTAGCTACTCAAAACGAATTGCATGATAGGGATAGCTGGCGTGTCTACGATTACGTAATGCGCCACTTCCTCGGATCTATAAGTGGCGATCTCAAATACAAACAAACAACTATTACTTTCATGATAGGCAAAGAACAGTTCACTAAGACGGGCGCTGTGGTTACCTATGCCGGTTTTAGCAAATTTATGACTTGGATCTCAATAGCTGAGGGCTATCTGTCCTCTACAATCAAAGTTGGCGATGAGTTTAGCATAACTGAAGCAAAAATAGTTGAAAAGAAAACTTCACCACCTGACTATTTAACTGAATCAGATCTTATTTCGCTCATGGAGAAACACGGTATTGGAACAGATGCATCCATACCAACCCATATAAATAATATTTGCACGCGAAATTATGTTCAGATTGGCAATGGGCGTCGACTGATACCCACTCAACTAGGAATCATTTTGGTTCACGGCTATCAAAAGATCGACAACGACCTGATACAACCAACAACGAGGGCAGCCATTGAACGCGAGCTGAATCAGATAATTGAGGGTAAGGCCGATTATAAGACTGTTCTGAACGACACAATCCGGTTGTTCAATAAAAAGTTCGATTTCTTCGTGGAGAATATAGCTGCCATGGATCAACTCTTTGAAGTATGTTTCACTTCATTGGCGGAAACCGGTAAACCCATGAGTAGGTGCGGCCGATGCAAGCGATATATGAAGATGATTGTTGCAAAACCGCAGCGATTATATTGTGTTAACTGTAAGGAAACGTTTTCGGTACCCCAGAGAGGAACCATCAAGTTGTTCAAGGAGATCAAGTGTCCTATTGATGGATTCGAAATCTTGTACATGCAATCTGACAGAAACGAACGTTCGTACCCATTCTGTCCAAATTGTTACAACAACCCACCGTTCGAGAACATGAAGAAGGCTGTTGGTTGTAACGAATGCACTCATGAAACTTGCGAGCATTCTATGACCACAAACACTATCCGTCCTTGCACTTCGTGCACCTACAATGGGAAGTTAGTCTTAGACACTGGATCCGGCCCCAAAAAGTATTACATAGCCTGCAACAGGTGTCAGGTTATGTATCAAGGTCTGGACAAGGCCGTGAGAGTTAAGGTTAAGACGAAAGAAGAATGCGAAAAGTGTCGTGCCAAACTAATGTTTGCCGAATTCAAACCTGATCCAACCAAAACTCTGGACGACAAGACAAAGTTCACAGAGTGTATCTTCTGTGGCCCAATCCTGAGCAAGATGTTACATCTTAAGGGAGGCCACAGAAAGCCAGGCGAGGATGGGGATGGTGAGGAAAATTTTAGACAGCGTAGAGGTGGTAGGAGAGGGGGTGGCCGGGGTGGACCTCCGGGTAGGGCCGACGGATCTGGATTTGGGAAGCACAAGGACCCCTTTATGATTGACAACAACGGTCCCGATGGCTGGGACAATGATGATCCCGAGCGACCGGGAGCTTTTAGGCGAGGTCGTGGACGGGGTAGGGGTAGAGGTTTCAGCGGTGGTGACAGAGGAGGTTCAAGAGGTCGTGGGGGGCCGGGCAGGGGTGGCGCACCTAGAGCTCGCGGCGGACCCCGCGGCCGATTCTAGACCTTCCTCTAACATAGTGAGTGACGGACCTTGATATTTCAACCTCATATATTTGCATCTGAGTTTCGTATGTGCAACACTCATCTGGAGGACAATCTTGCATTTCAGTCAGCTTCCTGTTGTGCTTAATTTGGAAGGGTTAGCGCCCATAAAGGAGTTCAGTTTTATTAAATTGAATTCATATAAAGTTAGATGGAACAATCTGTATAGTCTAAGCAGAGGCGTTCTTGCAGGCAATAATGGACTCTTCGCCAACAGCCGAAATAACTGTAACCAAAACAGTGTTGTCCTCTTTGGCAAACTCCTCTTTGATTTTAGCTGCTAATTCGCCGTCAGGTAGGCGCAAATCATCACGAGTATCTCCTTTGTCTGTCATCAAAGTAACAAAGCCGTCGTCGCTTATGTCGATCAATTGAAAATCAATGCGCGATACATTGGGCACATCGATATTGTGAGTAGATGGGCATAGATCCTCATAACGTTTACCATTGAAGATATCAATGCCAACTAAGTGTACTTTGGCGTGGCCGTGCTTTCCAGTTTTAGATGTGGACATTTCAACAATTTTACATGGACGGCTCTTAATCATAACAAAGCCGTTTTTCCTCAATGCTGAACATTGCATGGGATAGGTTGAGGAGGCATTGGACGAGGCTCCCTGGTATTCAACAGTATCTTCGCCTTCCATTTTTGTTTGGGTCAAGTAGAGTTGCTTGGTCGATTAAACGCGCTACTATGACAGATGAGATGAGATGCTGATCTCAGATAATAGTTGAATAAATTTCAAGTCAGCTCGCAATTAGAATGGGATCGCTGATGATGCTAATACATTTGGGTATAGATACAATTGTGTGCCCAGAATGGTGATAAAGATTTTGTTTTGGTTGGAGTTTCTTCAGGTTTGCGCTTCACGTTCTTGGACACATGCGCACGGGCCGCATCGACTGGCTCACGAATCATGCCGGAATTCCGCTGCAGCCGGCGCGCATGTGCCCGCTTAATTGGGCGGCAAATTTTGAACTGATTTGCATGATGAGCAGTTGGCTTTGGCGCTCGCTAGATGGCAACATGAACGCTATAATTATAGCCCCCATGCATCCCGTAGGAAGCCGGCCGAGTAAGCTGATGTTTGTGTCCCTAAACTCTGGCCCCCCTCTCCATTATTACCTCTCGCTTAGAGTTGAATTTTTCCCGCGCACTCGTACATTTATCAACAATGGCCAATCTGGTCAATTTACTCGAACTATATAATCAAATGTCCATCGATCATCCACCTAATGCCAACGGGTGCCTCTCTATGCATCCGTCTTTTCATCGGGCGACGACAATGATAGAAAATCACGACACTACCGAGCACACAATGGGCCGAGCTGGGCCCAACTCTGAACAGGTAAATCCGATTTGTCCTCGCTCTTTCCGGACCAACTGGCTGTTATCGCAGTCGATTATGAACGACGACGACAAGAGCTCAAAAAGCGCCAGCAGCACTAACCTGGAGCGAGCCGTTCAACTCATTAATCACTTGCCTCCATTGGCCATAGTTGCCTGGCCACAGAGGAGACTCGACCGACGGTTTTAGCTGCGATCACAACAGCGGACGGGCCGATTTGTATATCGGGCCCCCGAGATTGCAGCGCGCCCGCTACCAGCGGAGTGCGGTCTGCCGCGCCAGCCCGCGGGCCAATAGAGAGATCCAAGGGGCTCTCCAGCTCGAGTGTCCTTACCTGGCTGCTCGGTTGGCGTAAACATGAAAAATCAAATTACCGCCGCCAGAAGCGCCAAAGCAGCTTGGCCCACAATTGAGAATCCATTAGCCTAGCTGATTGTTGCCGCTGCCGCCGCCGCCGCCACAACAACAACAACAACACCAACAACAACGCCGCCGCCAACAGCAAGAGTGAAGAGGACAACAATGCCTCTGCGCTGACCAGCGGCGACAAACGCGCCACTTTGTTCAGCAAACTGGCCGCAGCCTGAGGACTGGGCGGCGCCTATGCACCGGATATCAGGTGGCCGACGGCGGCGCCGCGACAGGCGCGACAAATGGGCCCTTGGGAGCGCGTCAGTGGGCCGGCCGGAAACGGGGCGAAACTCGAGCTGCAGGGGCCGGTTTGCGGCAAACCTTTGCCAATGCATGGGCGCCGCCTGCTTGGGTTGCATCTAATTCGGGCGGCATCACCGGATCTCTGGGGACGCGCGCGCGCAGCTCTTATTAGATTAGCCGCAATCCACACTCCCTGTCCCTTCCGTTTCTGCGCGACCGCATTGGCCAGCGATTAGGATGTTGATGATGTGGATGATCATCATCAAAGATTCGTCATCTCTTGATTAGCCGCCCATGTTGGCCGAAATGAATCCGCGGGCCTTGAATTGGAGCGCAAAGGTGAGTCACGAGCGGGCGGCCAGCTTCCGGCTGGATGGCCCGCCGCCCGGCCGGACGATGGCGCCACCGGGCTGCCCATGGCCACCGGGCGGCGAGCGCGGCACCGCAAACTGGCCGCCGCCGTCGGCGAGATTGATCGCGCGGAAAGTTTAATTGATCATGAGATTCTTTTGTTGGCCGGCCACTCTCAGGTGAGCGCAAGCTTTGCTTGACCTGGCGGAGCCGCAACCTGATTTGCGCTCGCTCGCTCGTCTGCGCGGGCGCCACTTGTTGTCGTCGGGGTCGTTGCAGGTGAGCCTGATATTGTTGATGCTCATGTTGATGTTGAAGCTGATGCGGCTGATCATTAGGAGTTTGTTTTAAAATCTACAAACAATCTCTCGCTCGGCTCGCCTCGAACGGGCGGCAAAGCTGCACTCAACTCGAGACCGCCGACCGAGCGGAAAACTCATTGTCTTTTTAACCTTTGCGCTGTGTTAAAAGTCATGTTACCTGAAAACTGGCAGCAACAACATGAAGAGTGGCCCAGAGAGAGTCCGCAGTTGGCCAGTTGCACAACCTGAGGTTGAGGCGAACACAAGCGAGCCACTCCAACTTCTGCGCCGGCCACAGGCGAGCTCGCCGAGAGGCTCCAGTAATTAGTTGGGCCGCAAACCTGGAGCGAGGAACAAATTTGATCGGCCTCACAGTTGGATATATGCAGCTTGCACTAGATATCATCATCGGCCGCTTGATCTTGTTGATGTTTGCGCCGCTTGAATTTGTTCCGCTGGCGCCCCTGTTGGCCCGTGTGATCGATAGCCCAAAAGATGATTTATTGCCTCGCTTTTTGGGTTGCAAGCGGCGAGCTCGGGTCGCCAGTTGGAGCGAGCTAGTTGGTTGGCCAGTCTTCTCGGAGGCGACAACAGGTCGCTCGCCCTGCCCTCAGCTCGGCTCAGTTTCGAGAGTGATTGCATGTATGACGCGATTAAATCAGACGAGATCTATATCGGCCACAGGGTTAGGCCGATTAATGGCATCATTTACGCTCAGCTTGAGTCGGCGGCAAGCTCGGCCTCCAAGTGGAGAGGTGTGAACTCGCTCCTCACCTCGTCGCTCTGAGTGCAGCTCACTGGCCGCCGCCGCCGCCGCAGTCTCGGCAGGTGCGACAATTTGCGCGCTTGACGGGCGCGGAGGCCGGCGGAGGAGAGGCGAGCTTTGCGGCAGGAGGGGAGCAGCCAAAAGCGCGGCCTCCACTTTAATCAAAATGTTTTGATTCCAGCCCATTTGTTTGGCAGCCACGCGAGCGCTGCAATCGATCCGGCCCGCGGAATTCCTCTCCAAGCCGCCAGACCGCTTGGGGCGCGCAAATCGCGTGTCCTCTAAGCTCAGAAGTGGGCCGAGCGCGACCATCACCCTGGACGAGCGGCGGCCTGAGCACAGGTGCTCACCTGAGCGCGGCGGCACACAAATTGCACAAGCGGCGGCGGCGGCGGCGGCGCCTACAAGGGCCCACCTGCCCGCGCGAGCAGCGCCGCTCGGCCCCGCGCGCTCTCCTGCCAGCCAGCCGGCCAGCCCGCTCGCTCGCTCTCTCCCTCCACCTGGCGCCTCCTCCGCTCGACTTGGAGCGGGAAAATTAATTGAAAAATGGTTTTACATAAACACACTGCTCGCTACCTCACTTGTCATGTCCTCCTCGCCTGTTCCTGCCGGCTTGCGGTGCAACACTCGCGGCTAGAATGCAAATTTAGCCCTCGCTTCTCGGGCTATAAATCAAAACAAGCTCTCCCTCTCGCTGGCTCGCAACAATGGGAGCTCGGGGGCAACGGAGCTCCCATTGGAGCCGTTAGAGGGCCACTCGGCTCGGAATTCGTCTCGTCCCCGCCTGTACCTGTCTCATCGCGTCTCGTCTCGTCTCGTCTCGTCTCATCTCATCTCGTTTCGCCTCAATCTCACCTCTTCGCCCGAATGGCGCAACAAATCTGGCCTCCAGGTCAGCGGTGGCGGCATTGTGCGGCCCGCAATATAGATGCTGAATGGCGGCCGCCAACGCGCTTATCAGCCGGCCGCCATCTATATTGGCCGCTCGGCAAGCTGTCGTCGAGCTGCCTATGCGCGCAAAGAACAATGAGCCGCCCAATGGAGCCGAAAGAGAGACGAGAGCGCCCGTAAACAAGTGGCGCCGCCGCCGCCGGCTCATCCACTCGGCCGCTGAGCCTCTGCAAGCTGCGGACGAGGCCGAGTTTGCTGAGCCCAACAGGCCGGCCGGCAACATAATTCCCATTTGCCCGCCAAGAGCTCATTGCGCGCCACTGATTAATCAGGCGGCTGATTGCGATCTCGCTTGCGCTGATTGATTATCGGCTCCACCATAAGATTGGCCGCCGCCGCAGCCGCTCTCAATTCGCCTCCGCTCACAATCCACTCGCCGCTCACGCAGCCAAATCTAATTGAAACTTGCCGCCAAAGGGATCCAGGCGCGGGCATTGACGCAACTCATTTCGTTTCGCCTACCTGGCTGGTTAGCCGGGAATGATAATGATTTTGTTGGCGCATTTCTGGAACCCAGATTCTTGTAATTCTCGTTGCGTTCCCATTGTGTGTGTTTGTGCGTTTAAGTTTGAGTTTGCGTTTGCGACTACGACTGCGATTACAAGCCGGCGAGCACGCAAAAGGCAAAGCCGAGAGCAGAAAGCCAAGGGGCCAAGTGGCTCAGGTGCCACTTTGCCGGTTGTGTTGCTTTAAAATCTGCGGGTTGCTAATAAACTTTGCCGCTCCCTTTGGCGCCGGGCAGCGAGCCGCCAGGTGGCGCTGGCGGGCGCGCAAACACGCGCCCACAAATTATAGTGGCCACTCTCGAATCTAGTAAGTGTCTGTGTGTGTGTGTGTGTCACCTGCGCGCTCTTGTTGCCTGTCATGTTTATGTTTATCAAGGATCGTCCGCTTCTTTCGTCAGAGCAACTCGAGTGAGCTGTCAGTCTCCAATTGCAGGCTCCCCCAATCGGAAGTTAGCCCCGCTTGAGGTTCCACTAAAATTCGGCTCTAAGCTTTTTATTGGGCGAAATTGCAAACTAAAACGGCCCGACCTTAGCTCACCTGGCCGCGAGCGATTGATTCCAGTCGGCGGTAGTTCCAATTTGGCCCCTCTGATTCCATTTGATTCGATTCCATTCGATTTGATTTGATTTGTCCAACCTTCGACCGGCGAGAGTCTATCTCTTTGGCCGGCGAAAGTGGAGCAGCTGGCCAAGTTGTGTCAACAGTCGCGCTCTCGATTGAGCGGAACGGACAAGTCTCGGCCCAAAGGCCAGCAACTGCAGCAGCTCCTTTCACTTGAACGGAGCCCCCAGAAGCGCTGCCCTTGGAGAGGGAGAGAAACGGGCCAGCTTTGGCCAAATCAGATTGTCAAAACTAACAACACATTTAAATGTTACACTGCCAAACCTCCTGCCAAAACCAATAATTATTCTTACCTGCCGGATTCCGGGCTGACTTTTGGCGCTGGCCAGTCGTTGGGCTCCTTGGCGCCGTTTAGCTCGCGCGCCGGCCGATTTGAATCGGATTGGATCGGATCGGATCGGATGGGCTGGAGTTGGCTGGATTGGAGCCGATGCAAATGCAACTGGCTCGCGACTGCCAATTAGGGGCGCGCTGGGCCGGCCGCTGAATGGCGCCGAGAAGGGGCGAGCGACAGGAGGAGGAGGAGGCGGCCAGCTCGCCACTGGCTCAATGGGCTCGCTGGCTCGCCCGCTCAATGGCCCGGTCGCCGCCCATTGAGAGCGCCGACCTTGGCCGCAACAGGCGGCGCCTCCAGGCCGGCGCTCGGCCGCGCCCACGAGGAGGCGCGGAGGGCGCAGCCGGAAGCCGCGCGCGCCCGTTGTGCAACTGGGGGCGGCGGCGGCGGCGCCAGAGTTGACATGATTGGCAGGCGGCCGCGGCGAGCCGGCACAATGGAACTCGGCAGCGGGGCAGCGCGGCCAGTTTGCGCCTCCGCCGTCTCTGGCCGCAGCGAGGGGCGGCGGAGAGGAGAGAGGAGAAGAGAAAAGAAGAGCGGCCTTCGCTGGCAAACCGTTAGCCTGAGCCGGCGCGCAAGATCCTCCTCGCCTCGCCTCTCCTCGTCCCCCCCCCTTACCTGGCCTCAAAAATCAATTAGCGCGCGCGGACAAGGCGAACGATAAAATCAGTGCCAACGCGGTTGCAATTATCGTAAATCGTGTTGCACGAAGCGGCCAAGTGGCCGCCTTTTGCGCCGGCCAGCGGCGAGCGGCCGGCCGAGGGGCCAGATCGATGGCGGCCGCGCGCTCGGAGGCACGAGCTCGTTAATTGTTGCGCCGGTTGCGCCGGTCGCGCCGGTCGCGCCGCTCGGCTCGCGTGGCGTGCGCGGCGCATCGCAGATTGCACAACCAGCTGACCTTTGAGCGCGCTCACCTGGCGCCGGAAGAGCACGATCGATTGATCGGCGGCGGCGGCGGCGGCGGCCAATTGGCATCCGAGTGGCGGCTGGATGCGGCCGAATGTGATTAGCGCGGCGCTGGCGGGCGCGACCGCAGCCGCGAGCTGTCAGTCATAAGTGGATGGCGTCACAATAAAGCGTCCGACTTGAGTTCAAGCGAGCTGAACTGGACTGGACTGGACTGGACTGGACTGAACTCTGGCCGCCGGACGCATCACGTCCAAACGTGTCTTGGCCCCAATTTGCATTGGCCGGCAGATTGAGCGAGTTAATGAGAGGCACGCAAGCGCGCGTTTGTTTGCGCTTCTGCGCGGGCCAATTTGCGGGGGCGCCGCTTTGGGCGAAATTTGAATTCGCCCATTTGGGGCTTCAAATTGGGAGCGCAGCGAGAGTTGTTTGATGGATCGGCGCTCGGCTCGTTGGCCCGAGTTGCGCGGCTGCAGATTGGGGGCGGCCGGCCGACCGACAAGCAGGACAAGTGGGCGCCCCCAGAGTTATAGGCGGCGGCGAGCGGGCCCCTATAGCCGCCTATAGGACACCCGCGGCGCTTCCGCCGAGCGCCCGCATGCCGGGTGACTTACTGCGCCTGTCCTGCGCGCGAGCGGCAAAACCGGCAGCCGCGCGCAAAGGCCGGCAATTTGGGTTTTAGCGGCGCGCTTAATTGCGGGCCGCCCGCAGCAAGCGGCCCGCTCTGGGCCCGGGCGAGCCAGGTAGCCTAATTGTAGCAGCGCCAGCAAAAGCTAATCAAATCTGGCCGCGAAAGGGAGAAGCCGACAATTAGGAGTAAAACACGGATTTTGCTAGCATTTGAATGGCGGGCCAGCCAGCCAGTTGGTGGCGCGGCGCCAACGAGCGGGGGCCAGGTGAGCCCAGGGCGGCGGCCCAGTGAGTTGCTCGACTTGCCTCCCCGGCTGAGCCCGCATTTTGGAAGTGGAGCGGCCGAAATCAATTAGAATCCGGGCAGCTTGCGTTGCCACGAGCAAAGTGGGCCGCCCTGCTGCACGACTCACGAGGACAACAGGTTGTCTCTGGCCGCCACTCTCGCCTGGAGCCGGCGCGAGTCTCGCTCCTGTCAGCCCTCGGCTCGCTCCTCGTGCGAGCGCCCGCTCAAAACGGCCGCCGCCGCCGCCGCCGCCCCTGGAGGCGCCCCATTGTGTTGCCAGCCCGCGGGCCGCCCATTTCGAGCGGGCCGCGCGCGCGAGCAATGAAATTATGGAAAGTGGCCGCTTTGGGCGCCGCTCGGCCCCGTTGACAAAAGTGGCCCCTTTGTGTGCCGGCCACTCGGCCTGCCGGCCGGCCGCCGCGCGCAAAGTCGCCCCTTCAAAGCGGAACTGTCACTTACCTGTCCCATTGTTGGCCGCTCAGCGGCGAGCGGCCAGAGTGAAGCGGAGCGAGAGAGAAACGCTCGCTCCGTTTGGCCAAGCAAGAGGAGTCACGGGCTCAATTCCATCGACTAGCGAGCCAAAGTTTAGTGAGCCGAGCGAAAGGGTTTGGCGCTCTTGCTCGCGGCCGCCGATGCGAGAGAGATCGTTGCGCTGTTTGCGCTAGTGTTGGCGGCGACGCTGTTGTTGCTCTGGGCGGCGGAAGTGGCTGCGATTGGGCGGCGGGGGCGCAAGTGCGCTCGCAATAAAGCAAATCTTGCGCGCGAATTATTCTAATGGATCGTTGGGCCGGCGCTGCGAGTTGTGAGCCACGAGCTGCGAGCCGCGAGCAGCGAGCAGCGAGGAGATTTAAAGTCAGCAAATTGCCACCACCAATCCGCCGCCTTTGGCTCCCCCCGAGCTCGTGACGCAATTGGATGCGACTTGCGCGCGCGCATCTGCGACTTTGCGCTCACCTTGCGGCGCCATTAAAGTCAAAGGATTATTGCATGTTGCCAAATTGAATTATAAAACGCGTGTTCCTCTCGCGCGCGCTCGCCTCCATTGAAGAGACTCGGCCCGCTTTTTGCAGCAAAACCAAACCAGCTCGGCCCGTTTTGTCGGCCCGCTTTTGGTGTTGCTCGCCACTTCCGCTTGGCCAATAAAGTGAAACAATTTTGACACAATTTCGCAAATTGATGAACAAAAATCATTCAGCTCAATTGTGGCCGCTCTCCGTTTGCGCTTGCTGCCGCCGCTGCTGGCGCTGTTTGTTGCGCGCGGCCGCCAAGTGCGCCATTTTTCATTCGTTACCATTCGGCCAGCCGGCCAACTGAAGGCGGCCACTGAAACAAAGGGCACCTCTGGGAACAAACACGCGCCCACCACTTGTCGAGGGGCCCACTTCCGCTTCCGGCGGCCGAGGTGCCGCCAAAGAACAAGTGTTGGTTCCCTCCTTTTTTGGCCCACTCCTCGCGCTGCTCTGCCCGCTGGCTGCTGCTGGCCGCCGCCGCCGCTGCTGCTGCAACAAATTGGAGAATAATTAATGATGGCCAATGAGCTGCGAGCGGCTGGCAACACTTTGCGCTCCAGCGAGCACGCGCCCGCCGCTTCCGATTTGGATCTAAACATCCATTTCCGCCCGCCGTCCATTAATAATTCACACGCGCGCTCGGCTCTTTCGGAGCAGAGCAGCGGCGGCGGCGGCGGCGGCGGCGGCGGCTGCTGCTGCTTCGTGTCGACGATTGCGCCGCCGCTTTCCGGTTTGCTGGGCGCGGAAATGATATCTGGCCGCCTGGTTGAGTGCGAGCGCGCGGACGCTCCTGGGGCCGGCGCCTAATCCACTGGAGAGTTCGGCCGCCTGCGCGAGGGGCGCGGAAGACTAATTGAAATCATTAGGCGGCCCTCTAAGCCGCTCGTTGTTTGTTTTGCGCCCCTTGCCACTTCCGCGGGCGCCGGACGCGAGCTTGGCGCGCGGGGTCAAGCGAGCGCGCGCGCAACAATCAAGTGCTGTCTCGAGCGGGCGCTCCTCTGCCGCCGGACGGCCAATTAATCATTTGCGCGCCCCCAAAACTGTTGGCGACGGCGGCGGCGGCGGCGGCCAAGCGGCGGAAGCGAGCCAGGATCCGGAGTTGCGCAACTATGATTTACATGAGAAAAATGTATTTTACAGCGCAAAACACGCGCCCACTGAACGGCGCTGAGGCCCCCAAAAGCGGCCGCTGGCAATACGCGAGTTTTGCCGCCAGGAGCTAACGGTTATGGGCGCGCTGGTTGGCCCATTGGAGGCGCACGCGAACCAGAAATCAGCTGCCAATGGAGGGGCTCGCGCGCGGACGAGGACTGGCGAGCGGACTGGCGGCGAGTTAAATGCGCAACCAAGCAAGCGAGCAACGGTGGCAGTTGGAGGCAAAACTGAACTCGGCTCCAGTTTGGCCGGCTCAAAGTTCGAGCTTGAGCCGAGTAAACTGATAGTTGGCCGCTCAAATTGGCAGTCCGGCCAGCGCGCGCAAATTCAATTAGGACGCAGGTGGCCAGTTTGCTGTGGCGCGCGCGCAAACTCGGCGGCCAATCAGCCAAACGCTTTGCACAAAACTCGCCCCCACTTGTTCGCCTGGGGCGCCGTCCCACTTCCGGCCGCCGCCGCCGCAAGCTGGCTCGTTTGCGGCGGCGGCGGCCGCGCCACTGGCGGCCAATTATTGCGGCCCACTAACAAGCGGGCGGCCAAGACTGCGGTCGCAACGGCAGCGCCCTCGGCGAGAGCGCCGCCGTCTTGGCTCACTTTCGTTGGCCAGCGCCAATCCAATTACTCGAGAGGCTCGCGCGCGCGTGATTTACTCGCCGACGAGGAGCATCCGGCGGAAGGAGGAGGGGGCGAGTTTTGATTGAGGCCGTTTGATTGGCTGCGGCTCCATGGGCGCTGCCGCTTCCACGGCGGCGGGCGCATTTGCATTGCGTAGGCGGCGGCGGCGGCGCCGCTTTCGCGCCAACTTGAGCGCGCGCGCGCGACTCGACTTCTTCCGCTCGAGCTGGCGGCGCAAGTTGAGTTTGCGAGCGAGCGCATGCAAATTACGCGAACGCGCACGTCCGCCGCCCGGAGCGCGCGCGCATTCTTCGGCACTGCGCGCAGCCTATAAGAGCCGAGCGGCCAGCCTGCAGTTGGCCCCGACGCGCGCTCCTGTCTGCAGGCTGCCGCTCCGCCTTGCGCAACGGCCGAGCTCGGCCCGCTTGAGCTCCATTGAGCCAGGCTGAATGGACGAGCCCATTCGGGTTCGAGCGCGAGAGCGGAGCGCCCATTGAGGGAACTCAATTAAGCGCTCGCAGGGACAAAGGCGGAGGCGGCGCTCCGAGCGCCAACAATGGCCGCGCTGGCCCAACCTCCGAAGGCGCCGCTATAGAGCCGGCGAGCGGATTGCCTCTGGCTTCGGCCGCTCGCTGCGGTCAGCATAACAATAAAGCCGGCGAGCTCTCGCAGCTGCAACCTTTGCAACAAGCGGCTGTTGCAAAGTGGCCGCCTCCAGCAAACCGATCGCAGCTCATCAATAATTTGATAATGAAAATAATAATGATAATAAAACTTTTGTTGCCGCCGGCCGGAACTGCGCGCCTCCATTGCGGGCGTCTCGGGCGCTTTTATTGGCTTGCTCATGGGGCGCGCGCGCTGCTTTGCTCGCACAGGTGCCGCTCGCTGCTTCCGGCGAGCAGAGGCTTGCGCCACTGCGAGCCTGTGCGCTCGCAAGCAAACCTGCGCGGCCAAATTCCGCGCCGCCCGGCTCAGCTTCGAGTTGAGCGGCCATAAGCGGCCGACTGGCGAGCGGGAGCTCCTTTGTTGGCCGTTAAACAAAGAGCAGAGTGGAATTGTTTTTATCCTCGCTCGCTGCTCGGCCCAAATCTCATTACCATGATTTGTGTTGTTGTTGCCGCCGCTCGGCCGGCTTGTTGCAGCTCGCCTGTCCACCCGGCTGCCCGCTCGCCGCCAGGTAAGCCGCCGCCGCCGCCGCCGCGGAAAACTCGGCTGAATTTCAATGAAGTGCACTGCGACTGAGCAGAGTGACGCAAGGCCAAGCGCGCCGGCCGAGTCCGAGTTGGCCGCCGCCGCCGCCGCCAGAGCCGCCGAGGCAACAACATCTCCGCTCGCTCGGCCAGGATTAATTAGACGAGCGGGCTGCAGCGATCATGAGCAGGCTGACTAATCAATCAAAATTATATAAGATTCAATCGGCGGCTCAAGTTCATGATCTATTTGGCCGGCGGGCGAGCGGACGAGGTCGCCGAGTGAGCCTCGGCTGAACTGGAGGCGGGCAGGCCGGCAGGCTGGCAGGCAGGCAGGATTGGACAAGTGCGAGTTTGCCGGCACGAAGAAGCCCCCACATTTCTGGCCTCCTCGCCGCTTTGTTTGCCGCCCGCTCGCCCCAGGAGCAAATGAATGGCCGCCGCTCGTGATCGGCGTCTCTCTCTCTCTCTCCCTATTCTGCCGCAACAAGTCCATTGACATTCATGGCGCCGCCGCCGAGCTTGGCCGCCAGAACCCACGCGAGCTCGCCGGCCGCCCATCAATCAAGTTGCGCAACTTGGCCGCCGCCATGGATCGGCCTCGGCGAGAGCGCGCCAATCCTCGCCGGCCGCTCCCGGCGCTCACTGGCCCCTGCGGCCGGATGTGTCACTGGCGCCAGGTCGGCGCTCGGCCGCCACTTCAAAGGGCGCTTGGGCCAATAAAGTGGCCACCACCAAGCGCATTTGCATAAACCCAGCCGATGGCCGAGGTTGTCGCTCCGGCTTGGCTTTGTAGTCGCCGCCAGCAGGTACGCGCAGAGAGCGGCCCACTCGCCGGACAAACTCGTGTTAATTAATCGCGTGCCCCCTCACCTGGCCACCGTCGATTTCCTGTCCATCGAGCGCCGTTCAATTGGAGCTGACCGGCGCCGCTCCCAGTTCAGTAAAGTCAAGTCAAGTCAAGTCGAGTTGAGCTCAGGGCTTCAAATGGACACTTTGGCTGGCGGAGGGGCATTCTTTGTTTTATGAAACTAAACTGGAGGAAGGAGAAGAGAATCACTGCGCGGCGGCAAAACAAGGGCCGCCAACAAGAGCAAAGGGCCGAGCCGCCAGACTTTCGGCCGGCGCTGCTACCTGTCGGCCGGCCACTCCGCCGGCGCCAACACACTCAGCTGGCTCGCGTGTGCAAGTTCATGCGCTGCCGCCGCCGCCGCCGCCGCTGCAGTTAGTTTGGCGGCCGCAATAAAAGCATTGCGCAATAACAATAAAGCATCCTGATTAACTCGCACTGGCCGCCCGCTCGCTCGGCTGGCCACTTTAATGGGTTCAATTTCCGCCAGCCGAGCGTCTGTGTCAAAACTCGCACTGGCCACACGCGAACAAAGCGCCGCGCTCGCTCCTTCGAGAGCCGCGGGCGCCAAAACTATTACAAACTACACCCGGCTGATAATGAAGAGCTCGCCGAGCAACGAGTTGTGTGTCATTGGCTCGCTCGAGTTTGGCTTGGCTCAGCGCGGCCCAGTTCAATTGAATTATTATGTAAATCAGCCCGACGCGTTCGAAGCCAAAACGCGCGCGCGCTTCCAGAGCGGAAGTGGGGGGGGGGAGGCCAACTCTTTACACGTTTGTGTGGCGACAGCGGCGGGCATTGGGCGCACATGGCGCCATTGTTGGCCACTTAATTTGATTTGTGTTTGCCGGCGCCGGTTTGGTGCTCGCGCATGTTTGACGCGGCCGGCCGGACGGGCGGACTGAGGCGCTTGCCTCCCGGTTGAACCCGCGCCAAGCTGGCCCTTCGAGCGCGTGTGTGTCAATCGGGCGCCGCCACGCCCATCCGGCCCGCGCCCGATCGATTTCGCCGCCCCCCCCTCCACTCCGCGAAAGCTCAAAACTTTCAAATCAAGCCAGACTGACTCTGGCGCCAGCTCGCACTTTGGTCGTGCTCGCGCCGATGGACGTATTTAAATTTGCACTTGGGAACGCCCAACTTGCGGCGCCGGAATCTGCGAGCCACTTCTGGCCTGAGATGGGCCCGTCGAGTTTAGGGTTGGAGTGGCGGCGAGAGAGTGGAAGTTTTGGCGGGATTGAGAGCGGAGAAGTAGGCTGGCTCTGGGCCGGCCGATTGTCATCCTTTTGTGTTCACCTGGTTTGCGCAGGTTGGCCTTTCTCGTTTAGTTTCGAAGCTCCTTGGCTTGCTCCTCTTTCGAGCTTTGAGGCCAAAAAATGGCCACTCTCAAGGTTCATGAGTCGGGCCCATTTGTAGGCTCGGCGCTCATTGTGCGCTCTCATTGTGCAGCCCATTGTGAGCGGCGCAGGCAAACGATAATTGTCATCAAGTGGAGTGGCCGGCGCGTATAATTGATTTTGGCCGCTCTGCTCGCCCTCAGCGCGCCACCATCGATCAAGCCCTTCGCTTTCGGTCCGCCCCTCGTTTGCCGCGCCCCGGCCGACCGCGCGGCCAGGTGCGAGCGGCGCCCAGAGCGTTGCGTGCCACTTCAGCAGCCAGCAGCAGCCAACAAGAGCAACAACAACAACAAGTGGCCCCCAAAATCCGGCTCAGCGAGCAGAGTTTAATTAGGATCTCCGATTCTGCGAGGCCCAGAAATGGGTGGCAGGAGCGCGCATTCCAGGGACAGCGGCGAAAACCACTCAATGTGTCGCCCGCGCGCAGGGCCTCACCTGTTCGGGCCGCCCGATGACGGAAGGAGGGGCGGCGGCGGCGGCAGCGGCGAGCGAATAGCTGGAATTCTTCGCCCGCTCGCGGCCGCCCTAAAAGTGGCTTTGTTTCGCCAGCACTCTCGCCGGCTGCCCTCCGTCGGTTGCGCTGGGGGCCGGCCGACCCGCTGGCTGGCGGCGAGCGAGGGGGGCGGCAGCGGCAGCGGCGGAGAGAGATGCAGATTTGGAGGCGAGATAATCGGTCACAGGCAAACTGGAGCAAGTCGCAAACTGGAGCTGCCGGCGAGCAGGAGATCGAGCGGCAGCAACAACAAC
>Ga0209372_1000337_pt1 | contig 26322 bp, 18 predicted proteins | sample AgamicAtPe_FD_187170 | JGI IMG/M metagenome (GOLD analysis project Ga0209372, IMG submission 187170) | Agave microbial communities from Guanajuato, Mexico - At.P.e (SPAdes) (version 2) | ecosystem: Host-associated > Plants > Phyllosphere > Phylloplane/Leaf | place: Guanajuato, Mexico | collected... | reverse complement strand
GCGGCGGCGCTGGTGGCCGCTGACTCCGCTGCCTGCTGCTGGCGCCGATCCACCAGTTGCGCCTTGTACAGGTAGTCGCCGTTCTTGATTGTCCAAACCAACTGGTCGTGGTAAACTGCAAAGGCCAACACGGTGCCCAGTCGGCGACGATGAATCTGGCGAGAGTTGAGCTTGTAACCGTGTGCAATTGAGTCTACGTCCACGTCAAGTGACTCTATAGACTCGCGCCGCGCATCAGCCCAGTAGAGTCGCTGGTGATGCTCGTCCAAGTGTAATGCCACTGGAAGTCCAATGTCTTTGCTGAGGAGAACAATGTCACTATGTTTGTCGGCAAATATATTGGTGCGCATGATCTTCGGCTGGAGGCCGAGGAGTGCGATATAGAAGACTCGATTCCTCGAGTCGAGCACAAGGCTTGTTGGTCGCTCCAGGTCGCGGCGCAGAACCACCTCAAAGCGCCCCTTCACCGGACACATGGTCATGGAGCCCTCATCAGCGTCCAACCAATACAAATTGTCCGCCCATGAATCGTAGGTCAAACCTCTGACCGAATGGCCAGTTGGCATCAACTGCTCAATGCTGACACTTTTGTGGGCTAAGCTCACAACGTAGATGTAACGTTTGGCTGCGTCAAAGAAGAAGAGCCGATAGTTGACCCAGTCCGAGGCTACATCGTGGATCACATGATCCCTCGAGTAGATCACCTTTTCAACAGCATGTAGACCAATCTGATCGGGAAATACCTGAGCAACGTAGTTGTGTACGTTTACCAGCAGGAAGGAGAGGCGTACATCGTAACAGGAGGCGCGATCGGCCGCGCTGAGGGCCATCGATTCGGGACAGGCGCAGCTAGCGCTCACCGAACCAGGAATTCTATCCGCGAACTTGGATGAGGTGGAGGCTGGCGCCAGTAGGCATAGGTGGCTGCATCGCTTGGACCAGCAGGGACTAGTTTGTTGGGCCCACTTTGCGTAGATAGTTGGATGGTAGATGTGAATGCCGTAGATGTTTTCAGCGTGCATAATGACCTTTGTGCTGTTGCCAACAGTCTTATCGCAAGTTCTAACATCACTGCCCGACCAGTCAGACCAGTAGATTCGGTTCTCGAAGAGGGACAGGCTAAATGGATTGGCCGCCGCCTCCTTGATGATCTCTCTTCGCTTGCGAGTGGCCAGGTCTACTCGTTCAATCTTGCTCAGTCGCGCATCAGCCCAGTAGAGATGATTGCTCGAGTAGTCGGCCGCAAGACCGTTCGGCCAGACAACATCAGTGTCGATGAGAGTCTCTCGCCGTTTGCCATCCATTGTGACTAGGAAGATGCCAGGATGGTCGCCCCAGTCCGTGTAGGTAAGCCAACCTGTTGCAGAGTCCACCAGGATGGCACGAGGTTTGTGGAGATTTTCTCGGACAATCATTTTGCAGTGGCTATGTTTCACAGAGCAAACAACCAGGGCCGGCAATCCAGCATCTGTGATGTAAATGTTCTTGCCCACTAAATCCAAGGCAACATCCTCAGGCGACAACAGTCCAGAGTCAACCACAGCCCTGTGATTTGGGCCAGAGTACTGACGTCGGTGACGAGACTCAAACTGATCGTCGTCGAGAAGAACAGAGAAAACGCCGGCGTCCTTACCCAACTCAACCCAGAACATCTCTTTATCATGCGGATCCATGTCGATACCCACAATTGTACTTCGTGAGCTAGCTGGTTGCTCGTCGTGTTCCACGGTACTCGCTGTAGGTCGATCTATGCTCAGCATGTCAAAAAATATGGATAACGCTTGGGTGATAGAGGGGGCAGCGCTCTTGGTGGTTTTGCCGCCCGTACTCACAACATCAAAATAGATCCTCGAGCGCATCCAATAACCGCGCACTGACTGGCCGGTTGAGAATAGCATAAGCGGCTCCTGGGATGAATTGAACTCTATCCTGCTTGTGTCCTCGTGAACCGGAAGTGGGTGGCTAGCCGGCCCAGTTGGCTTATCAGATCTCGTGTCCGCAGTCAGATCTTCTGAGTGAGTGCAGTTTAGTTCGTCGCTGAAGTCGTCACAATCGTAGTGGCCATCACAGTGCCATTTCGGAGATAGGCACTCGCCATTAGCGCAGGTGAAAAAGTTGTGGGGACAAGACTTCTCGAAGAGATCTTTCGTCTTCTTAGCGGCATGTTCTTTTGCTAGCTCCTCTTCCCTCGCTATCTCCTTGGTCCGTTCTTCTTCGTCGGCGAAGTCGGCTAGATGCCCGTCGATTGTGAATCCGTCAATGTCCACCTCTGATCTCTCGGGCGACAGCGAGGCTTGATCTGAAATTGAATCCCGGAAGGCATCATGGTTCTCTTGAGAGTTAGCTGAATGGCACACAAGAGCGACGACTAGGACTGATGATAAGGTGATGATCCCGTTAGGTTGTTTGAATGTTGTAAAATTGAGCCTCATTGTGGTATTTTAAGAGAGCCGACGGTAACAAGGGACGGATCGTTCAAGCGAACACTAGGGGGGAACTTCTTGAGTTCTAATCAACGGATTAGTTGTGTCTCTTATTTAAAACTCAACAACGAAATATGAAACAAAATGGGTTCACAGTTGTCCTTGTCTCGGAGAGCTGCGAATGATCTGAATTGAATACACCCGGATCATATCTTGGCGTATCTGATAAGATACGCCAAGAGCACTGGCCATGTAAGTCTTCCATTGATGGAGCTCCGTCAGTTAGCGCACGAGCTAACTGAGGCAAATCTCGGTGCCGCGCTTGCGCTATGAAAGGTACTACCTCCAAGCTGTCAGCCGTCAAAATGCGAACTTACCGCCGCTGGGCGAAGACCTTGTATTTTGCATCTTTCTCTACATGTGAGAGTAGCATTTATTGCTTGCACTTGGGCAATTACGGTACACATATACTCGAATGCATCCACTCGGACTTATATGTCGTAACTGTGGTGGTAATCTCGAGAAGCATACATATACTACCAACCTGGAAGTTTTAGATTTTTAATTCTCTGAAGACTATACTTTCAATTTTGTTAAGAGTACAAGTTAGATCGAGTCTTGAGAAGAGGTATTTTCATGACCAATCATCAGCTAACTGAGATTCATTCATGCAAGTAGTGTGATCCAACTCGGCCTGGCTCTCCTGTGAGGCTGGAGGGCAAGGAGAGGGTGTTGATTCAGGTGTAAGGATCACACTTGACCCGATTATGTTGCCATCTAGCTCCGATCGCCCACCTTGTCCTTCTTTGGCTTGAACATCGACGTGCGACCCCTCTCTCATGTTTAAGCATGACTTGCGAGCATAGAAGAAGCAGTAGCCGCTCCTGCTTGCATCGTTCTTCACATCAATCTCTTGAACCTTTGTGATCGAATCGTCATCGCATGAATACCAGGAAGAATTGTTTTGGTTGTAAACATAACTCGTGTAATGCCCAGCATTCAACGATGAGCCTAGATGGCAAACAACAGCCACTAGCTGGTAGTCACTATCCTCATCACTCAGTTCGCGATGGGCAGTTGGTGAGTGTTTTGGAGATTTATTCTCCCGGAATGGAACCGACATCTCGAAGGGCGCCTCAATTTCGTCAAGATTCTTCTTTCCAGTGTGTGAGTACCTAGCAAGAGTGATGAATAGAACTTGCGGCAACTTTCTTATTAAACACTTTCTCTTCCTATGCTCTGAATCGCAACCTGGCTGTGAACAGTTGAACTCAAGCAAATCGTCTTTAAAGTAGTTATTGAGGGCATCATCGAGCGTATGCTTTTTTGAAGGCTCAGGTGTGCCTGCTTCTAGCTTGTCTCTCAGGTCTAACTTGGCAATGGTGATTGTGTAATTCGAGGTGTCCTCTCGGTCGGTTACGGAAGCCTGATTTTCTTTTTCATCAGACTCGTTAGACTTCGCTTCCGAGACAGTCATTTTTGGCGATTCAATATCGAGATCAGAGGAGGGAGGTGTGGGTGCATCACTGGCAACTTGATCAGAGTCTTCTTGTTTAAGAGATGCAATGGTCTTCACGTGCGGTAGGGCGAGCGGTAGAGTTCTGATCTTTTCTGGCTCAGACATGATTCCATGATGGCATTTTGGACACTTGATCAAATAATCTAGCTCCAATTCGAAAGCTTTTGTCACAGGGTTTTCTTCATCATTTGAGCGACCCAAACCCTGATAGAATTCTTGGATCGAATCAATAACATGGTAGAAAAATTCACTCGCATCTTGTTGGTGTGTGGAATTAAATTGAGAGCTCCTCTCACCTACAGCAGATTTTAGGTCTTCAAGTCTTGTCTCAATCTCTGTTTGTCCGTTGGACCTCGCGGTTGATGATAATAGTGCTATGGGAGCTAGATTTGGCAATGCCGACGTTTCATTAGATGGTTGATTTTCATTGGAGCCCGCTTTTGTGGTTGCTGTTTGAACGGCACTGGTTGAGTTACAGGTTGAAAAGGGGTCGGTGTGACCTATTGCAAATTCTGACTTAGGATCAGAGGCGTCTTTTAATGGATCTTGTTGGCGGCTATCTATTGAGGTTTGATTGTTATGGTTGCTGATTGTTTCGTTTTGAATGCGTTTTCGTGTGTAACTCTTGTATAACTTATCGAAGGCATCTGCGATCCGATATCGCACATCATCTTCTGTTATGGTGGTTGCGTCTGCTCCAGACTGCGCTTGTCGTGGTAGTGATCGAGGACTTAAGCAAGGACTGTTTCGGGCATCATTTGACACTAATTTAGATTCGACAACGAACTTGCGCATACTTTTCATAGTGCGCTCGAAGCTGTCCATGAACATGTTCAGGCTGAAGAGACATTGTATGATTGAGTTTTCGTAGCAAGTGTTACCGAGATTCTTCAGCGGTATAGGGCTGTCTCGGTCAAGACTCTTCGGCTCCTCTTCGCCGACCTCTGGTTGCTCTGTCTCCTTCAGCTCTACGCTTTGAACAGTGTCCAAAAGTTTTCGATCAAATTTGATTAAATTATCTTTGAGCGTCTTGAATGCAGGCCTTAGATTGCTGATGGACGTGTCTTGTAATCGGCTTCTTTTCGGCGGTGACTCGCCGTAGAACGAGCGCACAGATACGGATACTTGTGCTGGAGAAGTTTTCCCGCTCATTGTACAAATGATTGTATGTTGCGCCTGTCGATCTGCTCCCTCTCTACAAACTTCTCCCTCTTCTAACTGGTCCACAAAAAGCCAGCTTGACTTGTGCAAGCAACGTGATGACTTCAATTTTGCTTGGCTATATTGCCTGATGATTTGGATATAGCTTCCAATTTGTGACAGATTATCAATTCGGTTTGGCGAGGACTGTTGCTTTGGCAAGCAACTCGTAGTGAATTTGAGCGCCTTCTAGGACAACTGAGAGGCAAACTCGACATGAGCGTGTGCATAGAATTTTCAGGTTGTAGCTTCTCATGGTAGCCTGCTTATGGACACTCGAATCCCATGTAGGAACACTCGCTCGAAAAAGACTCCGAGCAGACGAACGCCCCAGCACAGATGTCGCCGATGATTTAACAATCGCGCAGACAGACGAGCGTCTTCACCATTCGGCGCGCAACACCGCTGAGCGCGCCAAACCAAAGCGCAGAATCGTCATCACTGGCGCCATTTTTGAAATCGCCCAGAAGTGGCCGGCAGTCTCCAAGTTTAGATGGTAACAACAAAAAAGATACACCGCTACTGGGGAAAGCTAGTTCAACTAATTAGTGAACAATCTCAGGTCACCAAACGCTAGATACATCATTATGAATGAGTAACAATCGCACGCTTTATTGATCACCACTATACTGGAATGTAAGAAATGCTGTGCGTACTCAAGAGAGAGTGTCCAAGATGTGATGGAACTTGTTATTCTGGAAATTGATTGTGGGATGCTTTGCTCGATTTATAAGCGCCGCACCTCGAACGATTGCTTCCGGCGGGGCTAACCTACAAAAATTCATTATCAACATCACCATTGACGCTTTCTGGCGGGGGTCAATGATTCGCATGATGAACATGTAAATGTCTGACGCAAACATGGACTGTACATAGGAGGAGCTAAAAAGATTTTTGATGAGAAGTTTCTGTACATAAACGAAATGGTCAGCTAGTAACTGGCAAATAAGCGTGCAACATCTTGAGAGCGAAAGCTCATAGAATGACATTGAGTTAGGTTCTGAACTGATATCGTCGCCGTCGGCCAAGTCTGCACAAGCTTCATGACGATTTATCCAAGCATCTTCACCGAAAGGTCCATTGACATCTCGTATCATGGGTAGCGTCTTGAAGATCAAGTCTAGCAGGCACACGTTTTTTCTGGAGTAGTCCTCGGGGGTGAGTGAGTTTGCTAGTTCTGGTCTCCGACATAGTCTGTCTATTACTATCAGTAGCTTTGCCCCAAGATTCAACCAATATTCATCGTTCTCACCCGAGGTCAGGCCCTCATAAAGTAGAGAATTGGCTGCCTCAATCGAGTATTTTATTTCGTCGCAGACTGACATTGGACATATGGAACCTAGTTTCGTTGAATGTAGATGATGAAATGACCATTTGTGGCACACCAGATGTCCGATTCTGATCGAAACTCCATTTTATGTATGGTTCAAAAATTTCCGCGCTCAAAAGCGCAGGCGCTGTCATGCGCGGAAGTAATAATCCCTATGCAAGCATGTATGCTTTCATACTGCAACTCTGCACCCGAGTTAACCTCGTGTGATCGACCTCTATGCCAAAACCACCCCAACACCATCGATTTTTCCAATATTACTTGGCATCTTTGGTCATCCAAGCATCAACCAATATTCTCATCCCCCGAGGTTCCATAGTTGACAACGATATTCTGAGGCGTCTCTGAAATGGTATGTACGAGTCCTCAACAACTCATAGCAATACTACACGGCATCTAACCATTATCCTCTAACCTCAACAATTGTCCAGGCCTTCGTCAAGAGAGTCAAAAGTAAAGCGTATTTCAAGAGGTTCCAAGTCAAATTCAAGAGGAGAAGAGGTAAGTCCGCTGTACACTGGCGTTAATGGAGCGTGCGGGATCTTAAACTAACCTCCCACCATATGAACCTAAGAGGGCAAAACTGATTACTATGCGCGAAAGAGACTTGTTGTTCAAGATAAAAACAAATACAACACTCCAAAATACAGGCTGATTGTGAGGATCACAAACAAGGACATCACAGCACAGATTGCCACTGCTAAGATCCAAGGAGATGTTATAATATGTCAGGCTAATGCCCATGAGTTGCCTCGCTACGGAGTCAAGCTCGGCTTAACTAACTATGCCGCCGCTTACTGCACAGGCCTGCTTCTGGCACGGCGAGTCTTGAGACAGCTAAAGCTAGACCAAACTTACGAGGGTCAGAAGGAAGTGGATGGCGAGCAATTCAATGTCGAAGATGAGGACGATAAGCCAGGGGCTTTCCGTGCATATCTCGACGTAGGTCTGGCTCGAACATCTACTGGCGCTCGCGTTTTTGGCGTCATGAAAGGTGCATGTGACGGCGGTATAGATATTCCTCATAGCACGAAGCGGTTTCCAGGATATGACTCCGAGACGAAAGAGTTTAACGCCGAAGTTCATCGCAACCACATCTTCGGTCTACACGTTTCACAATACATGCGAACCTTACAGGAGGAAGATGAGGATGCTTACAAGAGGCAATTCTCTAGATACATTAAAGAGGGTATAAGTGCCGACAACATAGAGGACATCTATAAGAATGCCCACGCCGCGATCCGGGCCAACCCTGAGCGTGCTGCGAAGGTCGAGAAGAAGGACGTTCCGAAGCCGAAGCGTTATAACAAGAAGAAACTCACCCTCGCAGCTCGCAAGAATAAGATAGCATTGAAGAAGAAGGCTGTTATCGCTAGGCTCGATGCTGAAGCCAGCGCTGAGGCGTAGTCGATATTTAATTAAATTTAACGAAGGAGTCCAACTAAACTTTAATACCTATCCCCTGGTGGTATACTTAGAATCCCAATCAATCCGTTTAGCGCGCGTCGGGCGCTACTCTTGTTTCACCTCAACGAGATCTTCTAGTTTATCTTGACAATCCAGGGAATTAAGTATCTCCAATTTTACGATCCTCTCTAACTCTTGTCTATAATGTTGCACACGGTCCTCTTGACGCTTAAGATCATTATCGTCGACAGATATCGGTTGCGTAGGTGGCTGATAAGGATCGAGAAATATAGCAGGATTCTTATTGATCTCTTGCTTGGGGGTTGCCTGACCAGTAACTGTTATTGTATTGTTCCTATCATACAAAGAAGTAACAATGGCTCGGACGATGGAATCATCAGTGATGTGTTCAGGTAACAAGGATTTGATGTTGCGTGGCAGACTGAATTTTTCGTAATTCTCATCATTAATACTAGCGTGCTGTCCTTGTAGACGCTTCTCCCAGAATATTTGTCTTGGTTTAAAGTTGTTTGTTTTCGCTTCAGCCGCCGCCAAGGCGGCTCGTTGTTGCTCATGATTGTTTGCCTGTTTGATCTGGTTCTGAACTTGGCGAGTCATAACACTGTTCGTTGGGGGCACCACGGGTGGGGATTCTTTAGGCTGCGCTCTGTAGATAGTGACAGGTAACTTGAAATTGGACACAGTTTGACGGAGAGGTGGCTTGATGGTGTGATCATTTCGCAAGCGTCGATTTATGTCTGGACACTCTCTCACTTTGATCATTCGTTCAACTTTTCGCTTCAAGTAAGGATCAACCTTTCCAGTGCGCCAATCAAATGGGGTGAGATCCACCTCGCCGCCCATGAAACGAGCTAGCATGCATTTGTTCTTAAATCTTTGACCGAGTTCGTTTATGTAGTGCACTTGGTATTTACCATTAGATAGGCCTTTTGGCCGCGAGAACTCCTCTCTCCTCCAACCGCGCGGCAAAGCTGGTGTTTCCATAGTTGATAACGGTATTTGATATCGTTCGAAATTCAATCAGAGGACGTGGCTCGGTGGAGAAATAGATGGAGTTTGGAAATTCTCACGATACAACTTATTGGCGCATAAGATGATCCAGATAAATGACATGATGTATGCTATTGAATTTTGCTATTGAATTTAACTATTGGGATAATATGTTCTGTTTATTTTTTGGTTGGAGTTACGGGGTGCCTTGTGCGCTGTTCTGTTCTAGGTGGCGCCACACAAGGATCACAAAATTAGTTCACCCTGTGTTTTCGGGACAAAAGTTGTGAAAATTCTGCAATGAACACCCCTCACTCACGACTAAAAATAAAAATAAATAGCTCGAGAAGCCAAGACCAAACATATCCTGACAATAATCGCGTAAGAAACGCACCTGACAGCTAGACAAGCTCAAACCAAAATTCTCCGAAGACTCAAGCCGATAAGACCAAGTGCTTATTTCTGTAGCGGGTCCGCGAGAATAAAATACAAATTGAATCAAATAAAGATTGAGTTGTTGAGATCTATGTAGCGCATATTTTGCCAATTCGAACACATCTAGAATATGCCCAACGTATTAGCCATCCTTGGTTTACTCTCGCTGACCCATTCAGCCTATTCCGCAACACAAGCCCCTACGGCCGATATTCCCTTGACCACCATAGTGCAAGCTCTAGCGAGCATGTTTCTAACCATGGCTGGCTTGGTGATGAGCATAAAACTAATAGATATCGAATACACAGGACACAAGGATTACGATACGATCGCAAATAGGCCCAGTTTATATACTTTCAACCATAGGGGCAAACTCATTTATCCTAGAACGGCTTGTTTGTAGCTCTCTAAGAAAGTATTCGCATTTGTATTCCAATATATCACACGATTGTAGCAAAATATCAAGGGCAGGCATGCAACCAGTGGACTCTATTTTGAATATAAAATGGTCCTTGATCAGATCATAGGTCACCTTATCTTTCAAGTCTGGATATCTGAACACGTTGCGTGAACCAGAGTCAATGCGTGCATTTACAACCTTTGCAACCTTGTCTTTTCCCTCCAAAGCGATCACACCATCAGCGAAACTTTTCTGGAGTTTGATAGCATTGGTTCCAGTTATCTTGCTGATGAGGCGGATCTCCGGCAGTAGACGATACGACGCAGTGGCTACCGGACTGAACTTGGCGTGATCGCGTCCAATTCCCTTAATTGCATGAAGCTTCATGTCTATCTCCTGCCTATCGCTCAGTTTAGCTATTAGAACCTTTCGATGAACCGGTCTAATTTCGTTTCGCCCCCGAAACTGGGTATCCTGACCTCTCAACGGTTCCCACTTTAGGTGACCGGAGAAAATCTTGTAGTCCAAGAACAAATCTTCCCTCCGACCTGTCTTGTCAGGATCACTATTATTCGAAGGATGGCACTTGGCCTTGAGCGAAAAAACAATCGAATGTTCAGTTGCAGAGTTTTCGGGTCCTAGATTTTTAGGTTTCCATTTGAACTTGGTGGGGTCAGCTCGTATCGGTATCAAGCCAAGGCGATGCGCAAGCATTTCATCCTGTATGACACTTGTATTGTTATAGATGAAACAATGTTCGATCGCCATGGTCGGAACTTCAGCGAGCATGATTCGTCTGTAAGCGTTTGCGATGGCAGGCCAAAGGCCAATTAAGTCAATCTCCAATTCTCGACCTTTGTTGTATTCAACAATGTTGACGTTGAAAGTCTTCTTAAAGTTTTCCAAGTTCCATTCATCACTCTGGCCGGTGTAGTTTCCAGGGTATTTGGTGTAAGCTGTGTTCTCGATATGATGCTCTGTCACACGAGCTCTGTCCCGCGACTCGTCCATCCAGTTTTATACTGGTATTCTCTTGACCTTTCTGACAATGTTTTGATATGAAAGTCAGGCAAGACGATCTGCCTCAGCTTGCCGAGGTATGAGACCAATTCCAACGTGACCAGTTCGAATTGACACCGAAATCTGGACCGCAGTTGGTTTTATTGGAGTTGCCTCTATGCGAGTTGCCATTGGGCTCGAACCACGTGCCCCCTAAGCAGCGAGTATTAGCGAAGAAACGCACATTATGTAAAAAGAAATTCTCACGCGCCTCAAGATACATTTCTATCAGTCCTAAGTTGGAATCACAATCGTCCATTCGTTGATTTAACCAAATTTAGGTTGCATTGATTTCGTGAGATCAAGAACTCTATCCTGCGAACAAGCCCAGACTTAGAATAATAATCGCATTCGTGTTAGAGGGTACATATCACCTGCGATAGTCAACCTGCGCTAAGGTTCTCGTGATCAGCCACTCTGACTGCACAATCCTAAGATGTGACTCGAACGACTGTCGAGAAATCGGAAAATCACGATAGTAATCTAATCTTGAAAGCCATAATATTATACTCGAGACGGATGGACCAAGTGACTCTTTTCTTCAAGTGTTACGGATGTTCAGAATACGTTTTGACCAGCAACTACCAATGCTCAGATGGGCACCACATCTGTCGACTGTGTTTTGAAAATTTAAGTAACTGCCCACAATGCCACAGACCGTTAAACATCTCATCCAGGCTCCCCCATATGATCTGTGGGAATGAGTCAAGCCAGGATACTAGCAACCTATTCGATACCCTTCTACCAAGTCTTCTCAGACTAGCGCCTGCACTCCACCCATGCACTTCAGATGAAATGGTATATTTCGACACCACCGACAATGGTTCGTCGAATTTACCAACTGCTACTCAAGCAATGCAAACTGAGACGATGGCTAACGAAACGTCACCATCGGCAATCTTTGTAGAAACGAATTCTAATGAAACACCTTCACCCTCAGATCATGCATTAGAGCAGAATGAGCAAAGCAGTGCCGATCTGATGGTTTTCCTTGAAAACAATGAAACTAGCGTTGCCGAGAAAAACCTCAAAACAGGCTCATTGAACAAGTCCAATGTAAAGCCAAGCGGAGGTAAAGAATCAGTAGGAGATGGAAACGACACCAAGATTGAAACGCATAGTGGAGCTGAGTCCTTGATGCGAAAGGCTTTGACAACCTCATTGACGTTAGTTGAGATACCTGTTATTATTAAGAACTTGAGAGAGGGGACGATCACGGCCCACGAGCTTGGGCTCACGCCAAACAAGCTCCCCTCCTTAGTTGAAAATAACCCCCTAGTTGCCATTGAAGCGTTATTGTCGTTGATGCAGTCTGATTATATATCAGAGTACCTTTGTGCCTTAGTCAAGATGGAAATGTCTGTACATTCAATGGAAGTAGTCAATCGGTTAACAACAGCCGTGGAGCTACCGGCTGAATTTATTCGCCTATACGTGTCTAACTGTATCCACACATGTGAAACTATCAAGGATAGGTATATGCAAAATAGATTAGTTCGTCTAGTCTGTGTGTTTTTGCAGTCATTGCTCCGGAATGGCACCATCAATCTACAGGACGTATTTCTAGAGGTACAGTCATTCTGTATCGAGTTCAGCAGGATTCGAGAAGCGGCCGCCTTGTTCAGGTTCCTCAAATCAATGGATTGTGCTGAGCAATAATAACTCAGAGATTTTTCTCCGCCACTGGCATCATGTTTACGAGTGAAAATTTCCTGTTTGTTATAAATCAAATTTGAAATTCGTATCCTCAGGATTGACTGGCATCGATTGTAATTGATCCTTTGTTAACGGAAAAATCTGTGATTACTTTTCTACAATATCCTTCTCCATCTTAAGGATCAAGCTAATAGTTAATTGGTGAACTCTCGTTAAATTTGAGGTTGGCAATGCAACTCTTCGATTATCAGCGGTGAAAACTCCTCGTGGAGTTCAATTACCTGATGTATGGATGTACTCAGATTGAAAGACTGATTGGTAAATGAGATTAAGCTCAGCGTTCAAGATTGATTCAGATTCCATTCATGAGCGTGCAAAGCTGGGTTCAGACCCAAATTAAGCCGCGATTATGAAAGATTGAATCAAAGCATCTGTAACACTTGCTGTAAAAATCTAAATTGCACGTAATGCCGGCATTTGTGATTGTCTGAATTGGCAATTCCTAACAAGTGATCACGATAACAAAATAACCGTCCGACACTATGCACATCCGAATACCTAGAGATTCAATCAATAAGATGAACCCAACTCTCTCCAGGTTCGGAGTGCAAGCTTTGGTTTATGCGACCCGAGCGCCTGATTGAACAGACCGTCCAAACCACACTTCGGCCTCTCCAACACTAATTGTAAAGCAGAAGGTCAGAGATCGGCCCCAAGCCGGTCGAGCTCCTCGATCATGAAGTCGATGTCTTGTTTTTGGACGGCCGAGTTTGATATTATGCTGCGAAAAAAGTTTGGAATTTTGCCCAGCGGCTGATAGCCGATCATGAGTGTGCCAGAGTACATCATTTTGGCCTTCAGCTTGGCGGTGATCTTTGGGATTATGGACGGGTGTTTGGTTTTGGTTGGGGGCGGCGGGAGGTGAGTTTATGGAGCGAGCTTGGCGACTTGGCGCGCCCGAGCACCGCTGAGCGGCGAGTGCACTTACCTGGCCCAGCTCCTCCTCCCAGCTGGCCGTCCTCGGTTGGCCCCGAAGTCTGCGCGGCACATACCAGAAGCAGACGTTGGTGCACTCTGGCTCGGGCCATAGAAGCAAAAACTTGTCGCCCTCCTGCTTGATCCTCTCCACTTGGTAGCTGGGGAATTGGGGAGGCGGCGGCGGCGGCGGCGAAAAGGGCAATTGGTTCCGTTAGTGGCCGCTCCCGGCTGCTTAACTCGCTCCCCTCTCGAGCCAAATCCGCCCCCTCCAGCCGCTCACCTGGCGGCGGCCAGTTAAACCCGAGAGCGGATTGCGCGAAGAGGTGGAGGAGCTCAGAAGTGGCCTATAAGCGGCGAGTATAGGCGGGCGCTCACCTGGTGATCTCGAACAAGTGCTCCATGTGTCGCGCGTAGCCTGAGGTGCCCTTTGCGCGCCACATGAGCCAGAGCTTGAAGATGTCGTTGTGGCGTCCGCATTGGATGACCTTGTCGCCGGTGTCAAAGCTAACGTCGTACTGTTTGTCCTGCTGGAAGAGATAGTCGGCGCTAAGCTGGTTGCAGCTCATGAGGAGATCCTGCGGGCGGGCGGCTTTAGTGGTTTGCTCAGACGCTGCTCGGGCTAAAGTGGGCGCTGGGGGGTTGAAACTTACTCGGTCGCGGAAGTGGATGGTGGAGCACTGAAGGACGCAGGCCATGAGCTTGTGCGGGTTCCAAGTGACCGAGTCTGCCCGCTCTATTCCGGCCAGCTTGTGGCGCAACTTTGGCGACAGGAGACAGCCGCCACCCCAGGCTGCGTCGATGTGCAGCCACATGTTGTACTTTGCGCACAGGTCTGCAATGGGCTCAACCGGGTCGAAGGCGCCGAGCACGGTGGTGCCGCAGGTGCAGTTCACGTAGAAGGGCCGGTCGCCCGCTTGGATCCTCTCGAGCACAAGCCGCTCAAGCTCGTCCACGCGCATTCGGCCCCGCTCGTCGCAACAAACCTCAACCACATTGTCCACGCCAAGGCCGCAAGTGGCGCCCGCGCCCTTGCTCGAGTAGTGGCTCTGCGGGGCCGAGCAATGGCGAGCGAGGTTAGCGTCCGTCGTTTTTGCTTTAAGTGTGCGGCTTGGGTATGAGCTCGCCTACTTACGTGCTCCGAGGTGAAGAGGACGAGCTGTTTTGGGAGCGCCCGCAGCCCCTTGCTCTTGCACTCGGGAAACATCTTGTGTCTGGCCACAAGCACCGAGTAGAGGTTCGAGATTGCGCCGCCAGGGGCCAGAATGGAGTCGCCTCCCTGGAAGCCAATTATGTTGCGCATCCTCTCGAGCACAAAGTGTTCCATGAGAATGAAAACGGGCGCAATCTCGTAGGTGAACCTAGCAATTTGTTGTGGCGGCACTTCAAGTTGGTTTCCTTCGCCCATCGAGAGGTTTTTGGCTTTGGTTTTTGGTTTGGTGGAGGAGGAGGCCACTTACATGTTGGTGTTGGCGGCCGCAGTGAGCCACTCGCCGGCCAGCGAGACGATGTCCAATCCGTTGCTCAGCTGGTTGAAGAAGTGCGGGTGTCCTGGGCGAGGAGAGCGGAGGCCTGGATTAGTTTCGAGTGCGCCGCCCGCCCGCCTCAGACAATCAATCATAAATCAAATCTGGCGCCTCTTTTATCGCTCGCTTGCTCGCTTTGCGCTTCTTGCCAGCCACTGGCGCCCATTACAAATTGGCCGCGCTGCTGTCCGCTCGAGCTGGCGCCGCTCGCAAGCACGTGCGCAGGCCCAAAACTGATACCTCTCATAACTCGAGCGCCATGAAAGCGAGCCGATGTTTGTTTTGGCGCCATTCACATCAGAAACACACGCCCGCTTCCGGCGGCGCCGCCGAGCCAGCGTATAGGAGCGGCGGGCGGGCGCGCGCAAAGCAGATGCGAGCGAGAGATACGAGCCGGAACTGTTTGATCAAGCATCGGGCTGATTCAATTCGACTTTCCGACTTTTAACTCTTGCTCGCTCGGGGGGACGCGCAGCTGAGCGACTTGTGCTTAGTTGCGCGTGAAATTGCGCGCTTAACTGTAGCCCCGCGCGGCGCCAGTAATGATGCACCGGAAGCCAGCCAGCCCGCCCGCTACACAGCTCGCGGCGCCGACACACATTATGGCCGCGCCAACGCCGCCAAACTTGGCCAACAATTGCGGGCGCCAAACAATTGAGATGCCAGTTGCGCCTGGCGGCCAGAGTTGGTTTTTGTTGGCCGGCCGGCCGGCAAGGCTTTTGCGCGGCGCGAGAGCGGCACTCCCACGCAGGCCGCGCGGCTGCTATAGGCGGCGAGCTTGGCGCGGCCAGCTCGCCGACTTATAGGGCTGCTCCCAGCTCGCGGCGCGCGGGCCGCCCCTATAGGCGGGCTGGCGAGCGAGTCGAGTCGAGTCGAGCCGAGCCGAGCCGAGCCGAGCCGAGCCGAGCCGAGCCGGGCTGGCCGGCCGCCCGCAACGAAGGGCCGAGCGGGCGGCGCGCGGACAAGCGGGGCGGGCGCGCAAATTGGAGCCAGAGGAGGGGAGGGGAATTGATTATTTCTGCGCCGGCTTGCGTGGAGTGCGCGCGATTCAAGTTGCGCAATTGAGGCAACATATTGGAAGTTTGCCAACCAACTCTGTTGCCTGTCACTTGACGTCACTAAATCACGGACGCGCGCGCGCGCGCTGCGCCAGCAACTCGAGCGGCCCCTTTTTTGCTCGCTGCGAGCGGAAGGGCGGACAGGAAGTGTTTGCCCGCCCCTCTCGTCTCCTCCGCCTCCTTCCGGCTGCCCGGTCGGCCAAGCCTGGCCGGGCTCACTTGGCTCCCGCTCGGCCGCCTTCTCCTGGGAACCGTCGTTGTGGTTTGTCGGCGCCGGCGCCGCTGTCGCCAGGAGTCGATCGCGGGCATTTATATCAATTTGTGCGACCCACATTGGAGTCGAGTGGCGGCTTACGAGCTGCGACTGGCGACCGGCGACTGGCTGCCACCTGAGCGGCCCAGGGCGCGAAACTCGAGCCCACTCTTCCGGGCGCCAACAAACAATGGCTCGCCTGCCTCGGTTGCTCAAATTTCGCTCTCGCCTCCAATTATGGGCGGCCGGAGGAAGCAGTGGCGCTGTCAGCTCACGCGCGCAAGTGTCGCAACCAACCCGATTTAATCAAACAAAAATTGGCCGCGCGCGATTAATTGGCGCTCTTGGGCCGGAAGGTCTGCTGGCGCGGTTGCAGTCGCAGTTGAAGCAGTTGCGGCAGCTGCGAGCGGACGGGCCGAGTTGCGCGCATGAATGATGCGATTAATTGATTAAATTCGGCGCGCGCCATTGGAGCCGGCGGCCAGGCAGCGGCCGCCGCCGCTATCTGCGCTCGCGCCCCACCGGCCGCCACTTCCGCCGCCGCCGCCGCCGCCAGCAAAGTCGACTCAAACACACTTGACTCATAATCTGGCCGCGCGGCCAAACTGGCGGCCATTTGCTCCTCCCATTTCCTTATCGGATCTCACGAGCGAGTTGGCGCGCGCCAACTTCCGCCCGGCTGCGCTCGCGCTCAAGCAGCAGCAGCAGCGGCGGCGGCGGCGGCGGCGGCGGCTGGAGCGCGGGCGCCAAGTGTGCGGCTCGTTATTTTGCTGCGCTCAGCTCGCCTCCCCTCGGCGCAGCTGCCAGTGGCGGCACTCGTGCGACAGCTGGCCAGAGCCAAGCCCCCTACTTACCTGTTCTCACTTGCTGGGCCAGCGTCCGTCTGCAGTCCTCGACCAGCTGGTCCAGGTCGCTCGGCGAGTCCGGAATGGAGAAGTCGAACATGCGAATGATCTCGTCCGGCTGCCTGAACTCGATCACTCGCTCGCTCCTGTCGAATTCGCGCTCGATGTAGTCAAGGCAAATCTGGATCACTCCGAGCAGGAACTTGCGCGTCTGCTCGTTTCCTTCCGAATCCCCTCGAAAGGGGAGCAGATCTGGCGGCGGCAGGGACGGAAGTGAAAGCGGATAGCTCAGTGGGTTGCCTCTCGCGGATGACTGGCCGCGCCGGCCCGATAACAGGTCGGCCGGACAAGCTGGCCACTTATCTGGCCGACCATTGTTTGCCCCCTCACTCACCCGTGTACTTGAGCGAACTCATGCCTCTTGCTGGCTGGCTGGCTGGCTGGCCGGCTGACTGGCTGGCGGCCCACCACTTTTGAACAAACTCTCGCGCTCAAACTCGAACTCTCGCTCCCTGGCCAATCTCGGCGCACTGCAGCTGGCTGGCCCACTAGCTCGCCAAACTCCACTCGCCCTAGCTCACACTCGCCGCCCAAACGCTAACAAGGGCCGCAGCAATAACAAGAAAACAACAACAACAACAACAATAACAAACAACAACAACACCCTCGCCACTCGATTGGCTGAGATTCAAAATTCGAATGGAGCGCCGAGCGGCCGCTCGCAAGTCGCGACCTGCGAGCGCCTATACGCAGTTTATTTATAACCGGCTCAGTCGCACTCACTCGGGACAACGCGCGCAGACGCAATGCGGCGCAACTGGCATCTCGACAGAATGCACAAAGGGTCAATCCTCTGGCCACGGCGCTCCTTCGCTGGCATCCGAGAGATGGCACCAGCGGGCGCACTGATGTCCGCCCCCCTCATACGATCATGACAACCATTTTGGCCGGCTTCTGCGACTCATTGGCGGCACTCTCCTCGTGCTGTTTGATCCTCTGCTGGCTTAAATGCAAGGCCGGCGAGCCACGATCCCTCGAGTTCAAGTCCGGCTGGCGATACGGCTGCTGCTCGACCTTCGGCTCGCCTGGCCTCCTCAGCGGCGCCAACTTGGTGCCCAACTGGAACAGTGGCCTCAATTTGGCCAGCCTGTTTTCGAGCAGCGACGAGTTGTTTGCGCCAGAGTCTAGCGTCTTGAGAACGAGCTTTGGATGCGACTGCTGGCCGGACGCAAACAAAGACTGCGCTTGGCTTGGATCCCAACTAGAGCTCAACTCCCCATCGCTCGGCAAACTGCCTCCGCTCGAATACGACATTGAGCGCTCAGGTTTGTGATGGCCAAACACGCTAGCCGGTTGCTCACCTGAACCGCCGATCGGTCTCGGCTGATCCTGTTCACTCGACTGCTGTAACCCGTAAATTGGGTGCGACCTGAGATAGGCGGACATCCCGCTGGAGGCTTGATCTCGCGAGCGACCACGAGAGTGCGCCGGTTGGTTCTGGAGGCTTGCCAAGTCTCGCAGCTTTGTCGCCGGGCTGGCTGGCACTGACGAGCTCACGAGAGCTACCAGCTGGTTGGCGAGCTGGCCCATCGGTGCAAGGGCAAGCTGGTTTTCGCGCTCGAAAGCCGATTGGTTGGCTAGTTGTTGGGCAAACTGGTTTGTGTGGTGCTGGTTGGCTTGCGGCGAGGCTGCTGCCTCTAGCCCATCAAACTGGCGCGCATAGGGCGCCATCGTGTGACGCTGAACTGAGCTCGTGCTGGCGTCATCGGCCTCCGCCGAGTTGGCGCCGTTTCCGTTCAAGTAGACAATGGGAATCAAATTTCCAGTTGAGTTTGTCGAGTAGTTTGTTGGTATTTGGATGAGCTGGCTCATGTTTCCCTCGCGAGCGAAGCCAGCCAACTTTGCTGGCACAGAGCTAGGCGCTCGCGGCGTTACAGTTGCAAGATGATTCCTCTTCAAGGATATAAATCTTGGCATTGCAATCACCACGAATGGAATCTTGATTTCCTCGTGCGAGCTGAGATTATGGTTAGAGAGGAAGCTACCGAGGAGCTCGTTGCTCTCGCCCCCAAACGAGTAGCCATCTGTGGTGCCACTCGAATCCAGGTACATTTGGCTCTGACCAATTGAGTGCTCCTGGCTCAAAGCGGGAGTGCTGCCAACAGTGCCGCCAGAAAGGGCGTCAGTTTGCGTATAGTTTAGTCTGTTGTTCCCTTGGCCCTGATTTCGGGCAGCTCGGCGCAACAGACCCTTGAGTCGAATGAGGAGTTCGGGCGAGCTACTCGCCAGTTTAGCCAGCAAACTGGAGATCTCTTGCCTCTGCTGGCCAAGTTGCTGCTGCTTCTCTTGAGTGGAGATCTCCTCCTTGGGAGCAAGACTAAAACTCTGCTCCAAGGCTTGCGAGTGTTGCCATAGGTTTGGATGCTCGCGTTCGGCGGCGTCAAAATTGGATCCGGACGACAGAGTGGGCGGAGGCCCAGAGATAGAGCTGATTGCCGCCTGTTGGGCCGGGTTTTCGGCTCGAATAAGCTGGCTGATCCGCTGCTCGATGAGGGAGCTCTGATTCTGCGATTGCTGGCCAAACTGATGCTCCACTGGCTCCTCCTGCCTGGTGTGGCGGCCGCCGTGCTCGCCAGCCAGCAGGTAGGCCAACATAGCCCGGCCGCTCAATTCGCTAGACTTATCCGGCGCATGGTAGTCTATCAGTTGCAGGTTTTGCCTCGGATTGGCGTGCACCGTGCTTGCTAGCTGGATCCCTCGCTGCTCTGGCTGAGTTTGGTCGGACGGGCTTGTTGTGAGGGCGGAGAGAGGGATGGTGAGGGAAATGGACTGCTGCGTTGCTTCGGGCTCTTGTGCCAGATACTGTTCACGAGTGGCCACCTCTAGCGGGTCCACGGACTGGTGGTGGCCGGTAGCTGGCCTGGCCTCCTGGAGTTGAAGTTGCTCCTCCACTTGAGACGAGATCGATGCGGGCAATTTGAATAGCAAGACATGCTCGCCGCCCTCGTTTCGGGCGCCCAGGTAATGAGATGTTAAGGGTGCTGGCAAAGCTCTGATTATTGAGGGCGCGCATATTGCTAGATAAGTGAGAGCGCAGATTAGCCTTTGTCGCTTCATCATGAAATAAGATAGCCGATCTTGCGGGCTTTTAATTCGATTCAGTGTCTCAAGTCGCCACCTAACTTCTCTCGTACTGCTCATAAGACATTCGTGCACACACACACTCTCTCTCTCACTCTCAGGTGAACTGGCATGACTGATTAGCAGCGCTGGCCGCTATCTTTCGGTATCTCGTATCTTGATCCATTGTCCAGCCTACGGACTCGGGCGATGGAGGATGAACCGATGGAATACCAGCAGCTCGATTTGTCGCCCTTCCACGCCGTTCGTCGGGTGTCCAATAAGCCAGGTTATGGCAGCAAACATTGGTCAGTTCCTCCTGCTATCTACCCCCAAACTATCACCTCGCTCTTGTCGCCATTTAGTTTGATCTTCTAGCTAAGAGTGAGCGATAGCTTGCAAGACGGGCGCATGTTTTTCGCCAAATAGCCACCATTTGCTTAAGCCAAACCGCGTATTAGAGCTTGGCTCTCATTGATGACCGTCGACTTTCTTGACCAGCGGCCCGCGCAATCTAAGCTGCCGCTTCACGGAAGCAAGCGCCTTTTATCTATTAGTATCCGGAGGATGATTATGGCCCTCCAAGTTGGACGACGGGCAAAAGAGCGAGTGTCTGTCCCTACTCATCTCACCTTAGACAGTTCCAAGATGCTTCCTGCTTCCTCTAATGACAAAATTTGCTCACCCCGCTTGCCATTGAACATTTGGCTTTGCGAATGGCGAAAGTGAGGCTTCTTTTGCTCGGCATCCTGAGCTAACTGTCAGCTGAGCTACCGCATCATGATTGCCAACAAGACAGAAGGCTCGACTCTCTCCTCCTTCAATAACGAATGTGCAGTCTCTTCGGCTACCAAGCTAGCTAACCTGATTTGCGAGGCTTAAAACAAGCTAGGCTCGGTTCGCCTGTCTCCTGTGCCTGGAACTGAGCTCGACAGGCCTGTTATGTCTCAACATGCTTTAAACGACCGTCCACTGACAACTCCTCTTTCTCCTCCTCAACGCTATCAGTTTGAGTGTAGACTACCTGTTTCAAAACGATTACAACCAAACGGAAATGAATTAATATCCTTCCCCAATGAAGACCATCAAGTAATCTAGACTTTCTCGATCAACACTTTTCAGCTTAGAAATCAGGGCAAAGTTGGCTCTACTGCTCCACTTCAAGCTTATCAGTGCGAGCACAAATAGTCTTGACAAAAACACGAGCTAACGATTATCGAGTAGATTGGCCATCACCGGCACCGTAGATGACTTGAGTTAGCCTCGCCATCCGGATGCAATGCGGAAAAGTGAGCTCCAGACGCTGACAAGTAGCCAACGATCTGTCGTAAGCATTTCTTTATTAGTATCAAGCTGTGATGCTCATTTACGAGTTGGGCATTATATTTGTGTCATAACTATCGTCATTCAAACTTGATCTCAAGTTTGCAACGACATGATCAATATTATTCAAAGTCTCTTGATTTGCGCTCTTACAGATCCTCTTTTCTCTCTCCAAAATTGCAGCTAATCCAAACAAGACATCGTAGAATCCATAACTGATGGCCGCTCTCCTTATTCTGTTCAATTCCTTGTAAAAATGTGGCGCTTTATCGGGGGATCTCTTGGCATGTCTAACGATCTTCTGCACGTCCGCTTGCACAGATTCCGGGTCCAACCATATCACATTATTAGAGGAGTAGCTCTTTACGGGGCCGCGATTGTTCGTGATCTTGTCGCGTATAGCGGGCGGTAGGTCTGCATTTAACAGGGCAGATCCCATTGATCTGAAGTTAGGTAGCCAAAGTATGGGTGCTGGCCCAGGAATAAGTAGTGAGAGCATCAAGCTGGCTCGCTTTCTGCCATCAGTATGCGAATGCAACAATCCGTACCAATCCTCGTTTGTGTCATCGCACTTGCCAACCATACAGACGGCAACCATGTTCTCTTGCTTCAAACAAGTGTGCAGCAGGAAGCAAAAAGAGGGTTGCTTTGTGATGTCTTGCTCATGAGCAGAGGTGTCGCTCGTTTGAGTTTTGTTTGTGGCACCGGGCGATTGGATTTGCTTGATCTTGTTTGATTCCATGTTCATAATTCCGTCGATGGAGCAAATCTGTAGAGATCTGTTGTATGCGTTTGGATCTCTAGATAATATCTGCTCTGCCTTAGAGATTTCGTTGAATTTGTTTGTTACAATTGGTAAAACTAGGTGTCTAGATGTGACTGCGGGACTAGCAACCTCGCTGATTGGCATGAAACCACAAATGCTCATCTCCTCAACTAATTTGAACATGCGACTTCGGTTTATGGCGCTAACGTAGGTCTCTTTAGCCTCATCTTTGAGCGATTGCTCAGTCTTCAGATCGTCGAATTCGTTCTTCAAAGGTCCAAGGAGGCAGTCTGTTGGTCGCGGAGAAAGGAGCACTGTTGAAGAGAGGTGACCGCAAGATAAAGTGGCATGGTACGGTTTATAGTGAACCTCTGCGAGTCTTAAAAATAGCGCCTCAACATTTTTGATCGTGACATCCATTCCGTCTGACTGAGGCAGCCAAACTGAAGACTGCTTGAGATCCTTTGTATTGGTTCCAGTGACCACTGGACAATCCTCAGTACTAGAATCAACAATTGTGATTAATTTCTTGTAAAAAGGAATGCTATATTTGAGGGCCGGATCTTGGGGCGGACAGAGGCAAACTATTTGCATTTTGCATGGAAAGTTAAACTGTCCCTCTAAATCTGAGAGCGGTATATCGTGAAAATCGTCGGCTCGATCCTTGGCGGACTCGTCGAATTCTCGAGCACCATCGGACATACTCTCATGATTGAGCTGCCCGTCAGTTATGAGCACTATGTTAATAGAATCGTTTTGGGCACATTCTCGAAGCTTAAGACTGAGCACTCCACGGACTGCATTAACTATGTTGGACTTGTCGTATAGTTCTAGGTCATAGATCCCATTTTTGATGCTCTCGTGGTGTCGAGTAAATTGGTGCCTGATCTCCCACAGGGATGAGAATACCAAGAGGGCGGTGTACTCTAGCTGGGCGTTTTGTGCAAAATAGTCTAGTAGGACTCCAATACCGACGTTTGCTAGCTGTTTGAATTCAATTGATTCGTTGCTTGAGCTAGTGTCCATGCTGGTTGGGTTCTTAGCCAACCTGCACATGGACAGCGATACATCAAGCAACAGGATGGTGGGCATCCTGGTTCACCTCACGCTCAATGTTTACTAAGAGGCCTCCTATTGACTAGATGTTATCATCCGAACGCAATCATTGTGATTAAATGTTATGAGAATACTGAGTTTCATTTAAATAACCAAAGGTGGATACAGTGCAAGGGATAGGAATTGAAAGATCATTGCGCATGCAGAAGCGAATCAGCGAGCAAGCGAAGAAGCTCACACATTGAGAGATTTTTGGACAACACGTTTAATTCCCCATTCTCCTTTTGTGTCCCATCTCCAACAAACCCGAATGCACAGCCTTTGTTCGGCGAATATAGTCCAAACATCAATGTAAAGTATATTTCAGTATAAGACAATTTTCCTCTTTCAAGGGTCAAATCATGGAGGAAGAATTCAAGCGACTTGAGTCCGAGGAGGGGGGTTGGATAAAACACTACACGATGTTATTCAAAAAGTCGAGAAAGTTTAGCTTCGAGGCTGGCGAAATTGCCTCAAACCTGTCCCGTAACAGATATATCGACGTCAAACCCTATGATCGAAGTCGTATCAAACTATCTCGTGCCAAGGATACAGACTACATCAATGCTAATCTCGTTACTGTACATAAAGCTGCTCGTCAGTATATTTTAACTCAGGGTCCACTGCCGGATACGCTCGAGCATTTTTGGCTCATGGTGTGGGAGCAAAAGTCTAATGTTATTGTCATGTTGAATAGGATACTCGAGATGGAAGAATTTGTTAAATGTGAACAGTATTGGCCAGACTCAGTTGGGGCCAAGGTTCATTATAGAAACGTGAATCTCACTGTGACTCTCAAATCCGTCGAAACTATGAAACACTTCACGATCAGAAAGATGACGTTGGAAGATAATGAAACAGAAAGATCTCGCACAGTTACACAATTTCATTCCACAGCTTGGCCTGATCATGACCAACCAGAGTCACCTTCATCCGTTCTGAGACTTCTCGCAGCCATACGCAAATCGGGGGGCTTAGACAAGATGGACGAACCCACCATTGTGCATTGTTCCGCAGGAATCGGTCGATCTGGAACTTTTTGCCTGATCGACTCTGTCTTGACAATGGTAGAAAATCAGGGTTCAACGGAAGGTATCGACATCATAAATACACTAATCGAGATGAGAGACTACCGCATGGGTCTTATCCAATCGCCAGTACAGCTGAGGTTCGCCTACATGGCCATCATCTATGGTATCAAGATTCTAGAGAAGGCGAATCTACTTCATCCGCACATATCCTCAATCAAGGACAACACGGCCGCCGACAGCACTTCCAGCCAACACAAAGCTAACGGCTCGTCTTCCGTTGCCAGAAAGCCTCGATCACGAAATAGAAGGAAGAACATGACATCAACAAATTCGAACTCGCTAAATATATTCAAAAAACAAATGCTTGTAGAAGCTTTGGATGCCACTGATAGTGATTCTGCGGATAGTCTGTTCTATGATGCGATGAAGCCATGGCCATGCATGAAGAAACCAAGAAATAGCTCGCCTGACGATCCTGATGGCGACGGTTCGAAGCTAACAAATCTCATGAACAATAGATCTCCAAACGTACAGCAAACGAATCTAGCGGATGGTAAAAAGACAGCTGCCACCAAAGTGCAAATGTTGTCGAACGCTATCAACTCGTTGCTGACTGAAAACGCGATCTCAACTAACACTGTAACCTCGACCAATTCATCAGCTAGCAAGAGTTCTGTATCTTCAAATGTCGATTCTGTTTTAATTCGCAGACACGAAAGAGAGCTAAGAAATCAAAGATTGGCTGAGAAGACGAACGATATGGTTCAACGAATGAAAGCTGATCAGCTCAGGAAGGAAAAGTTGGCTCGAAGAATGTCATTCTTAAAGAAGTCTGCATTGTATAGTGGGGTGGCAGCGCTAGTCCTAAGCTCAGTCGCTTATATCTACCTCTATGGAACCTCCTGACTTAATGTAGTTGACGATGCTCGAAATCCAAACTTACCGTGTCGATAACGGAGCGACTATGCACCCAAGACAACAAGCAAGCTCGCGAGCCTATCTGCCAATGAGAATTTAATTGTGATCTGTTTGATACAAGGACCCTCAGACAAATCGGTTCGACTACTGGAACTGCGAGTAGAGAGAATAAATCATCAACGTAACGATTAATGGGATGAGGTAATCAAATGTAGACCTTATGGCACGCCAATCAGATGCTGAGTTGACTTGTTCTGTGTCGGCTCGTGCCACCAGATGTGTGCCAAATGGCTCGACGTGTGTCGTATTTACGTTCGAGTCTTGGCAAATCGCGCGGGAGGTCCAGCGGTTGGGGGTGGAGGAGTCGTTTCCTTGTTTCGACTGTTGGTCCAGCTGGTGATGTTGGTGTGACGCGTTTGCGTCACCCGCAATCAAGTCGCCCTGAGTACCTTGTGTATCTGTGCCCTTGGCGCCGTAATTCAAATTGTTGGCTTGGATTTGGTTCGTCAGCAGCGACTCCTTCTCGCTTGTCCCTAAGCTTAGCAAGCTCTTGAAATCTGCCTCCTCGACGAGTTTTTCGTTCTTCCGCGTTACGTTTGCCTTGCCTCTCGCGGGCCGGTTGTTGCTTGGCGGCGCACTGCAACAACTCATGCAAAACAAAACTCTGAGCATCTTGAGATGGCTTGGCCGCCAGGTGTGACCTAACTACTGAAACGAGTTGCTGGTGGCGGTGGTGGTGGTGGTGGTGGCGGCGGCGGCGGCGGCGGCGACGCTAGGACTGGTGTGTGTTGGGTTGTATGAAAATATGGTTGAACTTGGCGGATGGGCGAAGTGCTGGTAGTGTCGCCGTTGCTGTTGCTGTTGCCGTTGCTGCTGGCGTCCTTTGGTGGCGGTGACAGATAGCACCCGACTCGGCAGCGAGACACTGGAGCGCGACCGCTTGTTGCGCTCTAATCTAAACCGAGCTCGTCC
>Ga0209372_1000336_pt1 | contig 26514 bp, 15 predicted proteins | sample AgamicAtPe_FD_187170 | JGI IMG/M metagenome (GOLD analysis project Ga0209372, IMG submission 187170) | Agave microbial communities from Guanajuato, Mexico - At.P.e (SPAdes) (version 2) | ecosystem: Host-associated > Plants > Phyllosphere > Phylloplane/Leaf | place: Guanajuato, Mexico | collected... | reverse complement strand
AGGGCTCGTTTATCATGCCATTGCTGTGGCGTAACCAGAGGACCAATTTAAATCTCGCCCAAGCGGCCGACGTGTCGCCGCTGGGGCCGCTTGTTTGCGGAGGAGCCAGCCGAGCCGAGCCGAGCCGAGCCGAGCCGAGCCGGGCCGCCCGGCCGCCTCCCTCGCCGGGCCTCCGCTCCCCCCGCCTGGGCCGGCCGGACTTGGCGCCGCTTCCGGCGCCGCCGAGTCCTCTCGAGTTTATGGAGCCGGCGCTTCCTGTTGCGCGCGGCTCCCTGCGCATGCAACAGTTTTATGGCCGCCGCCGCCGCCGATCGGCCGGCCGGCTAGGTGATATATCTGGCCGCTAGAGGCGGAGCGGCGCGCAGGTCTGCGGCTGGGCCAGCGAGTCAGTCGGTCGGCCGGCCAGCCGACACGCAACAAATCAAACAGGAGAAGAGTGACGCCACTGGGCCAGCTGGCGCGTCCATCAATGCGTCGATTTGCGTCGGCGGCCGCGCGTCTTCCACGTCCGCGGCCCCAGTCGCCAGTCGGCGGCCGGCGCTCAAACCCCCAGCCGCCAGCCTGCCGCCCCCGAGGCCGGATGCAGGCCGCTGGGCGCGGGGGCGGCCGGCCGGCCGGTCGGCCGGCGGCCAAAACAAGCAAGCAGGTGAGTGCGGCCGGCTGCAGCGGGCGGCGCCATTTGCGCAAGCCAGGAAGTGCGACTTAATGGGCAGCGGCGGCCGGCAAACAATTGTGAATGGACGGGCGGCATGATGATGATGATGATGATGATTTATAACTCGTAATCATGGCCATCAGCTGGGGCCGCCGATCGGCCGCTCCGGCTGACTGCGCGGCGCCGGCCGAGGGGCGCGTTGCGTGTGCGAGCGCGCGCCCACGTCAACACTAGCCGGCGGCGCTGTGAGCGCGCGATCAATCGCAGGATCGATGGACGGAGTGGCGGCCCAATTGGACGCCTAGACAGGTCGAGCTGGAGAGAGCTCCTGGCTGGCAGCCAGCGCGACGCTAAAGCTAGCGCTAATGGCGGCCCATTGTGTTCCCATTGTCTGCGGCAAACGAACGCAAACATTGTGCATAGAAAGAGAGTGGTCTGTTTGCTTGCCGAAGCGACAGATGATTGCGACAAACAACACGGCTTTGCGGCTGCCGCTGCCGCTGCCGCTGCCACCGCGGCCACTGTGCGCCGCAAGCAACACTTGTTGCATAACGACGAGCCAGCGGCCACTCGGCCGGCCTTGACGCCAGCCACTCGCTGGGCCGCGCGCCGGAAGTGCGCCGGCCTTGCACCAGCGAGCGAGCGAGCGAGGCAGTTGGCTCGCCTCCGCTCGAGTGCATTGGGAGGCCCACACGCAGAGAGGGCAACCAGCAAGCCCAGCTGCCGCCCAGATGCCTCCTCCTCCTCCTCCAGCCTCCAGCCTCCTCCTCGCCCGACAAATCAGATCAAACTGGGTCACAATGGGCTTTGGTTGGCAAGGCCAGCCTCGCGCAAACTCGCTCGCTCAACCCTTCGCCGCTTGCAAGCCACACAGACAAACCTTAAACTTGAACTTGAACCGGCCCTATCTCAATGCGGCATCTCTCTGATGCCAGCCGCCCGGCCACCGAGCGGCGCGACCCCCTGACCTCGTTCGTCCTTCACGCAACCAGCCCCGGCCTTCGGGCGCCCGAGTCGCCTCCGGGCCGAGCAAGCGGGCGGGCGGGCCCGTTAGTCAGAGGGCGCCGGTGGCGGCCGCTGCCGGCCGCGCGCAACTCCGCTCGAGTGGGCCGGCAATAATTCAATCGTCTCGCCTCTCTCTCTCTCTCTCTCTCGCACTGAAGGCTGGCCACCGATCTCGCTTTGCTTGCTCGCTCGCTTGCGCAACAGCCCCACTCGCGCGCTAATTGATCGCCGCCCTGTGTGCAAACACGAGCGCAAGCCAACTGCTCCCGTTCGGCCTGGAGGCCATTAAAACAAGATATTGCTTTCGCTCGCCGGGCCCAGCAGCAGCCGATGATCAAATTAACTGTGTTATTGGGTCAACGCAACAACAATCGCTTGCTGGCCAGCTCGCCAGCGAGCGCCAATCAGACAGCCAGCCAGCCTGCTGCTGCTGCTGCAACAGGATCCCGCTCCTGCTTCTCAAAACTCAACACTGGGCGAGCTTTTCAACTTCAAATTGGCTCCTAGTTTTAGCTGCAAAGTTGCCGCTCGGCCGGACGATTCAAATATCGAGTGACAGGAGCGGCGCCACTCTCTTGGCCAAACTCGCTGTTCCTATGGCGACGGCGACTCCAACTCCAACTCCGACGGCGACACTTCCAGGCGCCAGCTCGGCCGCTGATTCCAGTGCACCTTTAGATTTATGCGCGAACAATATGGCCTCTGGGGGAGGCGAGCGACAGCAGACGGCCAGTGTTCGCGTGCCAGCATTCACGTGCGCTGAGGCCGCGGCGTGTGTGTGTGTGTGTGTGCGCGCGCGCTTGTTGCGCCCACTCGAGCGGGCCGGCCAGCGACAACAATAGCCGGCCGGCCCACTCTCGCTCCATCGGCTCGGCGGGCGAAAGTTTGTCGCGTGGCTCCACCGCCGCCCGTGATGCAACCAGCCAAACTGGCCCCATCAAACTCCAGCTCCAGCCAGTGGAGCCGGCCGGCCGGCCGCCCGCAAGCAAGCGCGGCGCCGACGCCAGTTGGCCCGAGCGCAACTGCTGACGGCCGGCAGAGGCGGCCGCCAGCAGTTTGCTCGCAGCGCCAGAGTGCCGATTTTGGGGCGCCGGCTTCGTTGCAGAGAGGCGAGATCGGCAGATTGTCGCCTGTTGAGCGGCCTTAATGCAACGCCGCCATTGCCATCGTCATCGCCCATTGCCGCCATCGCTCTAGCTGCGGCCGTCGCTTTTGCCATTGCTTTGGCCGCGCAGGTGGCCAGCTGTTACAGTTTAAAGGGCGCGCGTTTGCAGCCAGCCCAGTTGGCCCGGCAACGACAGATTGCAAGGCGCCCACCTGGCCCTCCAGCCGCCACGAGCAAGCGCCTCGCAACTCCTGCCCTCCGCTGAAGCGAGCGCGGCCGGCCGCCCGCCCGCCGACAGGGTTGCGCTTACTTGCGCAACTGGGCCGCCAAACCAGCACAGACGCCCGGAAGAGTGGAGCGGCTCCGCCAGCTGGCGGCGAGCATCTGGCAGGTTTCTGATTGGCGCCGGTAGCTCACCGGCCGCCAAGAGCCGTTCTGTGCCGCCGCCAGTATTGATTTGCGCGGCCAGTGGAATGCGAGGAATTCCAAAGTTCGTCCATTCATCCATTCATGCTTTAGGCAAGCCGACCTGACCCGCTTCCGTTCGGCCCAACCGACGCAAGCCGGCCTCTTGGTGGGCGGCCATATGTCGCCCTGCGCTGGCCACCTTCCACTTGGGCGCCCAGGTAGCGCGCAGCTGGGTGAATGAACTTGGGGCGGCGAGGAACTTTGCGCGATCAGAACCACAGATAGCCGCCTGAACGTTCAGTCGCAATCCGAGCAGAGAATCAACATCCTCGCCTGAGGCTCAATTAGCAGCTCCAAATTGTCCAATGGTCGAATGGCTAGCAGAGCCAGTCGTCAATCGAGTCTCAGCTAGTTTTTGCCTACAGGGGCGGTGGGAGGGCTTGGGACGAACCCGAGCTGATTCAGGCCGGCGGATGGCTTCATTCGCGGGTAGCCAAGCTGGCCAGCCGCTCGCTTAGCCGAGCCAATTTGTGCAAATCCAATGCGACACTGGCGCGCCCAATGGAGCAAACAAACGCTGCAAACGCAGAGGGGAGCTTCCACTTTCGTTCCTCATAAGCGGCCATATTTCACCAATCCAATGGCGCCAGACAAACAACGAGCGAACGAGGACGGCGCAAATCAAACATGCTCGCCTCCAGTCCAGCTCAGCTCAGTCCAGTCCAGTCCAGTTCGTATAAGCGCGCGTTTTGTGCCGACCAATTGGTTTGCAGTTTGGAGCTTTAAATCGATGCGCTTCTATCCGCCTGAACCTATTATAAAATCAAAGGTGCAACACTTCCACTCATGCGGCCCAAACAACTAGATCATTGAATGAATCGATGACCAGTTAAAGCCGTCGGCAAATCGATGGTTCAAATTGATACAGCGCAACAACAGCTCGCTTCCAGCCTGTCGCTTGTCCAGGAAGGATGGGCTCTCGTTGCAGCCAGCGCTTGTTGTTCTAGTTCAATGACCGCCAGCAAACTGGGTTAGAGCCCAGCGATGGAGTAGGAGGGGACGAAATTGATCCGCCGGCATGATCGGCCGCAAGTCCCGCTCGCTTTGGGGCCCCCTTGGCGGGCTCACTCTTTCGCCAAGCTAACTCGAGCCGCGCTCAGTCACACTTGTTAGCTCGGCCGCGAGTGCGATTGCTAGTGCTCGATCTCAGTGGCCCCATTCAGCCTTTTTCCGCTGCTTGGCCGCCCCATAGCTGAGTGCTGGGGGGTCATTGATACTTTTGCGCGGCGCAGATAAACGGAAAGGGGAGTCGCTGACTCTAAAACAGGACATCTCCTGTGAGGTCAACTCTCTGCGTGCGCGTCATCCTCCCTGCTTGCCGCAGCACAGCCTCCATCAGACGCGCTCGTGCTCGATTCTGGTATGATGGTTCGTACGTGCAAACAACGCAAATCGTATCTCCGATTCGATTTTGACCATTTCTACCAACTGGAGTGGAGGGATAGAGGGAGAGAGAGAGGAAGGGCAATGGAACGGAATCATCATTTGTTATCATTATCGTTTCCCTTCCTTACTTTCATCTGCCCCACTTGGCAGAGCTGACCTTTAAACTTTTTTAATTTTCCACCATCGGCTTATTGCTGAACTAGAGCTCCTTCCTTCCTCTTTGTTCTAATTTAATGTCACATTCATCGGCAAAACCAAGTGGGGCAACCAAGTTTGCGCTCGAGAAAAATCTGCTCCTCTTTTTCCCCTGATCCATTCAAATGAACTCACCTAGCAACAAGTAGTCGGCGGGCCAGAAAGTCAGGTAAGCAGCAAGCAGATAATTATCTGTACGCCTGCTTAGCACGCGTGTTTGACCTAAATTAGTTCAGTTTCCTACCCTCCATTCTGCTGCCCGCTCGCCTGTCATCCAAGTTTTCCAATAAAACATCCGTCCGCCCACAACTTGACCATCCGGCAACGGTGGGACTTTTAATTGAGGGTTCGCGTTTACGCGCTTGCGCATCAGCAAATCCTGTTGGACAAACCATTCACACTGTAATGTCTGGCCCCCAAAAATAGTAGTCTTCGTCCCGTCTCTGCAGAGTTCAAATCCGCACTGTTGCATTCTGGTTTGGTAACACGTGCAAACCCAATCAGCGGATTTGATCTCTAGATTTTAAAGTTGAGGCGGGAAATTTAAAGGCAGGAAGAGAATCCAGTTGGCCGATAACAAACTTCCTAGGTGAATTTCTCACAGAGCAAGACGCGCCAACCGGCTGACCTAAGTAACCTTTAAATGAACCTCCGACTCGAGTGGCGGCATTTTCCACCCCCTCTGCCGGTCACTTCCAGCGCCGTAGACACTTTTCACCTGCGCGCGGCTGCACCGGAACCTGGTTCTTCCATATGATTGGCATTCTGTTGCGTTTCCCCTACGAGTAGATGCACTGCAAACGGAAGCAATCTTTACGTGCGCTCAGCTTTGGTCACGTAAATCTGCAAGTTGGTTGTGCAATCAGTTTGTGCTCGTCCCTCGACTTGTCGTGTAGCCAGACGTGTGAGTGACTTCTCGAACAGTTCACCTGTGTCGAGGATGATGAAGGTGAGATTTGCATGGGAAATCATCTGCTCTTCATACGAATCTTTACGCCACTATGGTTCGGTTCTCTATAACTTCTGAAATTGCATAACAACTCATGGTGAACATAAGTCATGCCCAGGATCGACCATCCTCACGAGGCAAATCTTCCTTGGAACTGCTAATTTACTAGTGGCAACAATTATATTCCTCCAACATGCGTGTCTTATAAGTCTCTTCTTGAACATAACTATATTTTAGTTGGACTTCAACACAAATTGAGTGATTCGCTCCTGGAGGAAGTAGTTGTCTGAGTTAATTTGTAGACATAAACGATGGCCAGATTGGCCAAGCGCGAATCTTCCGCCTGGCAAATGCATCGAATCACGCACCGGCCGAGCGTTTGGCCATAAGTTTTCTTTATAATCTATTGTCTCTCCTATGATAGATAATTAGTTATTCTATCTGTCTGTCTGCCATCTCGAGCACTGGTTTTCGAATGAAGAAATACTGACTTATTTTCAACCATCCCGAATCCAATGCTCCTCGCGACACCTGGTGTTGGTACCCAAACTTGAACCGCAAATTTGATCCGAACTAGACTCGCAACTAAGCCAACACTCTCCATCCATGTTGGCCATGGCATCGCTGGCTGTTGCAATAGATGGATTGAGTATGTCTGAGAAGTCTTGTTGGCGCTTAAGCGAGATTGTTAAACAAATTCACGAGGCAACACATCAAGTCAATGAGGTAAGTGTCTGGCGATAATACTATACCAATCCCTAACCAAATCAAGCATCTGATCTGATCTCCTTGCTTCCAAAACTGAATCCTTAACTCCCAGCTGAAACAAATGATTGAAGTTGCGTTCCAAATTGAGAGTTACGTGGAAAAACTGCTCACTTCTACACACAATGATTGAATTTGAATGTGAAAACTCAATTAATATTGATACAATAATGTATATATATTATAATGCGAGCTCGCCTATATGGGCATGTCCAAAACCATTTTTGAGAATGTAACTACATGTAGGGGAGAATCAATCGGCCAAAGTCCAGTGCGAACAGAGAGAACGGGCAAATCCGTTCGATTCGCTGATGGATAGGAATCGTGGCCAGGCTGCTGATAGTCCAAATCCTTTGCAAGAACTGAGAGGCTCGCATATCCGACCTGTTGGGCCGGAGATGTAAACCTAATTGGTCTTCATGATACTAAAAGCACTCAAAATGCATGAAACCAAATGAACTGAGGATTATTCGTTATATTAAAGTTACTTGAATATCTATAAATTCAAAATTGGACCTCCCAATTTGACCAATTCAATCTGTTGCCCGCTAACAGCGGCCAGCCTTCTTGAACCGAATGGGACCATCACACAGAACCTTTCAAATATGGACACTCAATAATACATTTTCCAGAAACAAAATATACAAAAGGAATCTTGTAAGGAAAAATATCTCAAAAACCAGGATGTGAGATTAGCTCAAATAAAAGATTGAACGCGTAAACATGGGATGATAAGAAGGAGAAGGCCCTAAAATTGAATGTGTAAAGAGCATACCATAGAACATCATGCTGTTTGAATAAAACTGACACCCAATTGAACACTGTATATCGCTCTGCAACGGGCCAGATGCCCCGTCAACTGGCTAACGACTACGTGAGCTCCAAGCTGGATGCAGCCTAACCTTTGAAGATTATTTGAGAGATTTCCAACCGACCAACTATCTGTTGGCCAGTGACGGAAAACAACTAGGTGAAGGTTGCAACTTTCAAACAATCAGCAATTGATTGCGTACCTGACCACCCCATCCCTACAACCATAAAAGCAGGTAGCCGCTCTTTAACTCCCAAATAAAAGCTGAGGGTATAGAAGTAAAAGCAGCTAGTCGTATTGATTCAGCAAGTCGTCTTGAATTTTGTCGGCTACCTGGATATGGTCAACAGGACACTTGAGCGGGCTCGACAGGTTAACTCGGCACAAATCATGCTAGATGGTCTGGGAGCTTAGAGAACTAGCAACGTCCTGTTGGACCGAAATCAACGATTGAACAAGAAACTCTGAAGAACTGTACTTAGCTTGTTATCATACCATATTATACCTAACATTTTTTCGTGAAAGCACAAAATGCGAATAAATCAGGGTTATCAAATTATTTGCAAGACGAGGATAGCTACCAGTGAATGGTTGTTCGCTAATTTATTGTCCATTATATTTCTGCAGGTTCAGTAAGCCAAGTTTGATGTAAATCTTGTGCCCTCATGTGATTTGATTCCAGAGAATTATGCTCTGAATAATGGCCGAACTTGTGCGTTTTCGGTTGGCTCTTGTAAACAGCTAAAACCTCTCGCAATTCAATCAGCTTTTTAGCATGGACATGCAAACCAACTGGTTTAACTGGACTTCCTAAATTAGTTCTCTGATTTTGGTCGATCGTGATGTTTTGTCTTGGTCCTCGTGTTGATTCATCATCATGTTCCTCAATTGGATTGTATTGAGCGGTTAGATTTGGACTTGCTTCTTGATGATCCGATTCGCAGTAGAATCGATCGCTTCGGACCTCTTCAGCTATGGAGCCTTTGTCTGGGCACTTGTCGTAATCGTACTTGGATAAGCTGTCTGTTATAAGTTCTGTTAAATTGTCGCTCAGGTGGCACAAATCGTAACATTTGGCAGGTTCACTATACGGGATATCTGGGGTTATTTCCGGCACAAAGGGTATGTTTGGATCTAGATTTTTGTGGTGGAGGGGGTGAATGGTTTAAAGATTTGATCAGTTAACTCTCCCTCTGGCATTGTGTAGTTAGAGTAAGGGGACTCGTAAGTGCGGAACTAACCACGACATATGAAAACTGGCTGACCCCCGTACTGTTCCTTAGTAATTGGGTGCAGGTATGGGCAGCGCTGCTCAACGCGCTCGCAAAATGATATGCAAGGCTTGATGCGTTCCCCATTCATATAATGTGGCAAATTTGTAGCGCAAAGCCAGTCCTTGTATGCTTTCTAGTATGCGGATTGGTGGGTGAAATAGGAGAGTTTTGGCGGTTAATCCGATGCAGTTTGGGGTAAGTGCGCGAGCTGAATACCTATGGACGATTATTGTGGTCATTGAGCTAGCATTTTATGCTTCAAAGTGGCCACATTGGTAGCAACGGCAGCAAAGCCAGAAGTCAGGTGAACGAAAGACCTGCTTGCCGGATTTAACGGGTAGACATGATTGCATGCTAATGCCGGGCACGTGCTCCAAGCAGAGAGGCCTGCGCTTCAACCCAGGCTAAGCTCACGCCCACCTGGCCACCCCTGATATGATGCCCTACAATCAGGGCTTAGTATGTGCTCGTGGCCGGCGTTGCGGTGGCCACCACAAGTTGGCGAGCTTGCCACGCCTACGAGGAAATTTGTTTCCCCAGCTCCCGTCTGGGTGGTTAAATGGTATGAATAAATGGTAAACCGAGGGCTATGAGCCCTCGGTTAAATATTTATTCATACCAACCGACTGTGGTCTAGTCTCTAATGCGCGCTAGCTGACACGTTAACGGGCCAAATTGTCCTCGCCGACTAATTATCTTTTGCACGCAATTATGTGGCTCTCACGCGAAGATTATCACGCAAACTGGGCCCCAATGTGATAGTTCAATTTGTTTTACAATCACGCTACCAGCAGACGCTTTCAGGTTGTCCGAATGGGTATGAGAGTGGTGGCGTTTTAATTACCATAGTTGCGCCATTGCAACCATGCCTACACCGCACTGCTGTCATCAGGATAGAGCCTTCAAGTTTGCCCACCGAATTTGTGGCCACTGGACGGGCGTTCGAGAGTTCATAAACGAAAGCCTCACATCTAGCACTGGACCTCAGGTGTCCAGCAGGCCGCTTTTTTGGTTCCTCAGTTTCCAAGTGGCCCAACGGAATAGACTTAAATTTGAACTTAAATAAACTCAACTCACCTTACAATCCTCACAGCTCCATTTTACGGAATATCCGTTATGACAATTGTAACGGGTTAATAGATTCTTGAACAAATAGTCAAATTGATTAATAAGCTCGTCCAATTGAATAAACTCGTCTAATATTTTGTCGCACTCTTCAACTGAATCGTGCATTATGGACATGAGAACCTCGTTTGAGAACAAACTTTCTAGTTTGTATCTGGCGCAATAGCTCAAATAAGTTCTGTTCAATCGATCCTTTCGCTGGCAGCCCCGATCTAAGCGGCAAGCCCTTTCAGCAATATCATGGCTCAGGTACTCCTTGTCTAGTTGACGATTTCCTGGGTTTAAGTTGTTGAAGTTGGACAACGGAATTTCGCCCGGAGGCTGCTGTTGTGACTGCGAGTCTGGATAATAGTAGTCTGGTTCTGGTTGATTCTGGTGCGACTGATATCGGCCCACTAAGTGTGGTTCAAGCTGATAGCTTACAGCTCGAGCTTGGTGGGCCAATTTGGATGTCATTGGAGTGGCAGTGTCGCGCGTTGACAGGCCCGAGACTTGTGCCTCGAATTGGCCCTTTGCCTGCTGGCTCGAGTTGACCCTTTGGAAACAGGCGGCCTGAAGGAGCAATACGGTGGCCAACAAGTCATGTACCAGAGTCCTCCAAGCGAACCACGCGCCTTTGGCTCGCGGACAAGCAAACATCTCGCCTCCCATTTGGTTCCCTCCGATTGGAAGCCGAACTCTCGCTCACCAAACTCTCTCGGCAAAATCCCTCGCTACCATCCTAATTGAGGTCTTGTGGGCTCTCGCTGGTCCCTCGGATTCTTGCGTGTAAGTGTTTTCAATCGAGCGCCTGTTGTTCTCAGCTCTCCAAGTCGACTTGCACTATTTCAACGGCCAGCTGACGTAACTGGCCAGGCCCAAAACCTAGCCACTCCATTGTAGAGAGGGAGTAATAGAGGGAGAAAACGAAGTGTGTGAAGGAATTCGGGGCCGCTCTACGGGAGGCTGGCCGACTGGCTTTGCTTCGTTCAGTGAGCTATGCGCTGTCATTCGTTTTCGTGCACTCGTTCTCTACGAGTATCTCGCCCTGGGGTCCCCAATGGGGCAGGGTGCGCGCTAGCTCGTGGCGCGCAACTCGCTCACTCGCCATTGCCCCTGCTCGCCCACTTTAACCCTGAAGGCTGCGCGAACCCTGATTGGGAATGAAAATGGCCCGGCGACTCGGGAGGAATGGGAATAAGGAAGCAAAGTGCGGCGGCCTGTAGGCGCCCTCAGCTCCATAGTTGAAAGTGCAACGAGCGCAACGTTCGTCTCCACTGTATTTCTCCTCAAAAAACGGAGGCTCTTGCTCGCAACTAGCGCAATCGAGCCCATTGGATCCGGAGCGGTGTGCGCTCCTGTGCAAAAGCGCCCGCCGCCAGACGCGCCCACCCTGAGCTGTCCTGCCTGCTGTCGCGGTGGGCGTGGGCGAGCGGGAAGCTTAAAGGCCCGGGACCGCAGTTGCTGGTCGTGTAGCCTGCGACGCAGCTAACAAAACCGGCCGAGCAATGGAATTTGCCATTGCTCGCGACCCTGCAAGCGGCGGTTGGCGGTGATGAGTCGGCGGCAGCGGCTGAAGCAGCGGCGCCTGTCCATCGTATTGAAAGCGCCTCGGCCAGCACACTACTCCAAATTTTCCTCGCGCCCTAGGTAGTTGCCCATTCTCGTCATCTATATTTAAGATCCAACTTTTTGACCCAGATCAAGATGGATTCACAACATCCAGACGGAACATTTGCTCATAATAGCCAGCACATGAACCCTGCCGTCCAACAAATGCATATTTATCAGCAACACGAGGCTCAGATTCAGCAACAACCGTCACCTCAGCAGCAGCAACAACAACAACAAGAGCACCATCTACTACAGATGCTGCAACAGAAGCCACCCCATTACCATCGCAATACCTCCAACATCCACCAACACCACCACCACCACCATTCCCAGCACCTGCAACAACACCAACAGGCCCACCCACCGAGAACTCAGCAGCAACCGTCACAGGGTCACATCTCGGCTGGCTTGAGCCACAATGGCCAAAGACATTCTATTAGTAACCAGCATAGTAACATCAACCACCATGATCAAGCCATCCGTCACTCTCGAAACGGTCTAACAGCCCAGAATAGATCTATTGTTGGAAGCGCTCCCTTTCAGACGCAGCGCTTTCAAAGCAACCAAACTCATTCTCAGGCTCATTCAATGATACCTAGCGCCAACTTACATCAAAATCAGCCCGTAAACAGTGTTGGATTTGCTCGTCCTGGTTTTCAGAGTGACTTTCCACTAAGGATACTTGTGCGAAGTGATATGGTTGGTGCAATTATCGGTCGATCGGGCGGCACAATACGGCAAATCACGCAGCAGTCTAAAGCTCGAATTGATGTTCACAGAGAGGAAAGCCTAGATCACCAAGAAAAGGTTATAACTATTAATGGAAGCCAGGAGAGCTGCTCATCGGCATGTTTCAGAATTATGGAAGTCATTCTGAGTGAAAAGTCACAACCTAGTGAGGAAAATAGTTCGAATAATATAGATAATCCAGAGAGTGCCAAGCAAGATACAGAGTCTTTCTCTGAAGTTCAATTGAAAATTCTGGCCCACAACAATCTCATTGGTAGGTTAATCGGCAGAAATGGTGCTTCGATAAAGAAGATCATGGAGCAAACAAACACTAGGATAAACATATCCGTGAATGTACTCACAGATTGTACTAACGAGAGGACAATCACCGTTATGGGTAATCTAGACCAAGTGCGTCAAGCTGAAAAGTTGATATCAACGAAATTGAGAGCCGCATATTTGTCTGATGTTAATATTACCCTTCAAGCTCTGAATCAACAGCCATTTTTATTCAACAACGTTCCCATGCCTTACATGGCTGGACCTTATGCACAGAATCAGATCCTATCGAGTTTGGTCAATCCCCCCACAACTCATGCTGGACATCAAATGGCGCGCTCAATGCCTGTTGGCTCGCATCAAAATCAGCTCGCTGGACCACAGTTATATGCTGGCTCGCCAAGCTATCTATCATTGTATTCAAATATTGGTGTGCCATCACCTGGGCCAGGTCTTTTCGGTTTTAAGCCATCCTCAGGCAGCAGCACAGAGGTAGAGAGAGAGATAGTCCATGTGTGCATACCCAATTCCATGGTTGGGGCCATAATAGGGAAATCGGGGTCTGCAATCAAGGACATGATAAGCCAATCTGGTGCTAGCATCAAGGTGGCCGCGCCATCTAGCTCGGATCAAACACAGGTGGTGCAGAACGCCAATAACAGTGGTAGCAGCAAGGTGAAGGAAGAGGACGTGGCTACAGAACGTCAAACTGATACGACTAATGTAGACGAAGAAGATGACGGCACATCGGGTTCTGATGGAGGTGAGGGCGCAGAAGTTTGTAGGGCGAGTAACAGTGGGATGACTCCACCTCATGGCTCCAAGCAGCCGGCCGATAGAGCCATCGATGATCATCCACCTATGCGCAAGGTAACGATAGTTGGATCGCCAGAGTCCCAGTGGACCGCCCAATATTTGATCTACCGAAAAGTATCGATCGAAAATGGAAAGAGTGATATCAGCTTAATGGTTGAGATTCAGATTCCCTCTCAATTTGTCGGCAAAATCATTGGCAAAGGGGGAGTGACTGTCAAGAATCTACAAAAGCACACAAGAACTACCATTAGATTATCTGAGGAGAGGACGAGTTTGACAGATAATGAGAGGGGCACTGAGACTTGCGTACAAATTACAGGCGAGTTCCAAAACTCACAGCTGGCACAAAGACATATTCGAAATTTAATCCGAGAGAGCCTTGGTGCCTCAGCTCGTCAAAACAAATCTATGCAGAGCAAGCAAGATGAAACGAAGAGCGGGGGAACATCCGATGCTCAACCTGTTCATGATGATGATGAGCATCGGAGTGGCACCGAAACTATCCCGACTGCTGGGGAAGATTACGACAAGATGTTAGAATCAAATGAGAAAAATATGGACAACTTAACGTTCCAAAGCGATGGCAATCCGTCCCAAGATGAATCTCCGTCTATTAGTGACGCCACTAGAGAAACACCGCAAGAGGTAAAATCTCAACCTACTTTTGAGAAATCGTGTACAAATGATGCCGAACAAGCAGCTGAGGTCAATAGCAACAACAACATTGTAGGTGAGAGCACGGATAAGTTGTCAGTCGGTCAGCAGTTTTCATCGGAAGGAGGTGACCAGGTGGTAGAGGACACTGTCAATAATAACCAGAATGACAGTTACAATGATTGCCAAGTCCAGGCTGCCACGAATGTGACACCTTGTGCAAAACATCAGCATGCTGTGGAATCATTGAGAAGCGAACCTGCCTTGATAAACGATGAAGACCCAAAATAAACTATGATCCTCATTTTACATAGGACCCCATGCTGTCCACGATCGATTTTATCTAAGCACAATGGTCTCTCTAATTGAACATCAGCCATTTGGGTCTATTAGCCCCAGTATATCTTGTTTGCCAGTTGGTTGATTCCTGTCATCAGTTTGTCGAGAAGTGGAGTGTGAGACTCATACCTGTTATCAGCAAGTCCGTTCGTGAATGTGCCGAGACCGCCATAGAAGTTTTGCAGCTGCTGGTAGTTTAAGATTGGATACGGCATCGCACCAGGAGTTTGACTAAGCTGTTGGGCCCATTTTTCTCTGTCATAATCCTCATAAGTCATCTTTGGACCACCAGTTGGCCCACTCAATTGCAAGTTGACGAATCCTCCGGGAATGAATTCCTGTTTCTCGTAACCATTATCATAAGTTTGAGAGTGGGGTGGGCTAGCGGACTCTTGGACTAACATCATTTGTTGGTCCTCGAATTGATGCTCCCGTTGGGGCAGATATTGTGGATCCCTTGAGTCTGAGCGAGGACTCATGCTGATGTCGGGTTTTCGTCCATCATTGTTAAGACGCTTATGCTCGACATCTACTATTTGGCTCTGGCGGAACTCGCTCCCATTAGGCACGCCGTTTACGGAGGATGATCTAGATTCAGGCATAACCTTATCGCTTGTAGCATCATAAGCTATGTCATCTTGATAGTGATTTCTATTCTTGTTGTTATTATATTCGCGCTTCCTCTGGGGATAATTAGAAGGCTCATGAATATCATCTGTCTGGAAGAATATGTTACTCTCAACCGGCTTCTTCCTTTCATAGTCCGGATACTCATCCTCGAGGGGTAGCTTGATTGGTATGTTTACATCAATATCAAATTTTGGTGGTCTAATTGTTCTATGGCGTCTAAATTCAGTCAACGGCATCTCCTTTTCGAATTTCAATGGCTTCAGGAACTTGTGATCAAAAGATATGGTTTTGAACTTTTTATCACCGGCGAGGACACTTGTTATGATCAAACTGTCACTAGGTTCCGGCCAAAAACTTACAAGAACCAACAGTTGAAGCAATATGACTTTTGTTACTTGGTTATCAAACATTGTTAGCTGTTGGTATCTCTGCAATTATTCTAAAATGATTGAATTCTAGCTTGTATCCACCCAACGTTGAAGGGTACTGAGTCGCAACTTTAGGCAGGCAACTGAAGGCTTACAATGGCCACTCTTGGTTGCTTGTGAGCAAATCAACTGAGACTTCCTGGTCGTTTGAAAGCTTGCCCAACGACCAGCGAGATGTCCATTGCCGGCGAGCAACCGCTGGTTGTTGGCGGAGGAGGGGGGATACCATCAATGCATGTTGTTGGCGCAGTTCGAATGATGGGTTTGCAAGCTCCAAGAGATGCAACGCATCAAATTCGTGATGTGGGTCCATTCAACGACACTGCAGGCGGGTGAAAGTTACTCAGGATTGGATGAGTAGATTCGAGTTAGCAGGTGAGAGTTTTAGAAAGACAAGCGCCAAGATCTGATGGCTCCAGCAGCTCGGCTCGCTAGACATACCTCTAACGCAAACAATGACTGTCCACTGCTGTGACCTAATTTGCAATAGTGAGTGGGAAAAAAGATGAGCCTAAGCTGCTCGGTCCAGCTTGGTTTAGCGTTAAAGATTGAAACCAGCGAAAACGAACACGGATGAGAGCTCTTCGTTCTCGCAATATTCTCGTCCAAGTTAGCTCTTGAATAGCTCCTGATCAGGCTTCTTGGTTGGCTAATCGTCTGCGCAACTGACAGTGGTTAAGACGATCGGAGCCGGAGTTAGTCTGAACGTCGGAAACCTGTTGTGGCGCCGAAGTACAGACTCAATCGCGGTAATCGTTGAGCCCCGGTTGGTAATGACGAAATGATCGTCAAGGATTTCCCGCTCGAACAGCGAGAATTTTGAATTTCTCGCTGCATCTGGAGGCTGCGCGACTCTTTTAGCAACTAAAATTCAGCCTTCAAACACATGTCTTCCGCTACACATGCGAACCTGATTAAGGGATTGCTATCTACGAGACCTTAACTTTCCTTGGCCCTCGAATTATTCTACGCATCTCAGATTAAACCTAATTAGCACTAGCTACACCAGAGCACAAAATGCCAAACGGAGTGAACGTCTCGAAGGATCTGCGATGGTTGTTGACAAGCAAGTCCTCCTGCCATGCAGTTAGAGTTCGTAACTATCCCAGGGCGATGAGCAAGGACCCCTTGAATCCCAAGGGTATTCACTCACCACGATTTTCCGGGTCCATACAATCAAAAGCTGTCACCGTTCGAGGATCCGCCAAGAAACAGGGTGTAACGCTTGTATACAAGAAGATGAATGCCGCGAGAAATCCAGCAAAGCAGCTCGTCAGGGTCTCGATTAAGAAAGATCCACGATCCACCTTGAGATCGATCAAGAACACACTAAACAACAAAAATAGATACAGAAATGACCTGAAGATGTTAATCCTACGTCGAGCTTCTGCGATTCTGAAGAGTCAGATGGACAAGAAGAAACCGAAGGGTTCAAAACGCCAAAAGCGTACGACGAAGAAAACCGTGAAATAGATGGATTTAGATTCTTCCTGGATGTTCACGATAAAATAAACACACCAAGATGTATCCAAATCGTCACTTGATTTATTGTATTCTGAGCGAATTGAGGAAAAAGTCAACAAAGTGCGCTTGCTGCGTTAGACGCTCGTATCTATTGAGGCTCTTCTCTGTTAACAACCTCAGTTGTTCCATAGAGGCCCTTAGACTAGGCATGCTGAGTAGTTGACCACGATCAAGTTGCCTTACAATTATGTTGAATACTTGCTGAGCTACAGCACTGTTCTTTGCTGTGGCACCCCAGCCAACACAACAGTCTACTATGAAATTTAGACGTTCTGGACTAGATTTCATCAGAACATCCTCTAGCTGTCGGATGCCCTCAGGCTCCAGCAGAATCTCACGTAGGACACTTAGCGTTTTATTCTGGTTCTCCATAGCTATCGCCATCTTCAAAGCCTTACGCCATTTTTTCTTGTTGATGTAATTCAGGAAGTCTTGCTCCTGGGTGACACTTGTTTGCATGCTCAATAGCCTCTCCTCCCGTTCCTCCTCTGTTGTGTCTCTCCAGATAACCAGCTTCTCGTCTTGCCCTCCTGTAACTAGTAGGCTATCATCTTCAGTCAGAGAAAGAGTCCAGGTATTTCCGGAGTGAGCATCCAATGTTTTCATGCACTCATTTGTCTTACAGTCCCATAACTTCATGTTCCCATCTGAGCCGACTGAAACCATCTGAAGCCCACTAGCCAAGAATGAGAAGTTGAGGACTGAACAATCGTGGCCCTGGAAAGTCTTCACGCAATTGAAATCTTTCAAGTTCCACATTCTGAGGTTTGAATCGGCTGCAGTCACAACGACCTGATCCACAGGTGAGAATCTGACCGAATGCACTCCACGACGGTGACCCCTGAGGGTAGCAACAATCATCAGACCATCTACGGTAAAAATCTTAGCAGTTTTATCACGAGACCCAGTTGCAACAAGCTGATCATTTGGCGAGATGGCAATATCGTCGATCCTTCCTTCATGCGCCTTTACTGTCTGAGTGGCCACCAGGGGTTTTGTTGGTCGATTATTGGAGTCAGATTCAATATCGACAAGGGGCCAACGTTTGAGAGTGGTGTCCTCTCCACCACTAAAAAATATCTGAGTTTCGTTTGATATTGCCAGTGCGTGGATTGCGTGCGTATGACCTGTTGCTTTACACACTATCCTAGGTATCATGGTTTCAGGTTCGAAGAGCCATACAAGAATGGTGCAATCCTTCGAGGATGAGATGACACGCATAGGATCGCTAGGTACTGCCTTCACGGCGAGCACAATATCAGTATGCCCCTTGAAATGTTGAGTTTTGGACGTACTGACTTCCATAACTTTGAGATCGTTGCTGTTACAGGCGATAGCTAAGTATCGGTCGTTAGCAAACCAACACGCCGAGAGAATTTCATCTATGTGTCCTTGGAGCTGCTGGATTACGTTCAGTCTTGGCAAATCATAGACGAATATATCTTTCTCCGAAGATACCGCGCACAATTGATTGTGGCTAGGTCTGGAGACCAGTTGAGTGCAGTAAATCCCTGGACTACGATCAACTGATAGTGGTGGCTCATTTTGGGTGAATAATATCGAACCAGATCTTGAGTCCCAGAATTTAATAGTACCCTGCTCGCCGATGGTTGCGAAAAAAATCGAATCCTCAGCAACAGAAGAATCCAACAGAGATTGTAGCAGTTCGCGATCAATCATGACAATTGACTCAACACTCTCGTACAAGGGAATCGTCCGGATTGTGGTGCCTCGAATCTTATCTTCCCAATCTGACGTGTCCCAAACAACAGCAATTTTATCTCTTCCAACACTAATCAACTTATCACCATCATGAGAAAATTTCATATCAGTAATAGTACTACAATGTGTGGTAAGTTTCGCAATTCGTTTGTTCGCATCAATATCAAACACATGGATGTTGTCGTCACCAGCTGAACAAAATAGTAGGACACGACCGGATGATTCCTTGAACTCAATACATGACACCACACCATTCACTCCTCTCAGATTGTGAGAACAATAATGGTTTTTCAGATTCCATAGTTTGATCGTTCCGTCAGATGAACCTGTGGCCAATAAGGTTCCAGAGAGGTTTATCTTCAGATAGGAGATAGGTGCCGAGTGTATGGATTTGAACTCGCGCTCTAGAATGTCTTCGGCGAGATTGAATTTAACAATCAACCCGCTCTGATAAGCTATGATGATAAGATTACCGTCTGGAGAGAGTGTGAATCTCAGAACGCTATCATCCTGATTCTTAGTCTCGATTTGGGCCTTAACTTGACCGTCGACTATGGACACCTTGTTAATAGTTGAGCCATGAGCACAATAAAAATGTTGCCCGCTCGTATCGAATTGTATACTCGAGCCAGTGAAGAATGACTCGACTTGATGGTGGATACTATAACTGGTCTTGAGTGATTTTGTCATTATGTCTGACTATGAACTTGACAGTTTTCATGCGAATTGGGTGGTTTTCGTCTGCGAGCCCACGTGGGCGATTGGCCAAACATTTCTTAGCCCGTGTGTTATCCTTGGTTGCACTATCGGAATCGATTCGCAAACAGCAAACATCAGCTGCGCTAAGTTCGTGTTTGCGTTGAATCATCTGACTAAACAGAATAGGTGTCACACGTTGCATTAACTTCAGAGTTAGTCAATTATGATCGGAGGATGTAATAGGAAACATTATGGTAGATCTGATTGAAAATCATGGCCAAAGTTAACCTCTCTCAACCTTATAAAGGCAACTGGGTCGAGAATCTTGCCTGTAGCATTATCAGATGTGGCCAAATTCCAAAGCATGTTGCTTTCATCATGGATGGAAACCGGCGCTACGCAAACAAGACGCACATCGACAAGGCTGATGGTCACAAACAGGGCTTCGATACCTTAGCAAAAGTGCTGAGTTGGTGTAGAGAGTTGGGCATCATTCAAGTGACTTTATACGCTTTCAGCATAGAGAATTTCAAGAGGACCCCGGAGGAGGTGAACAGTATAATGAATTTAGCCAGAGAGAAATGTGATTCCTTATTAGACGAACTAGATAAAGTTAATGAGGCTGGGATTCGGGTCAGAGTCGCAGGGGACCTCCATCTGCTGCCTCCAGATATCAAGGAGCGAGTAGAGAAGATTCAGAACATGACTTGCAATAATAATAGAGCTTATTTGAATGTATGTATGGCATACACCTCACGCCACGAGATTGTGGCTGCCATCAAACAATTATCATCTCTAGTTCATGGTAACAATGGCACTAGTTCAGAAGACATAAATTTGGCGATGTTAGAGGAGCGATTATATTTGTCAAGACCTTTCCCGGAGCTGATTATCCGCACCTCAGGAGAGGTAAGGTTAAGCGATTTTATGTTATGGCAGTGCCAGGAGTCTATGCTTATTTTTGTAGATGCCCTTTGGCCTGAGATATCCATCTGGGATTTCATGAAAGCAATTTTCTATTTTCAGTGTTACAGGAGGTTTGGCCGGAATTTTGTCAGGGATGTTGAGTTATCATAGTTATTAAAACGGCCGGGCAACCGCATGTGACAACCAACTCTCAGTGCTTAAGTAAACTAGATCCTAACATGCGATCTTGTTTTCCTCGTAAGGGTTGGTATGATAAGTCTGTTTAATCAGCAGATAAATTCAACTACATTTGGGATTTGATCCGTGAGTTGGAGAATGATTTCATGTTGAGCTGATTTTCGAGTCTCGCTGTTAACTCGTTCACCGGAAGTGTCTGTGATTCGTTGTTGTCACGATAATATCGATCTTGTTGCTCTTGGTAAATATTGCTGGGGTGTTGCTGATTATCGCGGATCATGGAACGGTCTTGATCCAACTGATGGCTATTGTCTGATGTAGTTTCGTTCGGTGATGAATATTCAGTTTCGATTCCATTACTTAATTTATGCTCCTGCCGTATTGAGTAAGAAAAAGCTCTCTCATTGATATGTCCTCGCTTGTATATGCCCGACGAATAGCTGCACTGATCATCTGCTTGTTGCATACTTTGCTCGCACCCCTGCAGACTAGATTGATCGCTCTCCCGGTATCCGGTCGTAATGTGCTCCTTGTTTCTATCTACTATAACTGACTCCACCATTTGAGATGACTTCGGCCTTCTCAGCTGCTGAGGACCAGCCTCATGTGCTTGCTGACTGTAGTAACTTGCTTGTTGCCGCTCATCGTCTTCATCGCAACAGTCGTTCTCGTCGTCGAGCGATATGACACTCTGCTCCACCATGTGGTTGCGTCGCTGGCTTCGGTGCCGCCTTTCGTCGGGGTGTCTCGGGCGCCGATCGCCACCGGAGAGGCTGTTGGCGTAGACTGCGCTCGAATCATCTCCTGCACCGCCACCAGGACCGTAGTCTCGCTGGTTCGGATGCGAAAGTGTCGGTCGTAACGTGTTGCTGTAGATGCTCTGATTTCTATGCAGGTATTCGCCACCGGCTGAGCTTGCGGGGCCAGTGTAATTTTCAGGCAAGACTTGAGAGTGCGGCGAATGTCGAATGAGGGTACTTGCTGCGCTGATGCGTCCACTCTGGCCATAAAATGGATGGGGATTATAATAGCCAGAAGAATCCATCATCGGCATAGTAGGAGGGACGAAAGCTGGTTGATGCATCTTACTGGCTATGGGATCTAGTGCCTCGACTGGAGGCGGGCCGAAAATGATGGGTAGACCCTCTAGGTGAGGGGGTAGGAGCTTTTTGAATTCTTTCTGCTGCTTGAGCCATTTTTTACCAGCTTTCGACTTCAAGAACTCGGGATTTGGCTTAACTAGAATTGGTTTCATAGAAGATTGGTGATCCATTTCTGGCACAACCCCCCTCGGTAGTGGTGGAGGTGGAAGGCCGTGCATAGCAACCATATCAGACAAATCAGGGATATAGACATCCGGAATCATGGTTTGGGGGATCATTGAGTTCGGATCGTGGGGTAGTGGGATAGGGCAGGATTGTAGTCCAGGCGGTGGTCGCATGTGCATCATCGGCAGCCCGTTCTCAGAGAACCTAGTCGGATCTATACCATACTTGGCACCCTTTTTCAATAGTTTCTTCATTTCTTTTGGCGTCATGGTTTCATAGTTGATATTACTTCCGACGACGGGCATAGGTGGCCTGCCAGTGGTCTGCATAGTTTGCGAACCACTGAGTATCGTGCGACCTTGTAAGTTTGGTAAGAACATGGGCGGCACTGGAGGCATAACCATCATAGGCCCGCCCATGGTGGATGCGGCATTCGAGTGTGGTTGGTGGAACGACGTAATTTTATCTTGGTTGAGCTGAGCAATTGACATGGCTTTGGCGTGTTTTTTGCTGCGTAACAAGGTTGAGGCTATCGAGTTGGCAGCTAGAGATTTGATTGAACGCATTGTTCCACCATTGTTGCTAGCATCCAGCAAGTTTTGTGGAGGGTAGGAGGGCACACGGCTTCCGTGAGGGTTGTAGAAAGGTTGCGGAGGCCACGGACAGCTTGGCGTACTAATGCAGGATGCGGCACTAGATTGATTTGCTGGGTAGCCATCAAAGTTGTTTGGTTGATCTAAGAAAGGTTGATTGCATGTCCTACCGATAAGTTGACCGGCTTGATTGAGGTGGTGCATACTTTTGGAAAACTTGTGATGCTTGCGCAGAGACTCGCCATCCATCTGTTGTCCGTCGTATATCTGCTCGCTGTTATCACAATTGTTCATAGCATGATGCTCGTTAACACTCCTCCTTCTGGCCACTGAGCTCCGATCCTGGTGCACATAATTGCTATTATCTATCTGATCGCGCGACTTTACATCATTGGCGCCATTTGGCTGCCATACGTTGGATCGATCATGGTCCCCATTGAGGGCAGCGATGGACTTGGATCTTCGCGTAGCCACAAGTGAGGAATGATCACTATTTCGTTGGTCCATTGTATCGAACTTGTTCGTTTGAGTCTCAAGTGCATGATTTTGGTTATTGTTGATATCGCTCGATATAGAGCTGACGTCGGCACCGATTTGTTTAGCGTACATGGTGTCGGCATAAGCGTGGAAGCAGCATCTAACCAAGGCGTTTGCTGCACCGTCTCGGCGACAAATGAAAGCATGGCACTCGAGCACCTTGATACCAGTTGTTCTCCTAAGGATGCTGGCAAATATGGGTGGATTTTGGTTGGATTTACCTGCGTAAGGTGAATCTAATGGCAAGAATCTGGAAATTGCGGCGGGATTATTGTCGGCTAAGGGGGCTGCGTATGGATTCTGTTGTTGTTGATTAACGATTGGCATGGGGACAAATTTGACGGCGGCACAATAGTGTAATGCATCGATCTTGAAGAACCTCTTGACCTCGCGGCCAGTTTCATCGACGTTCTCGAGTAATATACCGTTACTCCAAACGCTTAACCAGGAGTCGATGCCGGCATTGCCCGACTCCAGCGTCGATTTGTCAGGATAAAGCTCGCGAAGTGGCTCTTGGATGCCCTGCAATCCGTCCTTGGTGATATGGGGAACTGAGGAGCCGAGATACATGACTCGGCAGCGACAAATGGGACTAGTGGAGCTATTTGTGGGCTCAGGTTGACGGGCCTGAGTTTGGGCGGCCGCTTGTTGGCTGGCGAGCGAGTTTGTTGATTTAACTGGCCTCATTTTCGCGACTTATGTATCTGTCTGCCTGTGCGAGTGTGTGTCTTTTGGGTTTCTTTTCAATTTGGCAACAAAAGTTTAGATTGATTTGATGGGGGAAAATTTAGTGGAAACTCTTACTCCATGTTTGTTGGCCCCTCCAAGTGTCTGAGACAAACGACCTTTCCATTTGCGTGCAGCCGCCCATTCAACAGGTTTTGTATTGGCGCCACTTTGGTGATTCCAATTTGGTGCTGATAATTATTATTAACGGTCTTATTGGCTGGTTCTTTGGTTGCTCGCAAGCTGGAGATAAAATAAGCTCCCCTCCCTTCGCGCTGGCTCCTTTGCTGTCTGCGGTCGCCCGCAGGTGGCTGTTGTGGTTGAAGGGGGCGCGACTCTGGGCTCGTTTTGCATACGCCAGCGCAGGTTGACCACTCGGAGGAGAATATCTGCATCCGATGTCGCCCCAAGAGGTCAAACGCTGGCTGCCCTCATCATGACGCTCGTTGCTCGCTTGGCTTGGGACTGAAATACTATTAGCATAATTAGCGTTCTCATCTGCAAGATCTCACTTTGTTCTGGGCCAAATTCGGCTCGCTCGCTCACCCGCTCGCCCTAGTGCAGCTGCTGCAATAGATCGCCCAATCTATTCGGCTTCGTTTCTTCGATTCGTTAGCCAGTCTAGCCGGCCAATAGGGCCAACGGGCGGATAGAGAGAAAGAGAGAGAAGAAAATCGACAGGCGGTTTGCAGGCGCATTGCACGGTTTCGTCCGAGCTGCGGCCAACTCGATTTAGCAAGCAAGCAAGACTCATCGAATTCTACGGCCAGTTTGTCTTCTTGCGCTCTCGATCCAACTCGGACGGCTGTTGACTGCAACGAATCGCCACTTGCGAGCGCCGCACACGCTCAAGCACGGAAACGGCGTCTCTATTGGGGTGGAAGTCTAGGAAGACAAGTTTTCCTCACAATGCAAGCAAGCGGAGAGGACAAACAAATGAACCATTCTTATGGGGCTGTGGTTGCTGCCGATGCCGATGCCGCTGCTGTTGCCGCTACAGCAGGCTGCAGCGGCACCAGCGACGCCCGCCCCTCCTCACTCCGCCGCCAGCCATGGGCTGCAGGCACCAGCTTCGGGCTCACCGGCCCGACCGCTCGAGCCACCGGCGGCCACCAAGTCTCCTTCACCCAACCTCTCTCCCCCTGCCTGGCGACCCCCACTCTAGCTCAACCTCTCTCGCTTTAAGGTAAATGCCGACGGACTCGACGAGCACTCGGAACCTTCAGATACTGAAGTCTCGACTCGACAGTCGTGGTATTGGCGGCAGCGGCGGCGGCCTAGCATGCAAGGGGTTAGCACGGCGACTCGCCCATCAAGCTCGGCCGCCGCCAAGCTTCAAACCCTTCCGCTTGCCGACAGTCATACGAGCCAAGAGCCCATTTCATGAGTGCCAGCAAGAGCCGTCGACCGAGTTAGCCTATGGCTAAGCTCGAGCATCAATCGGGCCGCCGAGCCAGCGACAGAGCGGGCGCAAAAGAGGCCGACGTAGCGGCTTTGCCCACCAGGGCTACCTGTTGATTGCCTGGCTACCAAGCTCTAGCTTGGCTGCTCATTTTCAGTCATGTTGCAATTCCTTGCTTGCCAGCAAACGCAATGACCATGCCTAACTAGGACCAAAGCCGTGAATCTAACTTAACAAGCCGGATAGTTGCGGCGATTCAGCCAATCTCAGACGGACTGCTTGAGCCAATCTTATGGCGACGGTAGCCAAAATCAATCCGCAAAATTTCACCCTCAGGCGACTTGGAATTGGGGACAGGCACCCACCCCCGCCAAACCCTTCAGCTCAACCATTTAATCCTTGGCATTCTCTATTTGCTTATACATTCCGGTCCTGATTTCCGATTGGTCGGAAAGCCACCACTTGATTGGCTTGGCAATTTGGCTCATCGATCTGGATAGACGCTGGACAGGTTTCTCTTCGGGACGCCCCGGCTTGCCCCTTTGGCTGCGATAATTCATGAGTGGGCGTGACTGCGGGAAAAGCGCTAACTCGATCGCAGAAAGAAACACGCCGTCCATGCTCACTTAAGGCTGGATTTTCGTATCAGGTTTTTAAACCAAAGACTAGATAGTCATCTAAACTAAATTAACTACCATTAATAACTGTTATCAAGATGACCAAGAGGACCAAGGTTCTTGTATTGTGCTCGAGGGGCGTTAATCACCAGGATAGACATCTCATGCTCAATATGAGACAACTGATACCGCATTCAAAGAAGGATTGTAAATTCGACAAGAAGGACTCACTCACAGCATTGAATGAGGTTGCAAGTCTAGCATCTTGCGATAAGTGCCTATATTTCGAGAATCGAAAAGGCAAGGTGCTCCTCCTCTGGGCTACTAACGTCAACGGAGGGCCCTCGGCCAAGTTTCTCGTAACTGGAGTTCACACAATGAACGATATCAAGCTGATCGGCAACTGCCTCAGGGGCTCGAGGCCAATACTGTCTTTCGACCAAAGTTTCGATAGGATTCCACACCTTAAGCTCATCAAGGAGCTTTTTGTTCAAATATTCAATGTTCCTTACAAACACCCAAAGAGTCAACCCTTCATTGACCACGTGGTAACATTTTCCTACTTAGACGGGCACATATGGTTCAGAAATTATCAGATTCTAGATCAGTCCGATATGGCGCTGGCTGAGATTGGTCCAAGAATGGTTCTAATGCCCATGCTAATATTATCGTCTAGTTTCCACGGCAAAGTAATCTGGGCTAACTACAAGAGGTCTACAAAAACTAAGGAGCACGCAAGCGGAGCGAAGAGGATAAAGCTCTCTCAGACAAAGACAGGCAATAAGGATGGAACGAGTAGCGAAAACGATGATAGCGAAAGTGATGAATTTGATGATATCAATAAGTATCTGGAATAAAGCTGCGACATGTCGAGAAGGATCTTTCGTCCGATGACCTTCTTTGTATTGCTTCTTATCATGGTACAAAACTAATTATCAACGCTACTAGTTCAAGTTCTAGAAACTAAAGCATCAAAAAAGTGAATCTAGCCATATCAAGCCTAACCATGTCACTTCTACTACGTTCACTGTTACGCGATCCCAAGGTAACCAGGCCTCTCTCAAGGGCCGTGCGAAGGTTCGACGATGATTGGCTCGACGAATGGCCATCGAAGCG
>Ga0209372_1000332_pt1 | contig 26842 bp, 18 predicted proteins | sample AgamicAtPe_FD_187170 | JGI IMG/M metagenome (GOLD analysis project Ga0209372, IMG submission 187170) | Agave microbial communities from Guanajuato, Mexico - At.P.e (SPAdes) (version 2) | ecosystem: Host-associated > Plants > Phyllosphere > Phylloplane/Leaf | place: Guanajuato, Mexico | collected... | reverse complement strand
CAACAACAACAAACTGACCGCCTGAAACGGCTCCATCTCGCGAGACAAGTTTGCTTGCGCCAACGAGATGCGGCCAGCTTCGTTGATTCAACTCAACTCAACTCAACTCAATTCCATCGCCTCCCTTTCGTCTCTGGCGCCAAACGGGCCATTCAATTAAACCAGTTTCGGCCTAGCCAAGTCCGCCCGGCGTCTTCTCACACTTTCGCAGCACTCGTTGGCCCGATTGGCTCCCCTTGGCGGAGGGCTGGGCGGCCAGCAGCTGGCCCGAGCGGCAGCCCATATTGCACGCTCGTTAGCGCGGCCAAGCGGCGGCCCTCAACAGGTGAGGGCTTGGTGCGCGAGCCTCGCCGGCCGCGCCCACTAAGTCAAGGCCCGCGCTTTGATCATGTGCCGCCGGCGGCTCCATGCAAATTTGCTAATGATCGGCCTCTTCGGCGCCGATCAAGGCCAAGCGAGCTCGCGCTGCTTATCAATTACTGGCTTTCAAATTTTGCCGCCAAAATAAAAGTTTTACTATTCGGCCCAGGCAAAGAAGAGATGCGGCCGAGCGGTTTGCCGGCCGGCCGACTCTGCCGCGGCTTGCCGGCCCATTTGGCTGGCGCCGAGCGCAACAAACGAGCCGAGCTTTCTCGGTCGCAGCAGCGGCAGCAGCAGCAGCAGCAGCCGCGGTCGCAGTCACAGACTCAATGTATCCCAAGCGCCCCCTTAATTAGACTGGCCCTCGGGCGAGCGAGCCGCCCGCAATGGTCGGCGCCAGAGCCAACTCGGCGCCCCCATTGTAAACGAGCCAGCTCTTCTCTCTCTATCTAGCAAAACCTGATTGATTAGCCAGAGGGAGCTCAGCTTTGAGCGACGAGGCAGATGCTGGCCGCCGCTTCCGCCTCCGCCAAGCAAGCGGCCCGTTTTATGGCCCCGCCGGCGACCTCTCCGCCAGCTCAACTGGGCCGCCCCGCTCCAACTTGGCCGCCCAGTTGAAATATTAAACCAACAAGGGAAGCGCGCGGAAAGCCTCATCCGCATGGGCGAGCGCATAAATCACGCGGCCAGAGTTGCGTCTCTGGCCAAGTCGTTAGTCTTGCAAATTGCGAGCTTAGCGCGCGCCTCTCCACTCTGCTGCGGCTGCGGCTGTGGGCGCGACGAGCGGCCGGCCGCGGGCGCCGAGCAGCCCGCAGATCGATCATGATCGACACTTGGCACTCTGCGCCGCCGCCGCCGCCGCCGCCGCGAGCAGAGCTGGGCGTTGGCCGCCGCCGCTTGCAAGACAATGGCACCAACAATGGCCGCCTGCCGGACACTGAGGGCGCCGAGCTTGGGGCCGCTCGCTGCGCCGCCCGCAAAGCCCACACGCAGCTCTCTGGGCCGGGCGGCCGTTTGGCGCTCATAGCTCACCGGGCGCCTGTTGCCGGCCGGCCGAGCTGGCCGCCGCCGCCAACCTTGAGCGGTCCAACTGAAGCCGGCCGCCTTGAACACCATCATGCGCAACCAACCAACCGAGCAAGCAACTAACACTCGAACTCCCGCAAAACGGGCGCCAGTTGAACGTGAGCCAGAACCAGCTGGTTGAGAGGGAGCAGAGGACCATCGAGACTGAGGGCAACGTTCTGGCCTTCAGGTTTCTGCTCGAACGCTTTGCGAGCCGCCAGGTTCCGGACACCCGGCTCCAGGTCGTCCTGACAGCCTTCACAACGCTAGGTGAGCCAATCCCCTCTCACTGCTCGCCAAAACTCACCTGCAAGCCGCTAACGAGAGCAACACTGCCAACACTGCAACAGGCGACAACAGCGACCTCAGCGGCGCCCCAACGCAGCCGAGCCAGCAGGCAAACATGGACGCCAGCGCCCAGTTCATCTGCGACCAGCAGCGGCTCATCTCGGCCAGCCTGGCCTGCGACGGATTTAGGAACTGCCAAGGTAAGTGGGCGGCCCTCTGAGCTTTGCGGCGGCGGCGGCGGCGGCGGCGGCAGCACTCGGCGACACCGACGCTCGGACGGGCGCCAGGTAGCCATCAATTATTGGCTTCCACCTGTCGGCCGGCCAGCTGCGCCAATTGGCAAATATTTGCCTCCTGTCGCAGGAGCCAGCCGAAGCCGCCGCCTCTCAACTGCGCACCTGCATTCCAGGCGCGGCGCTCGGCTCGCCTGGAGCGGCAGAGGCTAAAACAAAACTCCCTCGCAATTCCAGCCAGCCAGCCAGCCAGCCAACCAGCCAGCAGCTCTGCGAGTAACGTCCGAATGGCGTGACTTTCCATGTTCGTAAATCTCGCAACACGAACAAACCCGCCGACCGCCAATTTCTTCCTTGACATCTTGGCGCCGAGGGAGCCTCGGCTTAAAATTGCTCCCTCCCTCCCTTGCCAAGTCCAAAACTGCCCATTGCCAAAAGGGCCGCTCAGAAGCCTCTAACTCTCCGATTCAAACCCCAACTCAAACTCAAACCTCAAACCCCAACTCAAACCAAAACTCGGCCGCAAACTCGGCCACACAACAATCAAAACCGGGCTAACCAGACGGACTCGACGAGGAATTGGCCGCCTGCCTGGCGCTGCGCTCGGCCGGCGCCGGCCACACTCAGGACTCGGCGCCGGGCGCCAACCAGCATGTGGCTCCCTCGAAGACTGGCGCCGACCAACAGCTCGAGGCGCAGCAAGCCGGCGGCCAGCCCATTTGGGTGCTCCAAATTTTAAACTCGGCGCGCGACACAAACTCGCTCGCCGGCTTCCTTCTCGGCTTCCTCCTAGTGCTACTCCTCCTCGCCTCCTGCTCCTGTTGCGCCTATCTCGCGCTCCTCGCCTGGCGCCGCCACCAGAGGCGCGGCGCTCGTCCAACTGGCCCAATGCTGGCCGCGCAAGAGGCCGACTCGCTGACCGCCCAGAACCGGCTCAATGCGGCCCGGCTCGAGGAGCGCGCCAAGCTGGAGCAAGCGGCTGGCCGGCTGCCCAGCGCAAGCTTGCTGCCGCCGCCGCCGCCCCGGCTCCAGTCGATCCTCAAGAAGCCAGGCCAACCGGGACAGGAGGCTCTGCTCGCCGCTAGAAGGCCCACCGAGCGACCGCCGGCTGCACCAGTGGCGCCCGCCAGGCCGGCGCGCGGCGGCGGCGGCCAGCAGGACAGGCGGGGCGCCCTCTCGAGCAGCCTGCTAGCCGGCGCAACCGCTGCAACCGCAAGCGCCCAATCCAAGCCGACGCCCGCAAGACGACTCACTCGGCCCACCAGGACGCCACCAGGCCAACCAGAACCAGAACCTGAGCCTGAGCCTGAAAGTGGGCCCGAGGCAGGCCAGCGCCAGGAGCGGGGGCGGGAGTTTGGGCAAAGCGGCACCACCAGTACGGGTTCACAGCGCGTCACAACCTACCACTACTCCTTTGGTTCAACGCGCTTCTCCGATTCCTATCTCAAGATGCTGGCCAACGAGCGGCCTGTGGTTGTTGCTGGCGGCGGCCGCTCGCCAACGCCACCTAGCGCCGCAAAAAGCAACTCCCAGCAAGGCCAAGCTAAACCGAACGTCTCGCCGGCCCAATCTTCTCTCATTTGATCATCTAGTCTTGTTTCACAGAACTCACGTAACCGGAACAAAGTTTTAATCCTAAACGTCTTTATTTACTCCACTTGAGCCCCGGGAGTGAGATGAGGGGGGGGGGAGTTCTGGTATGCCAGCTCACTTAGTTGGCGATCCAGCGCACCTCCGCATTTCACCTGGATGAATTGAAAAAGAGTTAGCTAGCTCGTGGGCACTTGGCCAAAGCCAGCCCCTCAACTGAGGACACCCATCGACCTGCCTGCCAAGCGCACTTCCGTCCCGCAGATGGCGCTCGCTCGCTCGAGTTCCCAGAGGAACAGTGGCGATACATCGTTTTACCATAAACCAACCTCGACCAAAACCCAAAACCTAAATCCAATCCAGTCAACTAGCAAGGCAATAGATTGCGAGCGCAAATCCGCAAATATGGAACCAGTTCAACGTTTGTTCATTTGTTACCCATCCATTCTTCATTGGAATGAATAAATAAATAATTTTACCACTAATGCCAAGCGAGCGTCTAGCAAAACAAACTCAGGGCTCGAATCGACAGAATTCAAGCTTTGGCCGGAAGTGGCCCAGTTGGTGAGCGAGTTGAGAGGGAGCAAAATCTAATGGAGGCCTCGTCGATGGATGCTCTTTGCTCTCAGTCTCGATGAATTTATTTTTATCAGCTAGCTTGCTCTCCTCCTTCTCCTCCTCCAACCCTCTCGGTGGCTCCTGGCGAGCGGCCTCTCTCCTTCCCTCTCAACCTGCGCAGCCCCAAGCTCGTGGCCCCCGAAAGAGCTAGCCGGCAAATACGCACGTACAGTCGGCCTGAGTGACGGCATCAGATGTACGCAACCAAGTTTGCTGCTCGAAGATTCAAAAACGACCAACCGTCTCTAGTGGGCCGAGGCTCAGGCATAGGGCTGCATGTCGTCCGGATAGGAAGTTTGCGACTGGAAGCTTGGCGCCGACTTCTTGCCGCGCATCGGATGGAAGGCCCGGCGAAGCTTTGCCTGCATTATGGGCGCCGTCTCGGCCGCCTCAAACTGGCCGCCCTCCTCCAGCAGCTCGCTCGAGGCGCCCAAACTTCGCGGGCTCCCGTCGGCGAGCAGGTGGCGAACGGCGAGCTGGTTTGCAAATTTGCGCGGCGCCGGCGTCCCAGCGCCCCACTCGAGCGCGGCCGCCCCCTCAGGTGGCGCGCCCGCCGCAGCCAGCGAGGCCGAGACAAGGCGCAGGATGCTCGAGTCGGAGCCATCGGATTCCCTCAGTGGCGGCGCAACAACCATTGACTCGCCTCCATCCAACCAGGGCGCGTCCCTTCCATCCTTGCGGCCGCGCATCGGCATGAAGGCGGACATCTTTCTAGCGCGCTTGTTGTTCCTTGAAAACGGCTGCCCAAAGCTGATTAGATTCTCCCCAAGCGAGAGCTCCCCACTTCCGTAAGGGACCTTTGCTTGTCAGTGGGCGCGTTTTGAGTGTTTCGAGTTTTTGATGGTGGCGGGACGATTTGTTTGTTAATTTGGATTGTTGGACGAGAGGCCTCCCATTTGAGGGCGCGCTAAGCGATGATTGATGATTACCTGACCGATGGGGTTCTGATCTTGTTGTTGTTGTTGCGGCTGCTGCTGCTGCTGCGTTAGTCGGAAGCAGAGGCCGAAGTGGGCGCGACTTACCAGCGCAACCAGCACCAGTGCGACCATTGCAGCGCGAACCGAGCCCAGCTCCATCCAAGCGGCCACGCCTGCGCTCGAGTGGCCGCAAAGGGGGACTTGTTGTCCACTTCTCGTTCGTCTTATTCCTTGCATGTCCTTTCTTCCGTTTGCAACTAGGGCCAGCCTATCATTTGTTTGGATTTGGATATGGATTTAGGTTCAGGTTTAGGTTTGGAGCGTGAAGGAGCTGCTTGAGTTACTCTCGCCAACTCATGATCGACCAAATGAACTGTGTCATAGCGACAAAAAGCCGCTATGCACTCGAGCGGCCACTCCACTGTTAAGAGTGGCCCTGAAACGGAACTTCTGCCCACAACGATAGGGGGCTCAATTTTGGCTTGCGCCGCCAGTTGGCCAATATTGCTCATGTTTGCGCGAAATGTTAATCCGCTCCGTGGCATTCACTTTGCTCCTGCACTAAGCGAGAAAACGGTTACAACGCCACCTGGCCTGCGGAGGCGGCCAAGTGATAGTCTGCAAGCGGATCATCTATTCACTTAGCATATTGGGTCGTCTGCGAGCTAGACTGTCAGTTGCTCTGTCCAGATCGCGCGCAAGCTAGTCCGAGTTTAGGTCCATGATGTTGGATTATTGGCTGCTTTCCATTGGCAAAAATGTTGACATACAGCAGATGTCCGCTTAAGTGCGCGATTCAAATTCATTTTTTGGCCCTAAATAGTCGCAACCCTATACCTAAACTTACCTTAACGTCTTCGGAGATAATTTTTTGCTAGATGAACGTTTCCAATATCGCCGCAAGCTATAAAAGTGGCTTCAAAAACAAACAAACATGTCTATCCCAGGACAACTAAACTCAACTAACTCAAGGAGCGCGACTTGGAACTTTAGCAATCGTTGGTGGATGCTGAGTAGACAGGATATGCTAATCTGAGTTGCAGTTATTATCTCACCGAAACAACAGTCCCACCGAAGCCCAGTGAGAGGCCGAAGATTTGCGCTAGAGTTTCCTGTTCCTCTCTGAACCTCAGCGGGCTCTCAGGTGTTCCGGTTGTGAGAGACTGACAGGCGCTTTTAGTTTCATCCGCTGGCCAGCGGCGAGATGGCTGTCGCAATCTAATTGCTGCTCGCCATCAACAAAGGCACAGCAACAACAACTGCGGCCTCCCACACACTGCGCAGTTGATCTAAATTGGACGGTGACGCACCTGCCTGCCTGCCCCTTTGAGGCACCTGTGCCAAGCGCGCAGGTGAATTGGGTACAGGGTAACAAGCTGCGGGATAGACATCGTTAGGTTTCGCTTGAAAGAGGCGCAAACTCTCCGAGGCGAGCTGGCCGCCGATTGCTGATGGCTTTTGGTTGGAACTGCAGTTAGCCAGCACTAAACAAACTGATGGGCCCCAAGTTTCTCATTGCCCAGATGAACAGATCTCAAGAGAGATTGAATTTACATACTAACAAAAGGAGTGCGCGAAATTTCACCGGATTTGGATTCATGTAAATTTGCGCATTCTAATTATGTCATCCAACAAAGAGTAAGAGTGGCGTTGAACGGACTAAACAATTCAACAGAAAAATCATGCGCTAGAGGTATCTAAGGCTTTGGCAGAAGCAAGACAATGCTCCAAATTGGAGCAACTAAATCGGAGCACCTTTGTCCAAACAATTTCTTCTTGACTTCATCCATTTTTTACTAGATTATCTTGGTAACATTGCAACACGAGGGTGATGTTTAAAAACGCACATTTCCAATTCTCACACGATTGCTGCGCTTTTTGACTAGCAATCATCGGCTCGATTGATACACACTAGATGTATGCGCACAAACACTTACACACATATATATATAACTTGATCTATATATTCGTATATATATATTATCTTTAAAAGTAATGGACAAGCTAACTCTGTTGCTCATCTTTGCCACCATCGCAGGTCTTCTATTGATTTGTACTCTAATTTTGGCCTTATATATAATTATCTGTGAGTATTATGAACTAAAATTCCATTACTTGACACCGAAAAAGTCGGGCATAGTCAACAAGTCATCGGGTTACTCATCTGCCACTATCGCAGCCAGCGGAACTTGAGGAAGCGGCAGCGACAAGTCTAGTGTTTGCTATTTCAGGGTCTCTTTCAATAGCTGAGAGGGCGGTGGTTTGTGTAGTTCTGGTAGTGTTGTTCATGGAGAGGGACATATTGGCAGTGGTGTGACGGAAGCTTCCGCTTCTTGGTGGTGGGGTTATAGCGGCTGTTGAGCTACAAATTGGACAAGTGTCTCTGAGGTAAAGCCATCTTGTTAGGCAATCAGCGTGGAAGTAGTGGTTGCAGCCGGTTATTTTAGCTTGATCTAGTTGTTGGAAGCAAATTGAGCAAACGTCGTCAAGAGCTATGAGCTCCTTTTTGGTGGCATTTCTGAGATAGTTCAGTTTGATGCTGGCCAAGCGTCGCTTGTTGAAAACGTCCCAGCCTAAATAAAAGTTGAGGTCAGAAGATGAAACGACGATGGTTAGTGCTCCAATTCAATGGCTCGCAAAAATTCATTTAACAAATAGCCGCATTCAGAGATGGGAATACTTTACCTTTCCAAGCTTGATTCCATATGTTGAAATACAAGTGCACAAACAAAGACAAGGCTCTCAGGTAGGTGGAGTTTTCGAATAAAAGCACCCAGGTACCGTTGAAAAACAATGAGATTCCGCAGAGATAGCTGATCATTCCGCATGAAGCTTTCAGGTAGTAGATCTGGTCCTCCAGGCCTCGCCATGTGATATCACAGAAAGAGTTTATCATGCACATGGTATATATTATTAGAGAAACTGACATCTATCGATGTTTGTAAGGATAACAGGTTAGCGCGTGTTCTGATCTGTTATTCTGAGAGATTTTCTGCTTCAATTTACTCACCCTGAATATCATTTCAAATCCGAAAACTGTCACTGTCAGGGTCCAGCTGTTGATTGACTTTTGGGACCATAGATGAACTAGAAACCAGCATGGTAAGACGATTGAAGTAATACCAACCGCCAAAACTCTTGCATGCTTATGGATAGTCTTTGATCTTGAGGCACTCAACGATTGTAGACGATCACTGACAGGTTTAAATAATGAATGCAAATTGACTATGACAATCAAGCCAAAGTTCCTCAACAGACGCCAATATCTTTCCTCATCGGGTAGGCCAGTGATTCCACTTTGGAAGCAGATAACAATAAATAGCCAACCGGCTAAGGCGCCAGCCGATGAGGCTGACTCAGCATCATCAACAATCATGAATGTTAATAAAATTTTGTGAAAAATTCTTGAAACAACCGCTATACAGCTGGCTAGTGCAAATAAGGGAATTATAGATTCGCAACTCCTAAGTAAAATGTATCTCAAGCTCGCTGCTTCAGGTGTCCAGCCCTCCTGTATGAGGTTTTCTATTTCAAGATTCTTTGAATAATTGAAATAAATATTATAGACTTGAGCGCTGACTCTTGCAACAAAGAAAACACGCAATACTGAAATCATATGTTTTCCAAATCGTTGACATAATAGCGACATCTTTCAATGTTATTGATCTCTTGACCTCCTCTAGCTAACGGCCTTCGACGATGACGATAATGATGCTTCAGGTGACCCAATATGGTTAGGAGGCTAACAATACCTGAACAGGTAAGCTGGAGGCGATTTCAACATTTACTAGGCGAGATCATTGGGTTGGCCAATAGAATCTTGTAAGGGTGGCAAGTGAAATCAGGTGGAGATTACAAATTTCGCCCAGAGTCTTGGCGCCGAAGAAGCTTGAAAGAAAAACAATGGTCGCTTGTGTTTGTGTTGGTTGGTGTAATAGTTTTGGGGTAAGCAAAATATAGCATTTCTAACATGGACTTGCGCAGAAAATTTACCAGCTTGTCTGCTTTAAGGAACTCGGGTCAAGATGGCGCCACCACGGCGGCCAATTTTGGGTTAACGCACTGAGGTTACTACGGTCTTGCCACTGACGCCGCCACTGCCACTGGCAGCGAGCCAGCCAGCCGGCCAGACTGGCGAAGAGGGCGGAGGATTCACCTATTTGCCTCTCCCTCAGTCGGCCACTTTCGAGCCAGTCAGCCAGCCAGCCAACAGGCGAACCAGCCAGCAGTCAGCCACTGAAAGAGGCTGGAATTTTGTTCCAAAGAAAATCCGATTACCTGCCCGCGAGCGTCTAACTCGAGAGCTACATTTACACCTTGTCGATGATGATGATCAGACGCTGGCTCATACGGGCCGATTATGTCTACTGGCGCCGGGCAAGCGTATGCATTTTTTCCCAACCCCTCTTCTCTCCTCTCCGCCAACCAGCCCGCTCTTTCCTCCTGGCAAGCTCGCCGACTGGCCAGCCAGCCAGCTAGCTAACGCAAGTTTAAACCCTTAGAATGAATTTCCTTCTCTTGGGCCGAGCAAACGGCGGCGCCTGAGCCGCGCTATCACTCGCTCGGCGCGCGAAAGTTTATTGGCAGCTCAGATAACAGGAGGTTTTTGGATAGATAGTGGCGAGCTGGCTGGCTGAGGAGCCGGCGCAAGCGGCTTTCAAGCGCAAATGTCGTATCATGCGACGAAAACGGTGAAGGCCAAAACGACAAGAGCTTCATATTCAGCAGTCACGCGTTTCTTGCCTCTCGACTATCTGAAACGTTCATCTATCATACAAACTTGCACCACTCGGCCTGCGCCTTCAACAACTTCATCCTTCTCTCTCGGCTCTCTCAGCCCTAAAACTTCCTCCATTAACACGCCGCATGAACTTGGGTCTGGCAACGAGATACCGCCACAATTATCACGCCCATCGCGCCCGCTAGTGGAAGCGGCGCCTTAGAGTTCGAGCCGCGACCTTAGCTCGGACGTCGGAGCATTTTAGGCGCTGGCAGGGGAGCCTGGGGAGCGGCGGCGGCGCAGCGCAGGTCAGGGCGAGAGAGCGAGAGCGAAGCCACTTGCGCTAAGGCTCCTTGAGCCACAGCATCCAGGGGCGCGCACACAGGTTTTGCTTAGCGAGGAGATCGCACGAATCTCGCCTGTCTGCTATCGGCGATCAGCTGGCAGGCGAGCCATCGAGTGGCAGCGCCGCCGCCGCCGCCGCCGGTGGAAGCCAAGTCGGTTGAGCGGCGAAAGCGAGAGGAGGAGGCGGCGGCGGCGGCCGAGAGCAGTGGCGTTGGCGGCGCGGCCAACTCGAGTGCTCGCGCCAAGACTCGAGCCGACCACCATCTTGAAGCTGGCGCCGCCGCCGCCAATGGCAGCTTTGCACGACGCCCCCTGGCAAAGTCCGTCCCTCAGCTGCGAGCGCGGCGACTCGCTGGCTGGTTGCGGGCGCACAGAGAGCCACAGGCCTAGCGAAGCCACGTCATTGGCGACACACGGGAAACGTAATCTCAGGACTTAGATAAATACTCTTCTCATTACATAAAACTCGCACTCGTTATTTGTATTATACAAGATTATATCCAAACTTTCATTTGTTATTTAGCCTCCAAACTCAAGTCGAGTTGGCGCCATTTGATATTCGCGTCGGTAGCAACCAATCCACGCTAGCGGCGCCAGCAGCAGCAGCACCAACAGCAACACTAACGCCAACAACAGCAGCGCCAGTGGCCGAAACAGAAACAGAAGCAGAAACAACACTTACACCAACGACAGCAACAATAGCAATAATAACAACAACGCGACCACACAACCATCCACTACAGTAAAAGCGCCCCCACAAGCAGTCATGTCATCGAAACCCATCTCGGAGGCGACGGGCAAGCGGATGCTCGAGAGGAACCTGCCCCCAAAGGTGGCCGCCCCTTGCCAGCTGGTGAGCGTCGACGAGAAGACAAACCTCGACGCGCTCGCCCACCAGCATCCATGGCTACTTAACACGCCCCTGGTCGTCAAACCCGACCAGCTAATCAAGAGGCGCGGAAAACTTGGCCTCATCAAGGTCAATGTCGACTTGGGCGAGTGCAAACAGTGGATTTCAGAACGGATGAACAAGGACACAAAGGTTGGCGCCGCAACTGGAAAGTTGAAAAACTTCATCATTGAGCCGTTTGTTGTCCACGAGCAGGCAGACGAGTGCTATGTTTGCATTCATTCGCACAGAAATGGGGACTCGATTATGTTCTACCATGAGGGCGGAGTTGATGTTGGCGACGTTGATGCAAAGGCCTCAGTTCTTGAGGTTGCAGTTGATGAAAAGATTGGCGACGACTTTGGTGCGAGAGTTGAACGCGAGCTGCTCAAACAATTGGCCAAAAGCAAAGTTGAACAGGTCTCTAGGTTCATAGTTGAATTGTATCGTTTGTATGTTGACTTATATTTCACCTACTTGGAAATTAACCCCTTGGTTGTGAAAAGCGATGGCATTTACATATTAGACTTGGCAGCAAAGGTTGACTCAACCGCAGAGTTTCTTTGCAAATCCAGATGGGGCGAGTTCAAGTTTCCGCCTCCATTTGGCCGCGATGCTTACCCAGAGGAGGCGTATATTGCCGACTTGGACGCCAAGAGTGGCGCTAGTCTTAAATTGACCATATTGAATAGGCAGGGCAATATTTGGACAATGGTTGCTGGCGGTGGAGCATCGGTTATTTATTCCGACACTGTTTGCGAGCTCGGCGGAGCCTCACAGTTGGCAAATTATGGCGAATACTCTGGCGCGCCAAGTGAGCAACAGACCTACGAGTACGCCAAAACAATCCTCGGCCTCATGGTCTCAAGTCAGAAGCATCCAGATGGCAAAATCTTGCTCATCGGCGGAGGTATTGCCAATTTCACAAATGTTGCCGCCACCTTTAAGGGCATCATCAAGGCCTTGCGCGAGTACCAAGCCCAGCTAGTCGATCATAATGTACGTATTTATATTAGACGCGCTGGTCCAAATTACCAGGAGGGTCTAAGATTAATGCGCGAGGTTGGCTCTACCCTGGGCGTTCCAGTTCACGTTTTTGGACCTGAGACACACATGACAGCAATCGTTGCAATGGCATTGGGCAAACGAGCTGTACCTGACTTGCCCGTTCAATCTGCCACAACCGCCAACTTTCTGCTGCCGGGCGGACTCGATAGCGGCAACTTTTGCTCAATCGGAACACCCTCAACAGGTAGACGAGGACTTGATGAACAAAACTCAAGATCCTCCCTGTTGAATTCTATTGGATCCAATGCGAGCCAACCAAGTACTCCAATGACCGAGCAAGCGCCCTCATTGGGCGTCTCGCAAAAGCCTCTTTTTACTCCTGGAACTAAGGCAATAGTTTGGGGCATGCAACAGCGAGCTGTTCAAAGTATGCTCGACTTCGACTTTGTTAGCTCGCGAAAGGAACCCTCGGTTGTGGCAATGGTTTATCCATTTAGTGGTGATCATAAAACTAAATTCTATTGGGGGCACAAGGAAATACTAATCAATGTTTACAAGAATATGAAAGATGCAATGCGCAAACACCCTGACGCTGATGTAATGATTAGTTTTGCCTCCCTGCGATCGGCATACGAGTCGACCCTTGAGACGCTAGAGTATAGACAGATTAGAACAATTGCCATAATTGCCGAGGGTATACCTGAAAACATGACCAGAAAGATGATCAAGAAGGCAAAGAGTTTGGGCGTGACGGTCATCGGACCAGCCACAGTGGGCGGCATAAAGCCTGGCGCATTCAAGATCGGAAATACGGGCGGCATGACGGACAATATTCTTGCCTCAAAACTCTACAGACCGGGCAGTGTAGCTTATGTAAGCCGAAGTGGGGGTATGTCGAACGAGCTCAACAATATTATCTCGCGCTCAACAAACGGAGTCTACGAGGGAGTCGCAATTGGCGGTGACCGGTACCCAGGCACAACATTCCTTGATCACCTTCTGCGTTATGAGCAAGATCCAGAGATCAAGATGATGGTTTTGCTCGGTGAGGTCGGTGGAGTTGAGGAGTACGAAGTTTGCAGAGCAATAGAGGAGAGAAGGATCACTAAGCCAATTGTTGCATGGTGCATAGGAACCTGTTCGAGTATGTTCTCGTCTGAGGTTCAATTCGGACACGCCGGCGCCTGTGCCAATAGCGAACGCGAGCTCTCGTCGACCAAAAACGCCGCCCTCAAGGCAGCCGGCGCTCATGTTCCCAACACATTCGACGACTTTGGTCAAGTCATAATGCGGGTTTACAATGATCTGGTTGACACAGGTGTCATCGTGCCAAAGGACGAAGTTCCACCGCCGACAGTTCCTATGGATTACAGTTGGGCTCGCGAGTTGGGTCTAATCAGGAAACCAGCCTCATTCATGTCCTCTATTTGCGATGAGCGCGGACACGAGCTGCTGTATGCGGGCATACCCATAACTCAGGTTATCCAAGAGAATCTCGGCATTGGCGGCACACTAAGCCTGCTTTGGTTCCAGAGGAGACTACCAAACTACGCGAACAAATTCCTTGAAATGATTCTAATGGTCACAGCCGATCATGGGCCAGCAGTCAGTGGTGCCCACAACACGATAGTCTGCGCTCGAGCTGGCAAGGACTTGGTCTCCTCGCTCGTATCCGGATTGTTGACAATTGGTGAGCGTTTTGGTGGCGCATTGGACGGGGCTGCAAGACAGTTCAGTGAGGCCTACGATTCCGGTCTCCATCCGCACGAGTTTGTTAACAAGATGCGCCAGGAGGGCAAGCTCATAATGGGTATTGGTCATCGAGTTAAGAGTTTGAATAACCCAGATATGCGAGTTAAGCTAATGAAGGATTATATACGGCAAACATTCCCGACGACTCCAATTTTCAACTATGCATTGGAGGTTGAACAGATCACTACCTCAAAGAAGCCAAACTTAATCTTGAACGTGGATGGTATAGTTGCAGTTGCTATTGTTGATTTGTTACGCAACTCTAACTGTTTCACCCGCGAAGAAGCTCAAGAGTACGTAGACATTGGAATTTTGAACGGACTATTTGTATTGGGTCGTACAATTGGTTTCATCGGCCACTATCTCGACCAGAAGCGCTTGAAACAAGGCCTCTACAGGCATCCATGGGACGACATCTCGTATGTGCTCCCAGAGACACAAGGCTCGGGTGGAACTCAAATGGACTTGACTGGATAACCATGGTTGTGAATCAATGTGAAAAGCCTCGCATGCATTTATTGAGGCTGCCTGCTAGTAAGATCTAGCTGTACCCCTATAACCCTAGTTTTTTGTTTGGTTTGTTTTACATAAAATAAATCTATGGTCCCGTTTGCAATGTTTAAACTATCACGTCTGGAGCGAGCTCGTCAGCCGTGTTTGCGGAGCCGCCGAGTGCAATCTCGTCAGTTGTCCGGTATGAACTAAGGACAACAATGAATCGTGGAAGTCTACAACAGGTTTCAGCCTAGTGATAAGTCACATCTGAGACAGGTGCCCAAGATACATTGACCCTGAGAGAGACTGTGCATCGCTCGGTGCGTTAAACTCCACCGTAGAGTCGAGTGCAAGGCGCGTGGCTGAATCACAGGTAGAATGGACGTCTGTATGTATTATCGAGAAGGAGGTCCATATGTAGACCAATCACCTACCTGAGAAGCACACTCAACCTTTTTATGTAAATGCACCATAATCAGTTCAGAACTTTTAGGCTACCACCCCTCAGCTCATGTTGAATTCAACAATTCCCCGCACCAGGAGCTTAAGATGTCAGCTGCTCCTGCTGGCCAAACCACAGAGGATCTATCAATTTTACTCGACAACAACATAACCACAGACAAGAGTATTGACTTCGAATCAATCAATGAGATACTAGAGAAAGTCTTTAAACACGAAGGTTTCAGGACAGAATTACAACGCGATGCTGTCTCAGAGGCTTGCTCTTTTCGGAGAGATCTATTCGTTAGTTTGCCCACTGGCAGTGGCAAATCACTTATTTATCAGTTACCGGCATTGTTTAAGAACTATGGCTTGACAATAGTTGTATCACCGCTTGTCGCTCTTATTAGTAACCAAATAACAAATGCTAGAAAATTGGGCATCCCATGCGTAACGATAAATTCTCATATGTCTAAAACATGGAACTCTCAAGTAAAAGACGAACTTAAATCCAAGAACATGAAACTTAGGCTACTTTACATTACACCAGAGTCTCTTTGTTCTGACCACTTTCAACCCTATTTGAATGTTCTTAACAAGAATCGAAATTTAAAATTGATTGCGATAGATGAGGCTCATTGCGTTTCGAGTTGGGGTCACGAATTCAGGCCAGATTATTTGAAACTTGGCCAGCTTCGAACACGCTACCCAGAAGTTCCGATTGTTGCCCTGACAGCAACTGCCACTTCCAAAGTACTAAAGGACATTTTGGACGTATTGAAACTCCGAGAGCCTAAACATATTGTGGCCTCAACCTTTCGCAAAAATTTATTCTATGACGTGCGAAACGTGGACGAGATTAGCGGCGACGTAATGAACGATCTCGCGAATCTTATCGGGGATGCTCTCAAATTGAAGCGTGAATCTGATCTAGCGAAGAGTAACAGTGAGGCTAAGAGGAAGAAGTTGGGCTCGAAGTTGTCGCAACTAAGGCACCAATTTCAGGAAGAACGACGGCAGCTATCTGGCTCCGGTAGCCAGTTTGTATCTGCGGCAGCTCTTCTCTCCACCTCGGACGCACAGCCCAAGAAACCAAAGGTTAAGAAAGAAACAGAGACCAAAATACTCGCTAAAGAGACGGCAAGAATCACTTCATTCTTCAAACCGAAGCCCATAGAGGTGATTGATCTATGTGATGATGGAGAGGACGACACGGACAACATGTCAAAGGTGACTGGCGCTCCGCCTCGGCCAGTTAAGACGAAAAATAAACGCCCAATCAGTCCAGAGCCCGAATCTCAGCCAGTGCCCAAGCTCGAGTCAACGGGTGTAGGAATTGTATACTGCCGAACCAAAGTTACATGTGAAGATGTTGCCGCTCATCTAACAGGAAAGGGAATACCCGCTCGACCGTACCATTCTGGTTTGACGAGTAAAGAGCGAGCTGAGATAGAAAAGTTGTGGATGGAAGAGAAAGTGCTCGTTATTTGCGCAACAATATCGTTTGGAATGGGAATAGACAAAGCGAATGTTAGAGTTGTTGTTCATTTTAACATGTCACAATCGTTGGCCAACTATTACCAGGAATCTGGGAGAGCTGGGCGCGATGGCAAGAAGGCCTGGTGTCGACTTTACTACTCTAGATCCGACCAGGGTGCAATAACTTTCCTTCTTCGTAAGGATTTGGAGTCAGAGGATAGTAAACAGAACGTCGAGAAGTTTGGAGTTGAGCTAAGCAAGAAAAAGCAGCATACCGCCCGCGCAGCGATGGAAAGATTTGAGAAGATGGTCGAGTACTGTAAATCAAGCAACAAGTGTAGGCATCTGATACTAGCGAGAGAGTTTGCGCTTGCAAACGAATCGAGACTTCTGATTAACGGTTGTGGCAAATCCTGTGATTGTTGCTGTTTCCGCTCAAGAATAAAATCCATGCACGGTGGCCGCAACTAGTAGGCAGCTCTCATCGGTTGGGGTTAGTTATGGTGGTGGTTTGACTAGGAAGTCATCTATGGTAAATGTTGGAAGGAATATATACAAATTTCGACTCAACAATTTTGCTTGCGTTGTCTCAGTGGATGCATACAGGCGGTCAGGTGGAGGCAAGCTGGCCGCTTGTAAGACGAAGGGATGCAGCCAGCAATTCAATTCAAACCACTAACCTCACCTCGCTCGCCGCCTCGACCCGCGCTCATCTGGCCGCCGGCTCACACTTCAAAGCGTTATCGCTTGCATGGCTTTGTATCGAAGCGTATGCAAATTTTGAACTTTTTCCGGTGTATAAACTAGAACTAAGTTTGTTGCGCTACAGTGGTCGAGTTTGATAAGAGAACAGGTTGAGCAGGTAAAAACAATTCAATTCGAAGAGTGGGCGAACACTAGATTAGCTCGGAGGCGGCTGTTGGCTGCCACACAACCGCCGCCGCTGCTGCAGGTAAGCTGTACTTGGCCAACTCTCTCTCTCCCTTCCTCTTCGGTGTGATTAGAATATTGTGTGATACACTTTCATGCCGCCACTTCCAGAGTGGGTAGCACGGGAGAGACACACAGGTCTGGCGATTCTGGGAGAGTTGCGAGAGCTGAGCACCCGCTGGCTAAACTCCATTGGTCTGAGGCGAGAGCGAGGAAAGAGGGTTGGTCAGTTGTTGGTTCGGATGGCCAAGCAGCTCGCAAGTGTTTAAATGCCATTCGAGCGCCGTAAACAGTGCACTTGGAAGTGGAGTCAAGTGTTGTCTTTTAATAATTTTGCTTGGACTATTAGGATGGGAGTTGAGGGCAGTGGGAGCTCTCATCCCTTCAGCTCGAGTTCGCCTGCAACTGTTGGCCGCTCTCTTAGAGCCCTCGACTGCTTTGAATCCTCCTGCACGCTCAGCTGGCGACCCCGAGAGATGCTCATGAGGGCTATGATTATTATGTTTAGAGATAGGCTTGCAAGGGCTATGGGAACCACGAGCAACGAGATTAGATCGTAGTAATTTGCTATAACAGTAACACATCCGGCCTAATCACGCGAACGCGGCGAACGATTCGGGAGGAGGAGGAGGCAACAGGTTAGCTGATTATAGAGTTCAAAGTGTGTTTGGGTCGGGTTTGCTCACCGTTTGTTTGGCTCGCACAATCTCTTCTGGCTGGCAGATGACGCGAGCGTTTACCCCGAAAATGTTCTTCCCACAACAGGAGCCAGGATAGTGGCCGCTCGAGAGGCCAGAGGTGCGCTGGTGGGGAAAGTCGGTGTAGTCTAGGGAGCCGCAACAATTGTTTATGTCTTGCATGCCGTCTATTGCAATCGAGTAATGGTTGCTCCTGTTTGCAAACTGGTACTTTGCAAATGCCAAGTCGAGCTGGCTTGATATTGAATCGCGCACAAGTTCGCCCGAGTTTAGTAGCCAGATTACTATTATTATAATCAAGCTAGCAGAGGCAACCAGGTGCAGCAGGGTGGAGCAGCAAATGTTCGAGTTTGTCGCATTGGTAAGACTCGCCGACTCTCTGATTACAAGCCCCCCATTGTTCCTTGAATCCGAGCGCCTCTGAGCCGACGACTTCGTCCTAGTTTGGTGGCCCCCACTTCCACTTGAACCTGGTTGCGGCGAAACGCTAAACGCGTCCTGATCGGTGCTCACGTAGCTCTTTGGCTTCAACTTGATTGTGTTCAGAACAAATATTATTATGAAAACTAAGGCGACGAAGATGAGAATGAGGAAGGCAAAGTAGGATGTGGCCGAGGTGACAACGTTTCGTACTCTCAATGTTATTGTAAGCTGATGATACCAGCGAAGTTGGACGAGTGAAATGCTTGAGATTATGATGAAATAGATGGCAACCAAGAGGTTGAATACACTTGCAAACACAAGCGCCCTCCTCATGTTGCCAATCTTCATTGTGTGTCCACTCGCCACTGGCCGCTCCAATTGGCCGCCCACGCGCTCAGCTCGGCTCAGCTCAGACGAAATATGGAGACTTGCTTCTACTCGGAGCTTGTCACTTAAACTGCTTGGGGCGACATGAGTGGCGCAAACTGGGAGCTTTCAATGGCCAATTGGGGTCAGACGGCGCACTGACCGCGGGCGAGCGGAAGCCCAGTCAATATTTGATCGCCGAGAGTCAGAGGAGCTAGTGCCACGTTTCACTGGCAACCGAGGCTCCATGATGCTCGCCGAGCTCAGTCACCAACAGCAACCGAGCATCGAGCGCATCCCCCAACCTGGCTTGTGGGCATTCGCATGGGACCGATTTGGTTCAACTGAGAGAGGGCTTTTGCCTCGCAACCAACCTTTGCTTCCACGCCGATGCACCAGCTCATTGGCCGGGATTCACTGTGAGCAAACAGCAAGGAGACGCCAACAGTTTGAATGGGCTCAGGTGTCGATGATAATTGAAAACAAACCTGGCCGCCCAAACTTCATCTCGAGCTGCCTCTTCTATTCGAAGTGTCAAAGTCAATGTTAATCTAGCCACCAGAAAAGGTTAACTCAGAGTCGCTTTGCCGCCTTAAACTGGTTCGCGAGCCTTCCGCTCGCCTTGGCAGGTGTCTGTTTCGAACGCGCTCTTTCCTCCTAGTTTCCGAGTTACCAAATCTCGCCCTCCATTAGCAAGCCAGCGCTTCGTTTGCTTGAACTTGAAGGAGGCTCGGAGAGGAAGAGTCTCGTTCAAGCGAAGATATTGTTACAAGGGCGAATGGCTAATGGGCAAGTCTGCTTGGCCAGCCGAGCGCTGACATTGAAAAGGCAAAGCTTTCGTCTCTCCAAGTGAGCGCCTTCGAGTTTGGCCAACTGGAGTTACACCAGTTGGCCTCTCAATCATCGCATTTCAGCTTCCGGATTCGGCTGCAAGAAACAATATTTGCGCGCCACTCTGAGCTGTGGAACAGGTGAGCTGTAGGTGTAAGAGCAAGGTTGATCGTTGTTCCTTTCATTCGCTCCTCTCGTTTTGCGATGGATTCGAGCGCGAACGAAAGCGACGACGGCGCCGCCAACTGTGAAACGATGACGGCGACGAAAACGTCTGATCGAACGCAATCGGATCTCCTCTCGCTCGGAGCTGAAAATCAACGCAACTCAATGGGAAGCTCAGCGACGCTGAGAGCAAAGCCATCGATTTGGATAAGGAAACAAGTGGGCCAAGTTTGTCGCCAAGCAAACGGGTTGTACGCTGAGCAGTTCGTGGTATCTCATTGGCTTCGTTGAGTATCGGCGTGCTTGCTGCCAGTGGGCTTCAAGCTGGAGGCTCAGAGTTACAGCTCGATGCTTTTAACCTGCGCAACGAAGGTCACGAAGGCAAACAAAACCTTGCCTTCGCTCTCGCTCGCTCTCTGCCTCTTGCACGAGCAACAAACTCCTCGCCGGACGATTTCTTCTCGCTAGAGAAGTCGGAGACCAAAGTTAGCTCTTGCCTCCCCACTGGCGCTCGTACCTTTTCGCACTCTCTTCCCTAAGCGAGCATCAATCTCGAACAGTTGCTCACGAGCGAGGGGAGGAAGGTGAACGAGCGAGAGTCAATCAAGGAAGCTGCGAGAGATCTATTTGATCAGCTAATTGATGGCCAAAACTGGCCGCCAATCGTCGATCGGGAAAGTTCGAAAGTCGACCCGATTTGGCCAAAGTTGGCCGCCCTTGCCAGCAGTCGAGTTGATTCCATTCGAGCGGAAGTGGCGCCACTCCAAAGCGAAGGGGCCAACCGAGTGGCTGCGATCTCAGCGAGCGCCTCTAGCTCTGCAAGAATACACCATGACTTCTAGCTCAAACTTAGCGCAAGAGTCAAAACAATCCCATAACGCAAACTCCAAGACGAAACCCAACCGAACAATCCCGAACGAGCAGCCCAGAATGGGCCAAATGGTAGCTTTAATAACGCTTGCACTGTCCGCCTGGAGCCAGGTGAGCGGCCAACCCAGCTTGGTCGGCCCATTTCCGGGCGTCTCGCGCGATTTGGCCTCCTTTTGCGCGGCGAGACCCTCGTTGCCCATCGATTTGGCCTCCATGATTGTGCACGTGAAGAAAAACGTCTCCTTCAACTACAAGCTCTACCTGTTCTCCACTGATCACGTCTTTCAAACCGGCCAGGTGATTCCGCGCGACGACTTTCGCATCCACTCCTTTCCCGTCAAACTCAAACGACTGCAAGACTTTTGGCCCCCAAATGTGCCCACCTACAAGCGCCAAAATGGAAGCAGAGGCTCACTTGTTCAGGTTGAAAGTGAAAGCTTCAATGTGAGGCAATTTCTCAGGCCAGTTGCGCTGGATCTACAATCAAGACCGAGAGTGGCGAGCGGCCGGAGGCTGGCGCAGCCGCAAAACCCAGCGTTTGGCCCCCAACTCGAGGCGGCCGCTCTACCTGGCGACGCGCACTTCTTCAGCCACGATGTTGGCCGGGTTGTGGAGGCGCGAGAGGCGGCCGCTGCTGTTGCTGCAGCCAGCAAAGCTGATCCGCTGCAGCGAGACAGCGGCGAGGAGGAGAACCCGAACAGCCACATTCAGTTTGACCGCGACGATCAGCTCTCAGTGTCCAGATCTCAGCTTGGCTACTCGGTGGACCAGCTCGAGTTTGAGCTGGGCTCGGCCTCAGCCGGCAGCCGCAGCAAGAGCCAACGGGCCGAGGAGCACTCGCCTGGCGCCTCCATTGTGCCGGTGGGCTCCTTCTCCTCCTTCCAAGTAAACTTCACTTACTTGGTGAGGAAGGATTTTGGCCAATTGGAGGCTGAGCTGGTGCGCATTCGAGTGGATTCAGGCCAATTTTTGGTGACCCAATTGGAGCTACTTGGCCACGCAAACGGCCACCAGGAGGCTCCCTTGGCGGAGAGACAGGGAGCTCAGATTATGGATTACGACTTTCTATCGCACAAGCTAATCCGTGATACAAACACCAGAATAACTGCCATCAATCAAATCTACGAGGATTGGATAACGAGAAACTTTTACACCATCGTATACATTCAGCGCCGTTTAGACGGAACGAATGAAAACAACGAGCTGACCATGGCTAACGAGAGGTTGATTTTTCGCGAAACATCGCCGGTCCTTTTGGGCGCCGATCAGCTCGATTACAGTGTTAGAGCTGCAGCATTTATAACTGAAAAGAATGGGCTCCATTACTATTTGGAGTTTTTAAACACATTCAAGTTTTACCTTTGCGCCGTTGATTGGACAAGGAGGCCCTTCAAAATAATGGACTCGCGCAGGTTTCCTATCAAGGCAACTAAAACTCAGCTTGACAACGAGGAGCTTCTCCTCTGTCCGCCGGCCGTCTGTTACTCGAGCCAGCCTGTTGACGAGATAGTCGGTTACGGCCGCTTACCTTTGCCAGGCGAGACGAGAGCCCAACCGTCAAACCAAAGACAAGCTGGCGCATCTAGCCCAGGTGTTGCGCTAAACGCGACCACCAATAGGCTAGGCCAGCAACAAACAAACGAGAGTAGCCTTATTTATTCGAGAGTACCAAGAGAATTGGTGGACAAATTGAAGGATCGGCGCCAAGTTGAAGCAGGTGATTCGGGCGGCGATTTGGTGGAGAACTTGTATGAAGCATTGAAAGTTGGCTCAAATCAGCTACAGGTGAAGTTGCACTTGCGCGATTGGGTTTGGCAACTAACGCGCGAAGTAGCGAAGACAAACTCTACCTCCCCTACTGCCGACTTGACTCGCAACAACAGCGCCCACAATCTAAAGCCGCACAAGTTTGGCTGGAAGTATGAGCTCGCGAGGAGGAACGATATCAAGGTCAAGCCAGATAGCTACGGTTATGCGCTGACTGGACACGAAATCGACGCCTCTTATCGCCTGTTCAACGAACTATATCTCATTTCGGTAAGCGATCACTGAGTTTGATAGGGCGACATTTTCATGACGGCCAATCGCAATCTCTTCCCCGCACTTGCTCTCACCTGATCCCTGGCGCGCTAACTAAACTCGCGCAAACCAAAACAGGCAAACCACCTGATCACGATCAACTACACGCTTTCCAATGAGACCGTCATAGGATCAGCTCCAATCGGCGACGAGTTTCCCGGCTTGAGCTCGACGCTCGTGGATCCAATCACTGGCGCCTATTACGATAGATTTGGGGAGCAAATCTACTTCTTCAAAGGTGAGTGCTGCATTGTAATGCTCGCCCTCCACACACCTCCTGTTTCCAACAAAATCGCGGCCCTCCGAGGCAAACGAGCGAGTGTCCTCCCGAGCAGCTGGCCCTAATGGGAGCCATCAATCAAAGTTGCCAATTCAAAGTATTGAAAGTATGCAAAACATCACCTGCTAACAATGAGACATTTACTCGCAAAACAAACACCAATGCAACGCCCAATACCAACCAAAGGCGATCGTTACGTCGGCTACAATTACGCAACCAGGAGGCCATTGGAGGAGTTCACCTTGGAGGCGCCAAGCGAGGAGTGGCAAATGGGCGGCGAGCGGGCGCTTGTATCGAGTTTGCCTGTGGTGGGCATTCTAGGAAGACAGCATCAGGTGGACGGAGTTTATCACGACTTTTCCACCGACCTTGTGTACATTTTTAGCGCACAAAAATTCTACACCTTTAAGGCGAGCGAGTTCAAGGTAAGCAGAGAGTTTGTCCTCCCAAATCCAACTTTCTCCACCTGAAGCCTCAAACTAACCAGCTGAGCCCAAAAAAATCAGAACGGATCGCTGAGGCCGGAAACGCGCAACCTGCCGCCAATGTACTGCATAAACGAGCACTTCCTCGAGGGTTGCAACTTTGACCGCGTATTCAGGAATCCCTGCAGCGAGGATCAGCAACACTCGGAAGAGGAGGAGGAGGAGAGGAGCGGAAAGCTTGTTGGCGGCGCGAGGGGCGAGTTTGGCGGCCGGCAGAGTAACAGGACGAGCGGCTCTGAGAGCTCTGAGACGGGCAAACAGCAACAATGGGCCGACTTTAACGCGGACCAGCAAAACAAGCTCAGGTCGATAGCCTCGCGCACTGGACTGCTGGACTTGTTGGTTAGGAACAGCCTGTTGAGCAAGGGCGCCGCCAGGGCCATAGAGCCGCTGGTGGAGTTGACGCCGGCGGACATGCCAACGCCGCAGGAGAAGATTGTCGTCTACTTGTTGGTGGCCATGATTGCGCTCACCGGTTTGCTGACCGTTGTGATGGTTGTGCTTGTGATAAACTGGACCAGGTTCAGGCTGTCGGCTGGTTGCGATGGTGCTGCTGCTGCGGCGGCGGCGGCCGAGGAGGGGCCGGCGCAGAGGCGGCAAGAGGGCCGCCAGGTGGAGTCGCGCAGACGGAGCCACTACCTGAGCAACCAGCAGCAACAGCAGCAGCAGCCGGAGCCGCAGTTGCAGCCGGGCGCGCGCAGGCACCAGCACCACGCGCAAGCTCACAAGGCCGAGCAGGTTGGACAGGCGAGGAGGATGGTTGGCAGGCAGCTCGGCGCCGTCGTCGTCCAGCCAACAAAAGGTAGGCGGCTCGCGGAAAGCGTTGACCACTCTGCCCTGTGAACAAACAAAAGCTCCTTGCCGGCGCCGCTGCAATTAGATTAGATTAGATTGGCGTGCTTAGTGTTCTAAAAGCGAGGCCACCTTTTAATTGGCGGCCCCTTTGTTGTTGCGCCGGCGAGCGCGCAAACCTTTGCCGCAATTTTCGCCGCCAGCTAAAGCGCGAAAACTGTTGCCCGACGACCCACTTCCGCTTCGGATGTCCATTATGTGCTTGGCTGGGCGGCCAGCTCGGTGTTGGCCAGTTTTCGGCCAGTTCGCATTTGAGGCGAGCTAAATTTAGCTCCTGGCCGCAAAGTGGCAGCACTGGCCGCCCAGCCAGTTGCTTAGGCGGCGCCAACACGAAGAGCGGCCGCCTTTTTGCCACTCGAAAGCTCGAAACTCGCTAAACTTGGAGGCGGCCGATGATGATGATTTGTTTTTACCTGCAACTCTTTTCCATTCGCCAAGCTCGATGGGCTTCCAGCTGGCAACTAGATAAATAGCGCGCAGCTGGCGCCGATCAAGTTTTCGGTTGATTTCGTTTTGCAGTGTGGCAAATGGGACTTGTTGCCGTTGCCGCCCTTGTTGGCCGCTTGAACTTTCGAGTGCGTCCGCCCAGCGCCGAGCGAGGCAAATCCGTCCGCCTTTGATCGACGGGCTTGCTCGTGCGACGAGGCCACGAGCGAACTTGGCCGCCCGCTCTCACCTGCGAGGATGCGCAGCTTTGAACAGGTGAGGGCTGAGCTTTGACTCGCTAATAAGACCTTTGAAATTGGAGGGAAATTTAAGCGGCGACGACGAGTGGACGAATTGCAAGTTGCTGACGGGAGGACGGGAGGACGAAAGCGAAAGCGAAAGGCGCAATAAAAGACAAGACGATTGATGTAAACATTAAATTTCACTAGCTCTAATAAGCAAGGAGCGCCATTATCATAAAAGGAGCCTTTCGCACTTTTGGCGGCCTGCTCTCAGGTGGCATATTGCGCAAGTTTTGGTTAGCCCGCAAAGAGCGCAAAGGATCCTCCGCTCGGCTCGTCTTGGGCGAGGATCATGATGAATCAGTTTTAGTGTCGGCCAGCGCTGCTGTCCGCCATTAATCAAAAGCTTGCCTAGCTCTAAAATCTCGCCTACCCGGCTTGCTGGCTCCACGCGCTCGGCCGCCGCCGCAGCTCGCAAGCGCTTCTCGCTCGCTCCATCCGCTGAGGCCTCGCCGCTTCTTGCGGCGCCACAGGTAGGCCCGCCGAGCGGATTGTTTAGCTAACTGGCGAAAAGGAGCCGCAACAATGAAATCGATTTATCATTTTCATCCCAAATGCGACCAAGCGGCCGAGCGAGGGGGCAGCCGGCAACTCGGAGGCAAGCGGCGCCGAGCGGACAGGAGCAGGAGGAGGAAGGGAAGAGCTCGCTTTGTTTGCCGATTATCTGCCCACCTGAGTTTGGCCGCACTGGATTGGAAGGGCCAGTTTCAATTACATTAGCTCCTCCTCCTCCTCCACCTCGCCGGCTTCCCATTTGGTTTGGGCCGGCGTCGCTGGCCGAGCGCGCGGAATCGGCACTTTGGAAGCCAATTTCGCGCACGCCGACCCCAAACCAAATTGAAGCCCAGCTCGGCGGGCAAAACGCGCAACTGTTCAGTTGGATGGCTTCGTAGTTTTTCGGCCGGCGCCACTGGGGAGGCCATTCAAACTGGAGCGCCGCTTCACCTGCTCGAGCTCGCTCAGAGCTGCCGCTTAATTGATTGCTGCCGGCCCGCGGCTGCCCAACCAGAGGGGCCGAGTCAAGGGGGGGGGGAGGAAGCGGCGGCTCGAGGTGGCAAAGTGGGCGCCGGCGGCTTGCGAGCGGCGGGCCCAGCTGCAGGCTTCTCCGTCCGAGAATTAATCAATTACACAACGCAGAGAGTTAGGCTGATTTTTGTTGTCGCTCCGGTTTGGATGCGATCATGATCGGCGATTTTTCATGCGCAAACTCGAGCAGCGCACATAAAACAATGCCACTCCAAGCGGCTCCAACTCGCTCAGGTTGTTTGTTCCAATTGGCTTCGTCGTGCCCATTGCGAGCTCCGGTCTTGCCGGCCGCCGCAAGGAGCGCCGATTGCGAGCGGGCCAGCCGGGCGGCCGACAGTGGAGCAAAGCGGTGTGCCAGCGAGCGACAATTAGAGACATTAACGCGCTAAAGGGAGGCCAGCTCAGGCGTCCAGGTGGAGAGATCGGATGCAAATGGCCCGCGAGTTCAGAGCGGCGAGCTCAGGGTCGAGCGGGCCGCTTGCTGCAGGCTGCAGCGGCCTCGCCGGCCGGCCGGCCGCTCGCAAGAAGCGGACGAGCAAAGCTGGAGGGGCGAGCGCGGGTCACGTTTGTGGGCAGAGCGCTCGCCCGGCCGGCTATTAGCGAGCCTCGGCCGGCCAGCGCGCCAGGCGGCTGACATTGGAGTTGGCTGGAAGCGCTCGATCTTGTCCGCGCTCTCGCAAGATATCCGCAATCCGGATGTGGCGGCCGCCCGGCCAGGTAATTGTTCTCGGCCTCTTGCAACATCATCATCATCATCATCATCCTTGGCTCAAACAATCGAGCTTGTCGAGCGGCGCTCATTTGCATACTTGTTGCGGGCCGCCGCCAAGCTCGCTCGGCCGGACGCGTGTGGCCGCGCGCAGCAGGCAGACGAGCGGCCAGGCAGTCGGCCGGCCGGCCAGCCAGCCA
>Ga0209372_1000331_pt1 | contig 27063 bp, 13 predicted proteins | sample AgamicAtPe_FD_187170 | JGI IMG/M metagenome (GOLD analysis project Ga0209372, IMG submission 187170) | Agave microbial communities from Guanajuato, Mexico - At.P.e (SPAdes) (version 2) | ecosystem: Host-associated > Plants > Phyllosphere > Phylloplane/Leaf | place: Guanajuato, Mexico | collected... | reverse complement strand
CCAGCCAGCCAGACACCAGCGCGGCCAGACCAGCCAGCCAGACACCAGCGCGCCAGCCAGACACCAGCGCGCCAGCCAGACACCAGCGCGCCAGCCAGACACCAGTGCGCCAGCCAGACACCAGCGCGCCAGTCCAGCGCCCAGCCAGCCAGACACCAGCGCGGCCGGCCCAGCCAGCCAGACACTAGCGCCCAGCCAGCCAGACACCAGCGCGGCCAGACACCAGCGCGGCCAGCCCAGCGCCCAGCCAGCCAGACACCAGCGCGGCTAGGCACCAGCCACAGAGGAAACCATCCTGGCAACAATCCGACCAGCACAACTAGATCGACCATGGATGGTTCACAAGGTGAGTCTGTAGGGGTGAGAGAGTCGCGAGAGAGAACGAGGGCGGTCACGGGCGGTGATTTTGATTCTAGACCAGTTGATCCCCCGCTCATTTCAGGTGAGCTATCTACTTTCCCTGCTCCTGGAGCATCTGATCTTTCTTTTGTCACTGCTACCCCTCATCACTCTTTGGCGTCATTGATTCTGGCTCCGCCATCTGATGATGGTCCTTCTGCCGAGGAGATTCGGCGCGTTGAGCGAGAACGACAGCGTGCGCGACGTTCTAATGAGACCAGCTCTCAGAGAGCAGCACGACTTGCCGCCCAACGACAGCTTCGTGCTGAACGTAGACGTGAAGAGACAGCTTCTGAGAGGGAAGCTAGGCTTGCCTCTGATCGTGAACGACGGGCCGCTTCTAGAGTCGGGCGAAGTTCTGGGCCGCGAAATGCGATCATCTCTCTAGCATGCGCAGCATTCTCTTATAATGCAGATGTGGACTACTCTGGTCACCCTCTCATTGCTATTGGGGAACTTGATAAAATATGCCGCTTCTGCGGTGCCAAATGTTTTAGAGCTGAGGCGAATGGGATCTGCTGTGCGGGGGGAAAGGTTCGTATTCAGCCAATAGAACAGCCACCTGAGCCCATACTTACTTTATTCTCGGGCAGCTACACTGACTCCCGGAATTTTCTAAAGAACATCAGGCTCTATAATAGTTGTTTTCAAATGACCTCCTTCGGTGCAACTGGCAACATCGCTCACGAAGGCTTCTCGCCAACCTTCAGAGTACAGGGTCAAATATATCACTTGATTGGTTCCCTTTTGCCTTTGCCGGATGCAGAGCCGATGTTTCTTCAAATCTATTTCATGGGTGACGCCGCAGCACAGATTGATCTCCGGTGCAACCTATTTAGAGGTGTTCAACGCGGAATCGTTGCCAACCTTCAAGAGTTGTTTGACCAAAACAACCACTTGATACGTTCTTTCAAGACCGCGCTCGAAAGGATGCCCTCTGATGAGCATCGCATTGCCATCAGAGCTGACCGAACGCCGGTTGGCGAGCATGAAGGGAGATTCAACGCTCCGACTAATGATGAAATCGCAGTTGTGATCGTTGATAGTGAATTCACTCGCCGTGACATAATTCTTCAGCGAAGAGATCAACAACTGCAGCGGATTGACGAGGTTCACCCTTCATATGATGCTCTCCAGTATCCGATTATTTTCTGGCGAGGAAACGATTCTTATCACATCGATCTGAAACAGATCGATCCGAACAGCGGCCGAGAAACAAATAAGAGAGTTTCTCCCATGGATTATTACTCTCATCAGTTGATGATCCGTGAAGACGGCCAGAACTTCGTGCTGAAGTGCTGTTCGTTGCTGAGCCAATTTGTTGTCGACATGTACGCCAAGATAGAGTCTCAAAGGTTGCTGTTCATCCGTCTCAATCAAAATCAATTGAGAACGGACAGCTACATACACCTGAGAGATGCTGTCATCAATGATGGCGATACCACAAACGTTGGTCAGCGATTCATATTGCCTTCAACCTTTACAGGAAGTCCGAGGCATATGCATGAATACGCTCAAGACGCCATGGCTTATGTCCGACTCCATGGTCGCCCTGACCTTTTCATAACTTTCACTTGCAATCCTAAATGGCCAGAGATCAGAGAGCTCCTCATGCCAGGCCAGCAAACTCATGATCGGCATGATTTGTTGGCTCGAGTCTTCCGCCAAAAACTTCTAAAGCTCATGGAGGTCATGGTAAAGCACAAGTTGTTCGGCCCAACTAAATGCCATATGTACTCCATTGAGTGGCAGAAGAGAGGGTTACCTCACGCTCATATTCTGGTATGGCTTGAGAATCGGATAAGACCTGAGCAGATCGACAGCATTATTTCCGCCGAGCTGCCTGATCCTGAGGCCGATCCCAGACTCTTCGAAATCGTGCTCAAAAATATGGTACACGGTCCATGCGGATGGTTAAATCCCCGTTCACCATGTATGGATGAGCATTTTAAGTGCACTAAAAAGTTTCCGAAGAGCTTTATCGCCGAAACGCAGACTGGCAATGATGGCTATCCACTATATAGACGGCGTTCCCCTAACAATGGGGGTCATGCTACCGTTATTGAGGGCTCTGATGGTTCGCAAATGCCCATTGATAATTCGTGGATAGTTCCATATTGCCCGACATTGTCCAGAATGTTCAACGCTCACATCAACGTTGAATATTGTCATTCGGTCAAGTCGATCAAATACATCTGCAAATATATCAACAAGGGCGGTGATATGGCTATTCTACAGCGAGAGTCGGTCAACCAAAATGACGAGATTGCCATGTATCAGCTAGGCCGGTACATAAGCAGCAATGAGGCATTCTGGAGGATCTTCAGTTTTCCGATCCATGACCGATACCCAACCGTTGTGCACCTCGCAGTTCATCTCGAGAACGGGCAAAGGGTCTATTTTAATCCAGACAATGCGGCAGCAGTCGTAGAGAATCCACCTAATACCACTCTGACAGCATTCTTCGAACTCTGTCGAAGTGACGAATTCGCTAGAACACTTCTATACGCCGACGTGCCTCGATTCTACACATGGAACCAGGCAAGGAAGGTTTTCTCCAGGCGTAGAAGAGGTTCTACAGTCGATGGCTCTGATTGCTTAGCTAGCGATGCGATAGGAAGGATCTACACTGTGCATCCCAGGAACAGTGAGTGCTTCTATCTACGGATGCTACTCACTAAGGTTCGTGGTCCGACCTCTTTCGATTTCCTCAGAACAGTTGGTGGGCACATCTGCGCGACGTATCGCGAAGCCTGCGAGCTAAGGGGACTCCTTGAGAGCGATTCACACTGGGAGCTTACGCTCCGTGAAGCCGCAGCCACAAAGATGCCTCGCCAAATCAGGAGTTTGTTCGCGATCATAATATCTACCTGCTCTCCCTCGAATCCGCTTCGTTTATGGAGTTTGTTTAGGCAAGATCTGAGTGAGGATATTCTCTTGCGTCAGAGGCGCGAGAGTAACCGACCAGATCTCGACTTTTGTGATTCGACATACAATGGAGCTCTGATATTGATTGAAGACCTGTGCTTAGACATGTGTGGAAAGGTGTTGGTTGAGTTAGGACTTCCCGCACCGATCCGCCAGGCAGCAGATGCTTTCAATGCAGAGATTATCAGGGAGACCTCTTATGATACGGTTCAACTTTCTGCTTACGTCTCCACTCGCTTGCCACTCTTGGTCGAAGACCAAAGAATTGCCTTTGACATATTGGTCAATGCGATTCAGGAGGGCGCGGGAGGACTTTTCTTTTTAGACGCACCGGGAGGCACGGGAAAAACTTTCCTCATCAATCTGATTCTCGCACAAATACGCTCGAGGGGCGACATAATGCTGGCTGTTGCTTCGTCCGGCATCGCAGCCACCCTCTTGGATGGTGGCAAAACGGCTCACTCTGCGTTCAAGTTGCCTCTAGACACAAGTCGCACCGAACATCCACTATGTGGAATCACCAGAGGATCTGCAAAAGGCGAATTAATGCGCCAGTGCAGAGCCATCATCTGGGATGAGTGTACAATGGCTAACAAAAAGTATCTCGAGGCTCTTGATCGATCTTTGAGAGATCTTCGGCGCAATACATCGCTGTTTGGGGGAGTCGTTGTTATATTGGCAGGCGATTTTAGACAAACTTTGCCTGTTATACGACGATCGACTCCTGCAGATGAGCTTAATGCGTGCCTCAAGAGATCAGTTCTCTGGCGACACGTACAGAATCTCAATCTCAGCACAAACATGCGAGTTCATCTGCGTGGCGAGCCTGGAGCTCAAGCTTTCTCTGAAAAGCTGCTCAGTATTGGCGACGGAACTTACCCCTCCGACCCACGAACAGTCATGATCAAACTCACCAGCGATCTCTGTTGCTTGTTCCGCAGTGTTAAGGAGCTAATTGACAGAGTGTTTCCTGACTTGCTACTCAACATGCGCGACAGGGATTGGCTACGTGAGAGAGCAATTTTAGCTCCAACCAATGACATGGTTAACGAGCTGAACAATTCCATTCAGGAAAGGCTCGGGGATCGTAGTTCCAAAACCTATCTGTCTGTAGATACGATGGTTGAGTCCGAGGAGGCGGTCAATTATCCTACTGAGTTCCTGAATTCTCTCAACCCCTCGGGATTGCCCCCTCATGAGCTAACACTCAAGGTAGGATCGCCGATTATGCTTCTGCGTAATTTAGATCCACCACGATTGTGCAATGGCACTCGATTATGTGTTAAACATCTTCATAACAACGTAATCGAGGCGACCATTCTCACTGGTGCGAGCAAGGGAGAAGTTGTGCTCATCCCGCGCATACCACTCATCCCAACCGACCTTTTTTTCGAATTCAAACGACTGCAATTCCCTGTTCGACTGGCTTATGGCATCACGATCAATAAGTCTCAGGGCCAGTCGCTTAAGGTGGCGGGCATCATGCTGTCGACATCTTGCTTCTCGCATGGACAGCTGTATGTCGCCTGCTCCAGAGTTGGATCGCCTCGCAACATGTTCGTATTCGCACCCGGTGGCGAAACGAAAAATGTTGTGTATCGGCAGGCTCTGAGGTAGGTCCACTCTTCTCTGAATCGAGCCGAGCAAATTCAACTGGTCTGGACTCTCTCGCCTTGAAAACCGCCCAAAATCTCTCTCACTTTACTCCTTCTCCCGCCCCTCCTCTCAAGTTTAGGACCATGGTGCGCAACCGGCTCAGATCGGCATTTATCGAATGGCCGAGGAGGAATCACCTGACATCTTGCAGACCGGTGTCTCTGGATCTGGAACTGGCCGCGACACTTAGCATCCGAGGAGGCACTGATCGGAATCCTGGAGTTGGATCCCGGAATACCCGAATGTCGCCACGCCCATCACTGTAGGTGCGCTGACGGTCACACTATTCCCGCTGGACCGTCAAAATAGAATAAAATTTGAACCTACAGTGTAGGTCCTGCACCATTTCTCACATGTCCCATCTTTTAATTTGTGTCGCGAGCGAAGCCGCGGGTAGCCCAGCTAGTGACTAAAATAAATATAGTTTTCTTAACGTAGAAGTCTGTAAAATTCAAGGCAGCCTCGCTATAGAAGTAAACACTATCACATATCCACACAGTTCCTGGCCGCGTGGTGATTCTCTGACTAGGTGCTGACGGCGTCAAGGGGCGTGTCCGACGAGCGGGGAGGGCGTTCTAGCCCGTTGAACCCGGGCACGCTCCAGTCACGTTTGAAATTAGCTTGAATATCTGCAGGAACAGCAGCCCGAAGAAGAACGCCCTGTCGAGTTTAGGACTGAGAAGTGCCCGAAGCATGCACTTGCTCACGCGGATGGGGCGCTAGCATTGCAAGGCGCAACTTTCTCTAGCTGTAGGTGATTTTATTTGGTTTAGAAATAAAACTTTCGGTTTGATGTGACCCCAAATCCACACCATCGTCAACAGTTTGACTGCGTGCATTCTGTGAGAGTTAGGCAATGCATCTTTCCACTAGATTTAGCCAATTTTGACAAAAAACTACGATCGCCCGTTGCCAGGGGATAATATGCTTACGACTAAAGCAAGATCCTGTTGTCCTCTGGTTAGAGGGAACGAATTAGTCGAGCTCAGGGCTCTCGAATCATCAAGATGAGCTCAAGCGAGGAGGATGAGGCTCCAGACTTGGAGACGCTGGATATATCGAATGACCAGTACTATAAGCAAGTTTCGGGCTTCAAACAGACCATCCGAGATCATGGCAGCGACCAATCTGATATTCCTGTTTATGGATCCAAGACCATCAGACACTCTCTACCGGCCTATGATCTCTGGCGACCCTTCTTCCCCACCTATCTCAGCGAGGAAAAATTCCGAAACTTACATCGACCGAAACTACGTCACTACAACACAGGACCTCAATCGCAATTCAGATTTAAGAAACCGAAAGCCTTCCCGGTCAAAAATTTGTCACGAACTATTTACAGGTTTCAGAAAAAGTTACGTTTTAAAGTTATCAAGGCCATCAATGATGGTTTATCCAGAGAAGATATTGTTAACAAATTTCTACTTATAAGGGAGGCCAAAGACCTCACCGCAAAGCAGGGTGAATTATTTTTGTTTGAATATAGTGAGGAGTATCCACCGGTATTGAGCCAAATAGGTATGGCCGCTAACGTGAAAACTATCATACAATATTCGAATTTGCCATCAATTGATAGAGCCAGAAGCAACCTTCCGTCCAGAACCTTGTCAGATAATCACCCGAACGCACAAATCTCAACTGAACCCGGCGACCCCGAGCAAACGCAACCCAAAGAGGGTCAACCCTTGGCTGATGATTGCTGTCATGTCAAAAGTACTAGACACGAGATAGGTTTCAAGGAAGTGATTTCAAACAAGAATACAACAAAACAAGTCTATTACAACCAACTTAAACCTGGCAACCAACTTAAAGTGATTGAGAACAACCTTTACCGAGCACCTATATATGAACACGAGTTTCCGAGTTGTGATTTTTTAGTTGTTAGGACGAGAAACAGTTTTTATATTCGCCAAGTCAACACTGCATTCACTGTTGGCCAAACAGTGCCTCTCGTAGCCATACCTCAACCAACCGAAAACTCCATCTCAAAATTCAGAACAGATCTCTCCAACAATTACATCCATAAGCTATTTCTCGAAAGCAATACCGATCCGCCAACATTGAACTTTGAAACCCTCAGAAAACTGTTCCCAGATTATCACACCACCGCGCTAAGACGCAGGCTCAATATGAACGGCGCAACTCAGGATCAGATAGGAACAAACTCAATCTATTTCCGAGGAACAAGCAAATATGGTCTAGCAACTACGAAAGAGCTTAGGCGTCTCACTCCTGAACAATACTGTCTGAATATGGCAATGTTGGCAGCTCGACAAAGATTACGTGAGCTAAACTACACCGAATCTATGATAAATCCGCCCAATGAAGTAGAATTAGAAACTGAGGTCTTAGCCGCACCTTGGAACACAAGTAAAGCTGTGCTCAGTGCCATGACTGGCCGTAGTTATTTGGATCTCAAGAGACATTTGATTGACCCGACTGGCTCGCGTAATGAGGGATTCTCGTGCGTCAGTTGGCCAAAGTCTCCCACCGAAATTCAGCAGTTGAAAGACCAGCAGATAGACGCTAAGAATAGAAGCATACAATCTCAACCAGCCGTGCCTTTCCTTGATAAGAATCCCCTAGCTTATAAAATCAAGAGAGAGAAGTTGGAACGGCTCGCTATTTATCAGCGCGAGGCTCAGATTATCGCCGAGGTACAGTCCAGAGTTCTAGGCTCTCACGAGCTCTTGTCAAGCGATGAGGAAGAGGAGCGAGATGAGGAGGTTCTAGAAGAAGAAAATCTATTAGATTCATCGTTCGACGATCAACTGTGTGATTTAGATCGTCTAGTGGTTGGTGGTCGAACAGCTGTAGAGCTCAATTTCGAAAAGGAAGAGGAAGAGAGGCGGCAGATGTTGAGAGAGTTTAGCGTGTCGCACCAGAAGGATTCTTCTAATGAAGGTAGATTGACGAAATCTCCTGCCAGAACAGACTCCCAGATTAACTTGGCCTCTTTCAAGAACAAAATCCTGCGAATAACACGGACATACGAGTCTGCTGGAGTCAAAATTCAAAGGACTGAGATAGTTCGAGAGCCAAAGATAATTGCCTTATATATTAAGCAAAAAGGGGGAAGTATACCTAGTTCTCAAGAGGCCAATGGAGCTCAAAGCAACGAAGGTGGTTATTGTGAATCTAGATTGTTATCAAATCGTCAGAAAGTTTCATCGACAAGACGCTCATCTGTATCTCTTGGACCAAGTGAGTTATGTAGAGCTGAAGGAGTTGTTGTGACAATTTCGAAAAGCGTTCTCAACTCAAGGGCAATGAGAATGCACCGAAGGCAATACAGTACGGAACTTTAGCAAAAATATTCTCATCCTATCGAATCGATATCGTTCCTAAATCATGGTCTTTAGATATTTTTAATCCGCTAGTTGTCTACGTCTATGTTCATTTGACGTTTCTGTTGGAATACAAACACAGATACCGTTACCTTGAAGAGGAAGTCCTCCGGGGAGCGTCAGCATGTTGGGTAGCAGCTCGAGAAGCCAAGAACAGATATAATGAGTTTTCATGTTCTTCTTGTTAGATTCCATGCTTGCCCCTCAGAAGTTCAGTTTGAAGAAATGTGGCAATCGTTTGGTTCTATGTTGATAAACATAATCGAGCGTCACCTTGATGAGAATCAACAAAATCGTGATGCCGAGTAGGAAGTTAACCATATCAAGCCAATCGAGAGGCTCCTCCAGATTGTCCTGTGGACATAGTTCTGATTTTGAAAGCCTATACACAATCCGTGAAGATAGGCGTTGTTTAAGACTCAAAGATCTGACGCCATTCTCCTCAGAGCCTGATATTCCGCACATGATTTCCTCTTTATCACCTACCTTATGAAACTGACGTTGTAACCATTCTTGAAATGCGAAAGTTGGCTCACAATCGCACAGCCATGGATTGTTCGATAAATGAACTTGGTCCAAGTTTATAAACTGCTCAAAAATATGACTAGGAAACTCTTGAAATCTGTTCTTCCTTATATCTAAGGCGGCCAAATTTCTCAAAAATTTTGAGTTCGATTCTAGTGGTTGGAATGATGATATCAAGTTATCTTGAAGATAAACATAAGTTACGTTTTCCCAATTCCGAGAATTGGGCGGAAGTCCCAACGTGTTGATCTTATTACTAGTCAGATTCAATACCTTTGTGTTGATCGGCAACATATCCGGTAATATACTCAGATTCTTATTATGGCAATCAACTGAGATGGCGGTTCTCTTCAGTGACCTACAGTCACAGTCATCGCAAATGGTAGTCTCAAGAACTGAAATCCTCTGGCTCCAGGTCATATCAACGAGTGCTTCTGGTGTCTCGCATCTAATTTGCTCATAGTCGGGAAATTTGAGATTCGAGTTGGAATTCAGGATCTGTTTTAGAAACCATAGTTGGTTTTTGTCACAGTTTAAAGAGTTGCCAGCCAAACCGATGACTTCGAGTTGGCCTCTCACCTTGGATCGAAGGCTTTCGTCACAATTCAAATCAAATATTGAATTATTAACTAAAGAAAGGTGTTTTAAATTAGGTACCCATTTGAGGAGATAGTTGAAATCTAGGCTAGTGATGCTGTTGTTGTCCAGCAAAAGAGTTGAGAGATTTTGAAGGGCATTAGTCGTCGTCGTTGTTTTTGCGCCGATATTTTGCGAGATGGATTCGATTGTTGTAAGGGAAGTGTTAGATAAATCGAGAATCTCCAACTGTGGCCAGGAACTTATCCGAGAGCTTAGAATACCACAATCGTGTATCTGCTGTCCTGTTATATTGAGCACAGTCAACCTTGAGCAATTAAACCTATCGCAAATGAGGTCAATGGCCGAAAACACAACTAATGACTCGCTTCCAGTGATTTCAATCTGTTGAATGCTCAACTTGTTTCTTCTATAAATGTTTCTAACCATCCGGGGATAGTTGTACACATCGATCCCGGAACAGATTAAACCTCTCTCTACAACATCCCTCTTGGCGCCCAAAGCGACGAGCGAGCGCCTGTTGATCGTGCTAAGAGTACATAGGCCATCATCCATGACTTCTTCATTGATGTTTATGATGGGAATTGCTTCAGTCGTTGGGCTTTGATCGACAACTAGGGCTTCAGTGTTTAACCCAAGAGCTTGGTTGGCATAAATTTCTGTGCCAGGTGAGTCTTGTGGGGCCTCATTTTGAAGGTTTGTTATAGTTTCTGCAGGGTTGCCTCCTGGGACTGTTCCACCTGTCGAGTGTTCTGCCCTTGAGCCGATGATAAACAATGGGCCAGCCAAAGTTGCTAGGACGAAAATACGTGCTATTGCAGAAATGAATCTGTAATTTACTTTTGCCTGCCATTGCTGGTGTCTGGTCATTTTGTTTACTAATCTCAGCATCGCGCTTGCTGCCTTGGCCTCTTAGTTCGCTAGATGTCCTCATAATGTCGGCCTTTCCATAGCGGCCTGAATGGCTAAACAATGGACCAAATGAAAATGGCTAACGTTCCATAAAGACTTTGAGGCGGTCGAGTTTGCTGGACGACAATATAAGCTGAGGCTTGCAATCGTTTTCGTCTTTGTCAAGAGTCTTGACTCAAGACACGATCAGCCAAAATAAACCAACGCGATAAACACTAAGCATCACATAGACGCTAGCATACGAGAGGCTCAATCTAGTTCCATATCGCTCAAGCTTGCGAGCGCATAGACGAGTGCAGAATCGCGAATATTGGCTCTCTGCCAATCCGGTTGACTTAGACATTCGGTCCACTAATATAGGCATTCCAACCGAGGTTAGAGGACAAGAAAGTGCGGTCAATATAAGTTCTCATTGACCGCCCCGATCGACATTGCATCGGCTTTCGGTTTCGCTCGAGGCGATATTTTTATTTGAGGTCCAGAAGTTACTTGGCATACGAGTCTCAGCAGATTGCTTTGGTCTCGAACAATTGATTTCGACAGATTTAGTTCCCCGAGCAACTCGAGTGTCCATCAAACTTTTCGTGGCGCATTCGTCGCATTTGATCTACCAATCAAAGCAATCGATTCTAAAACTAATCAAAATTGGTTGAAACAAGAGATCCCTCCTGTCGAGGCGGGGATATTGTTTATTGAGGAACTCTCGTTCAGACTAAAACCACCTTACGTCTAAGGTCAGTGTATATGAGGAGCATTATTATAACTGCTGAAAACTGTAGACCAGCTACAACCAGGAAGCTCAATCTGAAGAAATCTTGCAGTTTTAGGGATGTGTATGCGAAGTAGAAGATCACATTGCCAAATAAGAAACAAACACTCTGGATTGCGGCTAAACAGGAATAGATCTTGCCTACTTCTTCCTTGATGACTAACTTGGATAGTAGGCTTCGAATGGGTGGCATTGAGAACTCGGAGAAGGCGAATGCCAACAGGGCCCAGTTGATCAATGCCGAAGATTTTGCCGTTGCGATCATTGATAGACCTATTCCTTTACTAGCAAATCCCACTGCTGCGACCAGTGGATCCGGAACGCTCCAACTTTTCATGAACTTCATGCACAAAGTCAAACCCACCAGGGAAATTCCACGGGTTATCGATGTGATTGAGTTCCATGAACTGTACTGACTTGTCGTCCAATAGAATGGTTCCATGTGAAGGTAGATGAATAGCAAGGACATCAGGCTGGTCAGGCTCAGTGCTGATACAAAACCGCACAGCAAGAGCAACAGGATTGAGGCGCGAGATTCTCTAAATTTGGTGGCAGTTTCGTAGGTCTGCTTGTAGTACTTGAGCGTCAAAATCACTCCCCAATCGGTCCAACTCTTGTCTGACCGCACAATCGGTCCATCAAGGTCGTCCGGCGTTGATGAAGTCAACTCACGAGCTCTATCTGGACCTGCAACGCTCGTATTACTTCCACCAACGCTTCTTCCATCAAGTCTGCCCAAAGAGCCACCCGCAACGGGCGATACCACATCTCCTGCAAATGCTTCCTGTTGTTCGCGTTCAAAGTTGTTCAAGAATCTGTGAAACTTCTGATGGCGCAAGCCCAAGATTGAGTACAGGACACAGATTACGTTCAACGATACGCAAAGAGCAAAGGCCACAAAGTGTCGATTCAGCCAAGGCTGTTCTGGAGAGGCCAATCCAAGAGACATGATGTGCTTTGTTATGTAAAATCCAACACTATGGGACAGGTAAATAACCGACTCAAGTACGGCGACCCGTTTGGAACGACTCTCGCTGCTCGTATTATCGCTTATGAAGCTGAAGGAGCTCACGATCACCACTGCTTGGCCGCCCGAGATGCCGATTAGAATTGCTCCCAGGTATAACCACTCAACTTGGAATAGCAAGTGCGAGTTCATACTGATCAGGAGGCCAAATACTAGCGAGATTGAGTTGCTAATTGCAGCCATGACGATAGGAACGTTCAATGGTATAAGTCGTCCTATTCTATCGGACATGCCGCCCCAATAAGGGCTGCTGATTGCGCATAAGAGACATATGGTGATTTGATATCGAAGCCAGAACAAAGAGTTTCCCTCGGCAATCAGCTGGCTGAGATGTCTTGGGATTGCCGTCTTGTTCAGTCTATCACAGAGAAAATGGTCCCTAGACACTTGGTTCTCGTAGCTAGTGTAGGGAATACGTATATTGGAGGTGAGTGGCTGTCCTAACGGTTGTTGAACGCGTCCATCACCCGATAGGCGAGTCTCTGAAGTTTGATTGGTGGACGAGTTTGAAGCTGAATTCATGTCGAGGTCGATGAAAGCCTCTTTTGGCAAAGAGCTAAGTGTCGAATGGTGGACCAGAGATGTCGAGTTTAAGCTTGTTGGAGTAACGTTCTGGTGCTGCGCAATGACTTGGAGGCAGATTTTCGTATATATCAGATCTTGAATCGATGGAAACTCGATGTAGAGGGCAAGAATGGCGAAAAATGCAAGCGGCTCGATGGTTATAAAGTTGAAACATCTCTTTGGCCGGGAGAGCGAGCTTATGAACTGCGAGTGCTGTCGGACGCTGTCTGGCGACTTCCGGCGGGGCGCAGGTGCTACCGGGTGAGCGCTGCCGGTGTGAAATTGCCGCTTGTAGTTGGCAGCTGGTTGGTCGGACGAGTGCATATCTGGATGAGGTGACTTGGGTATTGTTTGCTGGTTTTGTCGAGGCCTGTTCGGGGCTTGGTGCTCGTTGTATGGCGGCGGTGGCGTTTGTGCGCTTGAATTTGCCATTGATTGGCTTCCTTATGGTCGATTAGACGGATCTATGGAAGCTCTCGTATCAGTGCGATACATGATCTGGCCGATGATGACAAAGCAGCCGCTACCGAGCCGTTTTTCGCCGCTCGGCCTTAGAGCTGATCTTTATTTGAGGAAACAAATATGAGAGACAATATTGCTTGAAGGAATCTGAAGTTCAAGGCAGTGTCAAAATGTTTGTCAGTCTTGAATTTAGGGCTTGGGTCCTGTCTAGGCGAAGCTGTATAGCTTATGAGCTAAACAGCTGACAGGCGAATCGGCCCGACTTAGTTGCGGTCTCATCGATCTGCAGAGTGCCCCCAATGTTTTGGGCAGGCTGGTGTTATTGTGTTTGTTCAGACGCTCGGCTCTGCTGGCACTGCTTGCCCGGCCTCGGCATCATGTCGTAGCTCGAGTTGCTATCGCCGACTATGTAACTACTGAACTTCCTTCCACTTTCTACCATATAGTTCATTGCGCAACAGATTAGCCAGAGGAGCAGCTAGCTGAAAGATTTTTCCAGCTGTCAGCAGAGCCCATAGCTCAGCAATCAGCGTGCAAACAAACATGAAATTATCATGCAAACACTCGCCTACTCATCCATCAGCTAGTAGCTAGTTGAACATTAAAAGCTCACTTGTGTTTAATCAATTCCGCTGTTGGTTTTGGCCAACGAGCCACTTCAATAAAACGCTCCTCTCTCAGGAAACGCATTTTTAGTCAGACTCTATGCTGCTTGAGTGATTCATAAGCGCCAAACCATCGCTTGACCACTTTTACACCCATATAGCGATAAAACGATACATGAGCAAATATCTATATCAATTAGCTTGGCCCAATCCCGCCAGTGTTTTGTATTCCGGACTCACTGGGAGTGAGAGCCTCTTGATCGCTGAGTAAAGAGGACAAATGCTCTTCAAGCCGGCATCTCTCTCTCTCTCTCTCGCTTTCTCTCTGCGCCGCTTCCGTTACTGAGGATCACCGAAAACCGATGCCGATTGGCGTGTGGTTCGCCGGCCAGTTTCCCTGTGCAGCCTCTCTTAGATTGAGCTGCCTGTGAATGCTTGCATAATTTAGCTTCCGGCATGAAATTCAGCTTGAACACGCACTTTTTCTTACATTAAAAGGCGGAAGCACCTCCATAGCCCTAATCAGCCAGGCTATAAGGTATTCAGTGTTGAGTTCACATCCGTATTCAAAAATGAAATGAGAACTTTGCCCCTGTAGGCGAGCATCTCTCAGCCAATCGAATCGAAAGTGTACGATCTACGGGACTGAACTCGAACTAAATACAACATTCGGAGCATGCAGATGGGATGGTAGAGCTTTATCAAATCATTGCTGCCACCTGGTAATGGACCCGAGTAACATCTTGGCTATCACTGATAGAAGCGTGAATGTTGCGGATAGCCGACCACGGAGATCCCAAGAGCTACCTCTCTCATTTTTGGTTTGATTTGAAGAAGTTCTTGAAGTTTTCAACGGGCTTATCGTTGATATCGGCGTAACCTGGGATTGATGTCTTCAGACGATCGATGTAAGAATTTAAGGCCTTGAATTCGCTCAAATCATATGCACATGCCTCGGGAAAGGTGAAAGAGGCTGCAAGTGAGATATCTGCGATGGTCAAGTCATTGCCGAGGAAATATTTCATGCTACCGTTGTTCTGCAAACGAGCATCAAGGGGTGAGAACATCACGGAGGGCCGCGTTCGCTTAAGGATCGAGATCCTTTGAGTGCCCGAAAAGAAGAGGTCCCAACAATCTGGATGCAGCTGGGTAGGGAGCACTAACATCGATGTAGAGCAACTCGTTTACACGAGCTCGCTCGACTAGGTCCTTAGGAAATAGGGTATTATCGCTAGGCATATACTTGTCCACGAGATAAGCTGCGATTGCACGGCTTTCGTTGATCTTGAGTTCACCATCAATGATGAATGGAACCTTATTTGATCTTGAGGTACTCCTCCTTGAGGTGGTCCTTGGCTGACAAAATGACGAGTTGCCCATCCAGCTCGACACCTGCAATTTTGGTGACCATCTCGACAGTTCTGCATGAAGGGCTCTCGGGCATGCAGTAGAATTTAATAGAAGACGTCCTATCTCGACCAGCCTGTCGTTAGCTTTCGTTTAAACTTTTGAGTCTTATGTGGCAAGCATCTTCTTTCGTCTGAGAATCGAACCCAGTCCGAGAAGTCAAGAACATGTAAACATTGAACTCAAGGCGAAGGATTCTTGAGCGTCTTTTTGACGCAATGCTTGATCGGGATAATTGGTCTGTTATAATAGTTCGGAAAGTTACATGCGCGAGAACATTAAATTGGAACCAAATTAACCGAGACCCGAAAACTTGCCTAATGCTCACTCAAGCCAAAAAGCATGGTTTAACGAACATCTAAGGAAATAGTTTAGTCGTGACAGTCTAGGCATCTTGGACCAAAATATCAAATGAACTTTTACGAACGCGATTGTAGACGGCAAGGATGTTGTAGTCTAGTTTGTCCAGCATTGTAGATGAATCGAAATGACTGCACAGTTGTTGTGATCGGGGGTGGGATTGCTGGAATAAGTTGTATTGAGACATTAATTCAAGATTTCGACAAAGTTGAATCCCGATATCGATGCATTGTCTTGATTTCAGAGAGTAGGCTTATCAAGAGAGTAGCCAACTATGAGTTGAGAGGGCGTCAGTTGGAGAGATTCGATGTAACAGAGAGCGAATCTGACGAGCTGCTATCACTTGTTCCAGACGGTCTTCAGTTGAGATTTGTAGTCGGTTCAGTTCAGTTTATTGATCATGATCTGAGGGTCGTTGGTTACGTAAGCAAAAGAGAAGCTCTTCAGAAAACGGAACCTTATGACATACTCTGCGTTTGCAGTGGTTCGAGACCCCGTCAGTTGGGTTCTAGATTCAGCCGTGAGATTAATGAGAGAATATTGGTTATTAGAGACACTCACTCTGTCGAAGAGCTGGAAAAGAGATTATCCAGTTGTAGAAGACTTGTTATCCTCGGAAATGGAGGGATCAGTCTAGAACTTGTTGCCAAAATATCCAAATGTGAGAAGATATGGATAGTCAGAGACGAGTCAATCGGGTCAATATTCCTGGACATTGGAGCAGGCAAATTCTTACTTGATTCCTTGGACTCCCCCTCTGAAAGAAGGTCTGGTGATGCTAGGTTAGGGAGATACCCTACCTTCTCTGTCGAAGAGCGCGATCTAAAATCAGGATTCGGACCATCTTTGGGCCCTAACTGGTCACTTCATTGTGCCCTAGAGGGAAGCTGCAGAGAGTCTGAAGGTCTTAGAATCATCTATCAAGATGAATTATCAGACATTACAATCTCAAATTGTGATATCAACCCTCTCCTGGTTCGGACTAAGAAGGGTGTGCATGTGTCATGCGATTTGATAGTTACAGCAATTGGTGTAATACCGAACGTTATTACGTCTGTCGGCAGGCGTGAGCTCTTGAAGAGTAAGGAGGATGGCGGAATCCTCATCGACGATCAGATGCAAACCTCTTTGGATGGTGTTTACGCAGCAGGCGACGTCACATCGTGCGAAAAATGGCCGATCAATGAACTCTGGTTTCAAATGCGACTTTGGACTCAAGCAAAACAAATGGGCCATTACACAGGCAAGTGTATCGATTCTCATTTACTAGGGCAAGATCCCAGACTGTATTTCAACTTTGAATGCTTCACACACTGTACCTCTTTCTTCGGGTTTAAGGTGGTACTTCTCGGTAAGCACAACAAACCTGCCGATCACAGTCATATCATTGTTAGAGTGAATGCCAAAGAGGACTATGTCAAGCTCATCCTCAACGATGAAGGTCGAATCGTAGGTGCCACCTTGGTGGGTGACAGCGGTCTTGAGGAGACGATAGAAAATCTCATCCATAATCGCATAGATGTTAGTCCCTACAAGGAGCAGCTACTCGATAATACGGTCGATATAGAGGACTATTTCGACTGAATCTTGTTACCAGCAGGAGCAGCGGAACGATCGTTGGCCAGAGAATCGATAATAGGTCTAGATCACTTGGATTTGCTTTTTGGACCGTAGGATATAAAGTGACATTTCTTTTCAAAGTATTTCATCAGTAGTTTAGGAAAATTCTTCTTTATGAAATCATAAGGAACATAGACTTTTCCTATCGATGACCATCTTACAAGTAAATACTGCCGAGATCCTATTTGGACAAATCCCACAACTCTCCTTGGTTTTCCCTCGTTGAGATCATGTTGGCTAATTGGATTTGCCGCCATGGTGAGGGATGGATATTGTAGGAAAGCCTGATTGATGTTCTCACTAGTTTATTCTGATGTCTTGAGTAAATTTCGTCCCTTAATCGAGATCGTTAATGATCATGTTCGCATCACTACAATGTTGGGATACACTGCGACCGGAGAAGAACAGCTATCATGCTCCTCTGAGAATCATAGCACGGCCTCCTGTGCAATGCAAGAATTGTACTCACGATAAAAAAATAAATACCAGCACTTTCTAAGACGAAAATAAATTAAACGATCATGGTATTGCAAACGCTGGGGTTAGCATCAATTTGAGAACTGAATTTAATGACATTTTAAGCTTAATAGGAACACTTCGGGACAGAACTTCGATCGAGGTTTGCATCAAGAATTTCGATTGAGGGGCTCAGGCACAACCTGAAACTGACTTATTGAAACGTATTCGAATGACCAAAGCATGGAGGCCACAACATCTAATGAGGATGTTTTAGTCGTCCTCCAAACGGAGAGTGGCGAGCAAATTGCTCTACCTATGTCTGCGTTACCCAGTGATTTTGTACCTGGCGATAGTGGTCAGATAATTATGGTAGAGAGTGCCTTGGATGATCAGCAGCAAGAGGTGGTTGTCGAATCGTCCGATTACTCCGAAACTCGAACAACAACAGAGGAGCTAGTTTTCAACCACACCGATTCTGGCTCGAACCTTGACGCCAATTCGACCATTGATGAATCGTCAATAACAGCTACACCCGCTTTTGCTCATAATGACATTCCGATGATACAGATTCAAGAAGGAGAAAAACAGGTGCCACGTACCTATAGCAAGAATAATGTAGTTAAATCATACGCGCCAACATGTGGAACAACACGTATATATCAACAATCTCAAGCGAAAGCACCCCAACCCAACCACCAAATATCTCTTGATAGGCATAGATTATCACCTGATGAAAGCGTCACAACGAAAGAAGGTGATGTAACGAGCAATCCAAAGGAGAACACTGCTACAGTGGATGAAACGACCATAAGCTCCGATCCTCAAGCGGACAATCAAACGCCCCACTCATCAGCTTCATCTACGATTACAGATACAAATTTGGAGATCGTCATTGTTCCTCGTAAGAAACAAAAGCGAAAAGAAACTTTACTGACAAAGCCTCTAAATGAGGAAGACATTGAACTAGAGTTCCAGATCATGGAGGAACCTTCACCAAAAGCTCAAGAATTGGAGATCAAGAGGAAGCCACGAAAAGAATACAGGACTAAGAAAAAGCGGCTAGCCATGGAAATGCTATCTAGGGAGGAGTGTGACACTGGCGGCCACGACTCTGAACAAGGGGGCTGTGAATTAAGAGCGGTCAAGGAGGAGGTGATGCGAACAAACGAGTTGGATAAGGAAGAGAGCACAGCAAAGGAGGCCGGAAGGGAAAGTGAAGCCCGGCCGAAGAGGGAAGAATCGAAGAGCGTGAGGGAATCGAAGAGGGAATTTCCGAGAAGGGAAGTCCCTAAGAGAGGTACCAAAGATAAGCCTGTACAGTCTACAAAACCACAGATGCCGCCACAATGCCAACCCGAGAGAAGGACAAGATTGAGTAACACCTGCAGGGTGGCCACCGGCAAGAGTTACAAATGCAACGACTGCGACTTTTCCACCGATAGGATAAATAATATAATTCTACATGTCAAAGAGAGTTGTCCCAAATTGAAGCGGACTTAGAGTGGATTAAAGTTAACGAATTTGATTGAGTTTATTATCACTGGTGTCAATATTAGACGGACAGGTATGGATTATGTTGTTGGAGTCATTATGTCATGTTGAACGGTTTATGGTTTTGCGATTGATCCGTGCCTGAAGAGCGCATCAGACACATCATGACGCGGATCGTTGTGTGATATGGGTGAATTCAATGCGCATGCACGATGGAGGTCGCCAAGATTCTGACACTGTTAGACTTTTTTCTATCTTTTCGAGCGCTTTTATCTACAGAACCCTTGTTTTAAATTTGATTCTCACGTCACTTCAAATTTCGTTTCGGACTAAATAAAATTGTTGAAATTGTTAAATACTACGAATCCTTATCAGGAGCATTTTACCGCTTCGCTTTATTATTTCAGCAAGCACTGTCGCATTTATTGAAAAGAAACGACGTCCAGCCAAAACTGAGCAGTTCAAAAGACAAATCTCGGGCAGACTCACAAATCCAGGCGCAGCGGCTTGGTTTGTGGAGCCAGTCCAGGTGAAATTAAAGATCTTAGATACAGACGTCAATACATATGCCCCAAGGGTTTCATTAAAGCTCTGAGGTCTACAATTTTAAGACATCTTTTCGTATGTGCACCCAAAGACTGGTGGGATACATCTCCTCTGTAAATGTCCGAATTTGAGGAGCAGGAGGCGCCAACGGATTACACTAAGGGGGGCTATCATCCTGTAAAAATCTCTGAAATACTCATTGGTCGTTATTATATAATTAGAAAGCTAGGATGGGGTCATTTCTCTACGGTTTGGTTGAGCTGGGATTTGCACTCCAAGCGATTCGTCGCTCTGAAGGTGGTCAAAAGTGCCGACCACTTCACAGAAACTGCTCTCGATGAGATAAAGCTGCTCAAGTGTGTCCGTGATAGTGCACCCGATCATCCTTACCACAACAGAGTTTTACAGTTATTGGACGACTTCAAAATAAATGGACCTAACGGGAGGCGTAAGTACTTTCCTTTCATTAAACTCGCACCTAGAACTAGGATATGTCCTCACCTATCTTGATTCAATCGATGCAGACGTATGCCTCGTTTTTGAGGTCCTTGGTTGCAATCTCCTCAAGTTAATTATAAAATCTAATTACTATGGAATACCAATCAGAAATGTCAAGAGGATCATGCGCCAAGTGCTTGAAGGCCTCGATTATTTACACACCAAGTGCAAAATTATCCACACTGATATCAAGCCAGAAAACGTCCTTGTCACCGTCAGTGAAGAATGTGTCAGAAAATTAGCATACGAGGCAACCCAATGTCTAAAACTTGGTGTGAAACTACCTAATTCTCTCGTAGGCAACATGCCATTACAGCCCACACGCCAGGACGTGAGCTCCAAAACGTCCCGAAACAAGAAGAAAAAGATGAAAGCGAGGGCCAAGAAGAATAGGCACAGACTCGAGGGGGACTTCGTTGAGTATTTGTCGCTAAATCCTTCATCGACAAATCTAGATGAGACCTCATCAAACAACGCGTTATCTCCCGACCCCACTAAAGAGGACGAAATTGGCCCAGCCTCAACCAATGGAACTCTGAATGATTCTAATCAAGATTCTACCCTCAGCCTTGCCTCCCCTGACATGGGTTTCAAAGATACCTCTAAAGCCACAGCAGAAGGTCAACATGACCCTGCTAAAGACGAGATGAATGTTGATGTCAAGATTGCAGACTTGGGAAATGCTTGTTGGCAGCACAAACATTTCACCGATGCGATACAGACCCGACACTATCGCTGTCTGGAAGTGATACTTGGTGCAGAGTATGGACCCTCCTCCGACATTTGGAGCGCTGCTTGCATGGCTTTCGAACTGGCAACAGGTGATTATTTATTCGAGCCTCACGAGGGTCAAGATTATAGTAGGGATGATGATCACCTGGCTCACATAATTGAGCTCCTAGGTGACATCCCAATCCACATAACCCAATCAGGGAAATATGCTAAAACTTATTTCAATAGGAAAGGTGAGTAATTTGACTTCAAATAGGTAAAGCGTATTAGTTCATTCAGCTCAGCTAATTAAAACTCGCGTCTCAAAATAGGCCAACTTAGAAATATCAGATCTCTAAAGCCGTGGAACTTATTCGAAGTATTAGTTGAGAAGTATGATTGGTCTTATCCAGACGCGATGAGCTTTCGCGACTTTCTGACAAGAATGCTGGAGTATGACCCGAAAAAACGTGCAACTGCGGCGGATTGTCTCAACCATCCATGGTTACGCGACTCCAAGGATGATGAGTCGTAGTAAAAGGAGAACATAATGTTATAGCTTGAACCAAATTTAACGATTGACTAACATAAAATTTACCCTCTACCGGACAAGTCTGCGATCTTGCTCGAGTTACGAGCTGCTATTTGAATTAAGGTTACACCTATCAGAAACTTCGTGAGGGGTCAGTGGGAAACATATGTGTGAATTGAGTGATGAGCCGCTTGATACCTTGGATATACTTTCTCTGGGTCTCATCATTTAGAGCGTGAGCGATATTATTCTGGGAGATTTTCTCTCTTCCGGTTCTTGCGTGTATACCAACCATTGTGACACCAATAGGCCAGGCTGCATTACCGACGGACATTTCTATATAGTGGGACGTTGCGTCCTTATAGTTTTTAGCTACAAGATCCCTTGCGATGAGCTTGAGTTGGCGTAAAATATCTCGAGAAATGTTATTTTTCCTAAGCAACCTGAACAAAGGTTTTAGATTAACCCTCGTTGATGTATATCGGGCAGAGACATGTTTTCCCGCTTGTGAGGTTTTTTCGGCCAGTGGGCGTGCGTTAAGCTCTTGACCCCAGGAATCCAGGATAAACCTGAGAAATTTGGATATAATTTCACAGTCTTTCGCGATGATCCTCTCATCACTGGGATTGGATGCTGAGCTCAGTTCTCCAATCAGCAATCGCATCTCATCGATGTTGGTATTTAGGTCTGTGGTGCTAACATCGGCTCTCATTATCGAGGAATCCGTAGAATGCTCGCAAGTGCTGTTTATTTCTTCGTTGACTCGATCCATTGCGGCTTTAAAATCGTTGCCAACTCCGCCGGACAGATCTGGTTCCGTCATCTCTAGCTGTTTCAGGCGCATGTACGACTCCTCATCTGATTCTGCAAACAACCTGATAGGTTGGGCTCTTTCTCTCAGACGACGAATGACCTCCTTCCTGGGTAGCATGGTGACTGCTATCGAATATTTATTCTTGTTGTAACTATGAGGTAGAGGAGATTCGGCGGATCAGCAAGGAAACAAACTCTTCGACGGCGTTATCCGAGAGTATATGGGGCAAAATCTGGCGGTATGAGTTTATTCGTTCCTCCAATTGACTCTGAATTCATTTTAATTTGCTAGTAGTTCAACTAAGGAGATCAATTGCTTTAGATGGTGCCATACAAAAGCTAAATCATAGGTAGGATCTTTCATTCAAATGTTTCCTCATCCAATATGCAATGCGTAGTTTTGTTTTTGTATCTGTTCTTGGCTTCTCGGGCTGGGTTGGATAATGAAAGCAAAATCAGCTGTGCTACGAGCCTTGGCGAGCAGGAGGCGCCTTAACTGAACTCACATTGTGATTTGTCTCCAGCGAGCGAAATGAGGCTAAAACCGAAACCAAGGACCATCACGTGCCTAACTTTTTGTTTGAAGAAAACATTAGTGTCGTTCTTAATCTTGAGACCACAGATGCAAGTTTCTCAATCCGATCTGGCTCATGGTTATCAGTCATGGCTCAGCAATTAGATGAATCTGAACTGTTACCAGGAATCGAGGAAAGCAAGATCGGTAGAGATTCTCATGATCTGGGTAAACGTTCCCTTGAGTTCTCCTCCGAAAACCACAAGCTCGAAATATCCAATTTACCTTCACATATCAAGTACCATGTTGTTAAAGACCTAATAGAACGTCATTTCAAATTGTGTCCTCACAAGATCCGAGTGGGCAAGGGAAATGCCTATGTAGCGTTCGCATCACAGAAAGAACGCGATGAGGCTATCGCTAAGATTGATAATAAGGACTGGAAAAATCGTACCTTAAACGCAAGGCCAGCAGCACCTCGATACGACCCTCTGGTCAAGAAACTGCGAAACAACACCCATAGTGAGAGCGTAAAATCTGAACAAGATGTGGAAGCAAGCAAAACCATTGATATTAATGATAAAGTCTGCCCATTGTGGAAGACGAACTACGAGGAACAGCTCAAAATCAAAGATCACGATATGAAATCAATGCTCAATATTGCTAAACAGCTCACAAAATTATGCCCTAATTTGAAACACGACTCTCCGGCACTTTTCAAATGGATGACGAAAAATGATAAAATTTGTTGTCCGTTTGATGGAGTTGAGCCATCGCCTATCACCATCGGATATAGAAACAAATGTGAGTTCAATGTTGGCAAGGATGGAATAGTTGGTTTCAGGGTGGGCAGCTACAAGAACGGCTCAGAGCGAGTTGTTAAACCGCCTCAAGACTGCCCAATAGTCAACCAGAGTATGTTCGAGGTTATTGGAGCCTTTCAAAACTTTCTCGAAAACGAGGAGGCATCCAAACTGGAAGGCTTTGACCACGTAACCCACGCGGGCCACATTAGGCAGTTGACTGTAAGGACGAATAGCAAGAATGAGTGCCTAGTCATTGTTGATCTACATCCACAAGATCTCACCGAAGTCGAGCTCGAATCAGAACTCAAGCTCGTAGCGGATTGCCTACGGAAACTTGAGCGAATCGTTTCCATATATATCAACGTTTCTACTAAAAATCATCTAGCTGAAGCAGAAAAAACTTTGAGGTTAGTTCATGGCCAGGGATATCTCTTCGAGTATTTAAACCTTGGTTCGGATGATCAGCTCAAGTTTCGCATTGGGCCCACCTCGTTCTTTCAGACAAACACAAAAGCTGCAGAACTACTGTATAAATCCGTGGTTGAGATCGCTCAACTGACTGATAAGAGTCTTGTTTTAGATGCTGGATGCGGGACAGGCACGATCAGTTTGTCTCTTGCGAGAAAGGTCGGCCATGTTTTGGGTGTAGAAATCGTTGAATCTGCTATTCAAGACGCAAAGGTGAACGCTCTCGAGAATAATATCAGTAATGTGACTTTCTTCGCCGGAAAGATTGAGGACTTGGTCGGCGAGTCTATAGCGATTCTGAAGGGAAAGTTGAGGGATCAAAACAACGAGGGCGAGATTGTAGCGGTAGTAGACCCGCCTCGTGTAGGCTTCAATAGCTCATTTATCAAAGCAATCCGAGCCTCAAGCATCAAAAAGATAATATACATAGCCTGCGATCCAAGAGCCAACACAAATCTTATAGCGCTATGCAGGCCTAAATCCAAAGCTTACCAAGGGGATCCGTTTGTTCCAACCCGTGCGAAGGCGTTTGATATGTTTCCGCACACAAGATTCTGTGAGCTCGTGCTAGTCTACGAGAGGTTGCAAGCTGATAGTGTTTGAAGTTGTTGTTTATACAATGGCGCTATGTACGGGTTGTCTAGACGCCGAAGCAAATGCGATTTAACTCAATCCTTATTCGAAAAACTACTTGAGGAGAAATACATTACAAGAATGCGCCACTGGACAAGATGGTACTCGAGTTTAGACGTGTCTTTGTATCCATTGTGATGCTGGTAGCAATCCTAGCGGTAGTCACCATCATGACAACCAACCACTCCGGGCATAATCAGCGAGTATTTTGGACGAATTTTGACCAATTTTCAGTGCCAGAAAACTCATCAAGAGATCATATCATTACGTTTCACGACATTGCTTCGTGCAATAAGAGTTTCAGAATTTTGAGTGAGGATTTGCTCGTTATGCTCCACATACAGAAGACAGGTGGGACAACCTTTGAGAAGCATTTAGTTAATGATTTGAACATTGATTTTCCGTGCTCATGTAACGAGGATAAACGACGCTGCTCTTGTCCACGATCCCCTCGACCATCTGATGGTGATTTGCTCGCAAATAGTACCTGGCTATTCTCTAGGTTTTCAACCGGATGGGCCTGCGGATTGCATGCAGATTGGACCATGTTAAACAGATGCTTGTCCAACCACAGAAATCTGTTTTTTGTCACCTTCCTCCGACATCCCATCGAGAGGTTCATCTCAGAATTTCGACATGTCCAGAGAGGGGCCACTTGGAAGGCAGCCAAAAATCATTGCAAGTCACATGATACCCACTATTGCTACTCGAACCGCCCTAACTGGTCGAACGTGAGTCTGGAAGAATTCCTGGATTGTCCCTACAACACAGCTTTTAATAGACAGACACATATGCTTGCAGACTATAATCAAATACAGTGTGATAAGCCTGGCTACTCGCATATAACCTTCTGGGATGATGTGATACTAAGCACTGCGATGAAGAATTTAGAGAGTACGGCTTTCTTTGGTTTGTGTGAACAGCAAAGGATCTCTCAGTCGCTGTTCGAGAAAACATTTCGGCTCAGGTTCAAGAGCAACTTTGAACAATCTTTGGACAATAAAACAAGGAACTTAGTACAAGATTTACCAGTCCATATTCGGAAAAGAATTGAGAGTTCAAATCGACTCGATATGAAATTGTACGACTTTGCAAAAGAGCTGTTCGGACGTCGTTATAAGATGCTGACCAGTGGTCAAGTTCCGCTACTTTAGGTTGATAGAAACTAACGAATAAAATTGAAGCGATATACATTTAATCCCAGATAGTGTCTAGGTTGAGTTCGAAACAATCCATTCATGTTGTTTTGCCTCAATTAAGGGCATCCGGTCCTCGGGATTCTTTTGTAACAATCTCGCTATAAACGCTTTAGCTAGTTCTGACATGTGGTCTGGCGTTGTGTATTGGACTCTCAGTATCCTTGCGTATGTCTCTTCAAGGGATTCCATCTCAAATGGCGGAACTCCAACTAAAAATTCATACGTCAACACGCCTAGGCACCACAAATCAACGTTTTTGTCGTATATTTTCCCTCGAACCATCTCTGGAGGAAGATAGTCAAGTGTCCCACACATGGTGGTTCTTCTGGATGAAGGGGCATGCACCGACCAGCCGAAGTCTGCTATTTTCAACTCGCCGTTGAATCCAATCAGTATGTTCTCCGGTTTAATATCTCGATGTATGACGTCGCGGGAATGGCAAACTTCTAATGCATCGATGATCTGCCTTATGTAAGAGGCAGAAGTTTTCTCATCGAATCTCTGACAGTCTCTTAGCTTTTTGTAAAGTTCACCTCTTGGTGCGTACTCAAGTATAAGATAAACTCTTGTTTCATCGTAGAAGTATCCAAATAACTGGAGAATATTACGATGATGTAAATGAGATTGGATTTCTATCTCACGCCTAAGTTGATGCTGCACATTATGCCTGATCAGTTGCTTCTTGGATAGGACTTTCAAAGCAACTATGTATTTGCTCTGTTTTTCGCGCGCTAGGTAAACATTGCCAAACTTTCCCTTGCCAAGAGCTCGTCCAATTTCAAAATCTCCTAGTCCCTTGGCTTGGCTGGTGTTCTCGGTCATAGTCACGACGATTCGTGATTGCAGGTCAGTCCACCAGAACACCTTGAAGCTGATACTGTGATGAGATAGATACTCTCAGCAATGAGGATGTCTAAGCTGAAGCGCTTGGCTTTAAAAGGCGCGACAAGATTTAGACGGTGCATAGCCGAGGAACAAAGGGAGCCGTTGAGAGAAAACTCAACGACTTTGTCGAGCAAACGCGATCGCGCACGTTCTGTGCGATAATATTTGGCGGACTCGTGCGACGGGTCCGCGGAATGCGACCTTAATGCGATCCAACAAGTTAACCGGTCTGTCCACACGACCATCATCAACTCATGATTACAAATTCCCTCATCTGACTTTGCTCGTCCACATTATGCCTTTTATCATCGAACGTCGCCAACCCCCAAC
>Ga0209372_1000330_pt1 | contig 27145 bp, 13 predicted proteins | sample AgamicAtPe_FD_187170 | JGI IMG/M metagenome (GOLD analysis project Ga0209372, IMG submission 187170) | Agave microbial communities from Guanajuato, Mexico - At.P.e (SPAdes) (version 2) | ecosystem: Host-associated > Plants > Phyllosphere > Phylloplane/Leaf | place: Guanajuato, Mexico | collected... | reverse complement strand
CGCCACTGCCGCCATTCGCCGCAACTCGAACGGATCCGTCCAATTTTACACCCAATTTGCGCCACACACGTTGGCCGGCGCGAGTCGTCATCGCGCCGCCAGGTAGACGCAAGCGGCCTAGCTTGTCCGCTTGCCCGCCGAGTTTTGGCCCGCTCAGCGGGATGTTGGCCGGCCAGTGACACACATTCGGGCGCCGGGGTCAGCGGCTGCGGCGGCTGCGGAGGCCGCGTCAGCTCGCCGGCACCACCTCGCGGCGGCCGCGGCGAGATTGATTCAAAAATTGGATTAGATTTGGATCGGCTTCGATTGGGCGGACGCAATTTGCATACAAGTGGGCCAGCAGCTGGAGCTCGGAATGCGATGCTTATCTGGCCGCCGCCTCGAGTGCGCTATGGCCGCGCGCAAGCGGAGAGACAGCGAGAGAGGGAGAGGGAAGGCCGAGGAGCGAGCGCCACTTTCGCGGCCCGCTCGAGCCGGCGGACGCAGCGAGCGCCGCCGCCGCCGCCACCTGAGCGCCCTCCTCTCGCTCCGCCCGCAAGCTTTCAATCCGCCATTAACCTGAATCCATCGCTCTCTGGCCGCTGGATTTCCGGTCGAGCGGGCCGAGTCTTGGCGGCCGAGTCTTGGCCCGCTCGCAGCGACGAGCGGACTCGCCGGCGAGCGTGATGAAAGGTTTGCAACCGCAAGCCTCCTCTCCCTCTCGCCGCCCAGTCGGCCCAGTTTGCCCCCCCCCCTAATGAAGGCCAGTCATGAAGACCGACTCGCCGGCCAACTCAATCCAGCCTAATGATTGTTCTCGGCGCACTTTAAACTCGAACTCCGGCCAGCCTTCGCGGCTCGAAATCGAGAGTTCCGCTCAAATTTGGCGAGCAAAACTGCGCAACCATTAGCTTCCATTTTGCTCGCCTCCAGTGGCCAGCTCGACGTGAGAATTTGCATCCACTTTGCTTGCCGCACCGCTCGGCCGCCATTGTTGGCCGCGCGGCAGCGGCAGCGGAAGGGGAGGAGCGCCGGCCAGCCGCCCACTCGGGCGCCCCCGAGCTCGAGGAGCCATAAGGCTCGCCGCCCTATCTGTTGACCATCGGCCAATAAATTCGGCCGTGTCAACAGGTGCGAGAGTGGCCGGCTGGCATGGTGACAGCGCGTTGATTTGTTTGCGCAAGCTGGGCGAGCGGAGCAAAGGAGTGGCCGGCCAAGAGTCGGCGCTAAATCCAGCAGCTTATAACTCACGCAGACTGCGAGGCTGGCGCGCTGAGGGGCTCGGCTGCTGGCTGCTGGCCCGCGAACCTGTTGGCCCTGAAAGCCGAGCTAAACTCGCTCGGGCTGAACTGAACTCAACTGAACTCGACTGGGCCGAGCCGAGCCAGGCTGGAGCAAACGATGCCAACGAGAGTAATTGAAATGATAAGTTGACCGTAAACAAAGTTGGCCCCGATCGAGCTGCCACAAGCGGCCGCCGGCCGGCCGACGAGCGCGGCCAGAATGACAAAACTCGGCCAGATTTGCAAGAGTAAATCACAGCGCCGGCCAGCTGAGGCTTGAAAGTTATCAATTATTGCGTGCGATTGGGCTTCTTTGGTTTGGTTTCAGCTAAGCTGAATGATGATTGCGGCGGACTGCGTTGAGAGGACTGCGCGCAGCTTGAGCGTTAGCTCGAATGCCTGCCTGGCCGGCCGAGGCTTGAGTTCAGCTCGCCTGGCGCGTCCGCCGGCCGGACGAATGAGTAATGATACATTCGGGCGGATTCAAAGCTCGAGATGGAGCCAGCTGATGAGACGAGCGCCGCGGAGAGCAAAGGAGAGCAGAGCGGAGCTCCTCTTTCATTAAACAAACGCAACCATCTCGCCTGAAATCGGCAAACACACTCCTCCCTCTCTCTCTGCCTTCCAGCTCAACAGGTTGGCCAATATTATTTATTGTTGCTCGTTAGCCAGGCGAGCGGGCGGCGAGCTCAGCCGGCAGAGCGGCGCGCGGGAGCGACAGCAACCTGCTTGCCGCCATCCAAACCGAACAGAGCCTGTCGCCTCGAAGCGCCGAGCGAGCTTCCAACGGCCGCTCTTGGCGCCCTACTTGCCGCCGAGCCGCTGCGGCCGCGCCCACACTCGCAGCCGCCAATCAGGTGGCGCGAGACAACAATGATTTAAACCAGCCCCAATCGGCTGGATGACAGTTGAAGCCCTCATCTTGCAGCTCATCTCGCTGCTCATCTCGCCGCTCACCTGGAGCAAGCAAACTTGGCCACTCGGAGGTCAGAGGCGGGCGAGAGTTTTGGCGCGCGGCTAACGCCACCTGGCGACGGGCCCAGCTCGGCCGGGCTGCCACTCACAAGAGCGGCCGCTCGAATTGCTTGGCATCTGGGCGGCCGCAAAATGGCCTCTTGGCGCCCCACTTGGCCACCGCTGAGTGAACCGCGAAATTAGCGGCCAGCAACGTCCAATTGCTAACTGGATTCAATGTCACTAGCGCGCCGATTCCGCGTTCAAACAAACAAACGGAGGAGCAAACAAACAAAAGTCGTGATGGACAGCTCGCCTTGTTTACGGTCGCCTCAGTTGGACAGCTTGCTTATTCAATTCACCTGTTCTGTGTCGCCTAGAACCGGGCGAGCAACTCTCTGCGGAGGCGCAAAGTTTGATCGGCCGCCGCATTGCACTGGTGACAGGATAATTGGAGACTTCCATCCGCCTTCCAAGGCAAGAATTACCTGTTACAGCCGGCAGTTCCAGCGGCCACCCGAGCCTCGGCCGGCTCCTTGGCCACACGGAATGGCGGCGCCAAGGGGAACCGGATTTAGCGGCCGGAGTAGTGGCGCGAGAGTGGCCGCGTTCGGCTCGCTCCAGCTTCAGATTGGAGGTCGCAAGGCTGGAGCGGCCGGCTAGCTGATGGGCGAATTGCGTTGCAAGGCCGGCCCGTGATGGGCGAGCAAATCGGGCAACCGACTCGAGCGCACCAACAATGGGCGGCTGAATGGGCCTTCGAGGAGGCAGGTAGAGCGGCGCCAGGTAGAGCGGAGGCGAATTAGAAGGAGGAGGAGGAGGAGGAACACACATCTTGCTGTTCGTTGTCGCAGCACTCGAGTGCAAAGTGCTCGTTGGCTGGTTTGCGGAAACTGATGGCCGAGAGAGAGGGAGAGATAATTGAATGGGAAAGGGAGATTTTTCTCATCAAGTTGAGAATGGGGCCGCCAACAATGAGCCCGCTTGCCCCCGGCGAGGCGAGCCATTTTGGGCAAAGTCCCCTTGAACCATTTAGGGCCGAGGTTTTGGTAGGGCAAGTGCGTCTTGCTTGCCGCCGTGTGTGTTCGCCGCCCGTTTAACTTGAGCTCACTCTCTCGGCTGCCAAGTGAGTAATTAGATTGACTTAAAATTCAAACACTCTCAGGTGGCTTACCTGCGAGCGTTTAGCGAACTCGAGCTCGAGAGCGCAACTGCCAGCTTGAAGAGTGGATGCGCCTTCAAGGAGGCTCGAAACGCCCACTTCCCTCTCTCTCTCTTTGTTTTCCAGCGAGGAATCAATTTTCATGCAAACTCAATATTGGCTCGCCGCCGGCACCGCCAAGAGGGCGCCCACCGCTTGGTCGGCTCCCTCTTGGCCCCGCCAGCCTCCTTGGCGCTCCTTTGGCCGCCCCTCCACTTCCACCTCCACCTCCACTTCCCCTCCGCCCTGGCCCACGCTCATAGTGCACGCCCCTGGCCAGGGAGCGAGAACTGGGCCGGGCCAATTTCCGCACTCTTACGGCGGCCAGACGAGTGCCTTACTTGCCCGCCACTTCAAAGCACCGAGAGCGCCTAATCGATCATTCAACGATCCTCGTTAATAATGCAAATTTCTACCAACTGGCCATCGCAAAGCCGCGGCCAGAGGGACGAGCCCCCGTGCACCTGCCCTGGAAAGGCCATTGTTTGGCTACGACACAAGCGAGCTACCTGAACGCTCGCCGCTCTGCCGCCAAATCGGCTTCCCCTTCTCTTCCCGGTTAGGGCGCGCTAATTCGCATGCCGCGCTTGTTGGCCACCGAGTCTCTCTCTCTCTCGCCCTCCAGCTCACTAGCTTCGTTAGCAAGAGCAAAACACTCGCCTTGGAGCGAGACAAGTGCAACAAGCTCTCGAAGCGAGACAATTGTTGATTTATCTCGCAAAACGAAGGGCGATTAAAAGTGGCCGCCAACCCGCTGCCCTGGAAGCCACTTTGGGCGCCACCTGTCGCCCTAAGGGAAGGAGTCGCAACGCTAAATTGGAGGTACGAGCTCTAAAAACAGACATCAAGATGAGCCCACGCTCTTGCTCTCCTTGCGCCTCCGCCGCCCGAAAACTAGCGCGCCGCTTTGAGTAGAACAACAAACCAAGTCTCCTTTGGCCAACTAACAAACCACTAAATCTAAAGTTTGTGTGATTCACCTCGATCAGCCCGAACGAAGGAGCCTGAAATGGCTAAATTTATTCACAGGCCGGCCGATCGATAAAACCTATCCATCGGCAGCCTTTCATCACTCAAGCAAGCAGACAACCTTGCAAATGTTTGCCAGCCGAAAGCTCGGCCAAGTTAGCTAAGTGGCTCACTTGCAGGTACACGGAGCTTGCTGTTCGGGTTGGCCTGGTGAAACTGTTTGTCTGCACGCCATTGTGGTATCAATCAGCGCTCGCTGGCTCGCAGCCGATCGATTTTGGCCGGTCGGCCGGCGAGCGAGCCTAAAGGTGCCGGGCGAGCTCGCTTGCTCGCCCGCCCGCTCACCAATCTCAGTCCACGTCCATCCGCCCGGCCGAGCATAATTGATTGTCCAGCTAGGCAACTGATGCGGCAGCGACCGCCGCCGCAAAAGTCGACTCTCCCCCTGCCTGGCCAACCAGGGCGGCGAGTCATTGTTTTGCGAAAGCCGGAAAGGGCGAGAGTGGCCCCTTCCCCTTTTTGGCCAACCAAATGGGGGGAGCCAGCGAGCGCCTTCTGGCCAAGCACCTGGCTCAGCGAGAGTGGTATGCAAATTTAAGGCTATGCTCCAATTTAGGCGCCGAGCGAGCAACAGGATCTCTCCAATGAGCCAAGGATACTTCGGCTTTAGTGGCACAAAGTTCCTTCCTCTCGCATCAGCCGCTTTCCGCCAAAACTCGCATTCTAATGAGCGCTCGCGCTCAAAGTTAGCGGATTCGCCTTTATTATGCCGAGAGTTTTGCTTCGCAAAGCGGCAGCCATTTTGCCTGCTGCCAGTATAACCTTTTCCGCTTTGCTTCCAATCGCCGAAAGTGGTTTGAGGTAAAATTTTGAAATTTTTGTGGGAGAGTCGATAACTTGTTGGTTCCCGCCTGCGGGCGCCACCTCGTGGCGGCCGCGCGCTAATGGTGGAGCTCAAACTCGAAGGTTGCCAACTCGCTGGCTCCAAATTTGCCGCTCGCCAAAGAGGGCGAAGTTGAAAGTGTAACCGAGATGAAAACTAAAACTCGAACTAAAACCCAGAGACCAAAGCGAGCAATCGAGCGGGCAGTGAAGAGATGAGAGCTCGACTTTCTCTCTCCCACCTGAAATGGTCGTGAGCGGCTTTCCGCGATTCCGCCGGCCGACTGGCAACCAATCAATCAATGGGCTCCTCTCTCTCTCTCTGGGCTTCGCGCCGCTGGCTCAGCTCTGATCTAATTAATTGATTGACTTGCCTTCAACGACTCGGCGCCACTCGGGTCAGTTTACGCTCGCCTCTCGCTCGAGCTTCCAATGGCAGCCGTAGAGCTCGCTGGGCTAAAATGGAGTCAGTTAAATGGGCAAGCTTGAGGGGATATGCAAATAGTAGAGGCAGTGCCGTTTACTCAAAAGGCTCGCAAAGTGGGCTCGCTGCTCTCGGCGAGCCAGAAATCAGAATCAATTAGCCAGACGGGCGGCGTGTGTGTTCGCGCTGGCAAGATCCGCATCCAATCGAGCGCGAGCCAAACAACAAGCCCCTCGTTTGGTTTACCTTTGTTAATCCAATAAAGGTGAGCAGCAGAAGGCGGAGGAGGTGGAGGTGGAAATGGGATAGAGAAAGTGGGAGCGCCGCTGGCCAGCTCCTAGACGCTTTTGTGCTCATAAAGATCAGTCATTCGATCTTGCTCGCTCTGGCCATTTATCATGATCAATTCAGGAGCCTTCTCAGAGCAAAACATCGCCCCGAGCTATCTCGCTCGGCCTGGTTCAGGGCGGGCGGTGGCCATTTGCCATGCGATCCCATTTGCAAGCTCGTTTTGAAGTCAGTTTAGCAAAATGGCAACAACAACAACAGCAACCGACGGCCCATTCGCCAATCAGCCATTGTTGGCCAGAGGAGGGCTGCTCGCGCTGGTCACAATCGTTTGTGTCACTCGGCCGACAGCCAAACCCGCCGGTATCCATCATCTTCGCCTGTCCCGCGGTGGCCGCCGCAACTAATGCTGGAGTTGCCGCCGCCGCTGCCGCTGCCGCTTCCATGGCCAATGATCGGCGCGAGCATTGACACGACTTGCGCGCCCGGAACCGACAACCCTGGGCGCCCAATAAAATGCTAATGATGCGACCGCTGATTGATCGAAGCCACGAAAGCCGTGCACGCTGGCAAGAGGTTGGCGCCCATGGAGGAGGGAAGCTTGCAAATCAACTTCGTTCGTGATGGGATCCCCATGGTTGTGCGCTGGGTTGGCAGGAGCCTTCGAGGCGTCGTTTGCGTCATGCGGCCGCCGCCAGTCCCTCCGCTAGTTTCTGCTTGCTTCGGCTTCAGCCTGCAAGTGTTTCTATTTTGCGCGGCGAGCAGCCGAGGGCGATGTGCAAGAGACAGGCGTTCTAAATTCACACCTAGGTGAGGAAGGAGATGTCAGTAGTTTGTCGGTGGCCGGCGAGCGGCGGGCGCAACAGTTTGATGGAATAAAACTGCCAATCAAACAGATCGAACTCTAAATCCTACACTTCACCTTGCTTGCGCCGTGAAAAGTCTCTCGCCAAAAAATATGAACTCTAAATTGGACTTCCCAGGCTGCTTGCTGAGCTTGCAAGCGCTAGCTTTGCGATTCGGCTGATGGCGCGCAAGTTTGGTGGTCGTAAGCGCGAGAATCAATCACCTGTTAATGATTCCTCAGCCAAAACTCAACAATACTAACCCCGAAACATTCAAATCCACGCCAGAAGCGAGCAACATGCTGTGAGCCACCCAAAGCTCTGTCCACCAAACCTGGCCACCTTGCCCGCCAACTACCGGTCAGCGTCAAGTTTGCGAGTCAAACACAAATCAGATGGTCACTGCGCCAGAGCGCAACCTTCAGCTCAACCCACGAGCCGGCTCCTCGCCTCCCTCTGGCGGCCAGGAGGAGTTTCGTTTGCGCTAAGCGCCCATTAAGCGGCCAGTTAGCGACTCCTGCTGGCCTCGAACAAAATAACTAGATCTACAGATATCGGGGCCAAGAGCTGAAACAATTGAACAATTAATCATAATTTGCGCCATCTTAAGCCGGTGGAAACCGGCTGTCGAAGTTCAATGGCTCGACAGTTGTTTTTAGTTTGTTGTTGCTGTTGTTCTGGGCTAAATTCAGGAAGCAGTTCAGGAGGAGGAGGAGAAGGAGAATGTTGCTTGGCGACGAACGCGCTCTGCGCAAGGGAGGACGAACAGGTGTCTGGCAAATTTAATTGCAACAACCAAACAACTGAGTTACTCGGGCAAGCTTAGCTATTTGGCTGGACTTGAATACGAAATAGATGGCAAGTTCAGATACTGGACGATAAAACCGCAATCAATTTAGCCTGCTAAGTCTAAATGTAAGCGACTTGGGGCTTCCATTGCTTGGCTTCTGCGGTGGCTAGTCGCGGCCAACTTGCCATGATTAATATTTGTTGGAGCTACATTTGAAATTACGCGCTCAGATGGAGCCGAATTGCGCACTAACGAATTTGGTAAAATCAAGCATGAATAATTGGCGCTTATACATGCGCAATTCCTGCCCTTGCCCCTCCGTACTATACTGGCCATCTCCTATACTTTGCGCTAACCAACCGCTAACGCGCGCCCCAAACTCCACCAGTGCAATCTCATAATTTGATTAGATAACTAGAGCAAGTAGAGGGATTAGATTCTTGAACAAATGTGTATGAATCAGACTTCCGCTTCCAACTACCTAGAGACTGTTGTTTCGTTCCAAATATTAGTCAGTCCCTTGCGCCTCACTTGCAACCCTGGTCTTACGTTGGGCCCGACGCAGGGGAATATAAATTAGACTTGAGTAGAGTGTTCGCGGGAGAGGATGAGACAAAAACAATTCTAATGATAATCACATCACTCTATTATTTGTGTGTTTTGGCGTTCGTTTGGACGGCCAGCTAATGACGCTTCCACTGGCTGCCCTAACCCCAGATGGGCGCAAGGAAAACAATGATTTATGGTAAAATTGGCCACCGTTTACAATAAATCGTTCTATGGCCCAAATGCGCCTTTGCCTGGTATACTACCATCTCTATTCATCACCACACTCAACGTCATCCCTCTTGGCACTTAAGTTAGAATCCCCAAAAGTGGTTTGCTAGCAGCCAGTTCTCTTGCCTTCCAAGCAGCCATATTATAATGAGCAAGGCACACAAATCGGCATACAGCCCATTGGTAGATCTAACCACTGAGGGTAATATGGAGGCGCAAAATCATCAAGGGATTGGTGCCCTTAATGGCTCAAAAGCCTCGGTCGGCAGTTGGCGGTTGCGTCATCATCAGTTCAACAACCTGCACGACGATCCAAGACACCTTAACTAACAAAATTATTCCTATCGCGACTGACCAAATCATGGCAACTTCATCGAGCTATCTCGTTCTCCTTAAACCCAAAACAAGTGGCACCTCTGCAGTAATCAATGGACCAAGCTTATCAGCTGATTTTGGCAGCCAGCTCTCGTTCTATGGAGGACATCGCGACTGAAACTTCCGCCCGGTGGTCAGCAGTGTGAATTCAAATTCCATCGAGAATATCTCTTGCAGCGATCGCTTGGTTTTTGAACACTCACGGCGTCAGCTGTGGAAGGGCTTGTCTGCCAATCGAGCGCAACTTTTCGCTTCAATTCACTCCACAGGATCCCAGCCTATTTGCAATGGGACTACAACAAGCGGGCGTTGCCAGTATATCACTTATTCAATGTTTAGAAGTGTTGGCCGGAAATTGAAGCTTGCGCTCCTCTCGGATAATGAGCAACCATTCCGCCCTTGTTAGGTGTGAACGGGCAGCTTGTTTAACTGGCGTTAGTACACTAGTATAGTAGGGCTAGAGCCATTTCCATCTAGAATTCAAGTGAGTTATAATACACGCTGGATCAGTGTCGCCAGCTGGCGGAACAAAACCTCCAACAAACTTGACCGGTTGGAATGCTACTTCATATTGCATTGGAGGTGTCATTACAAAGCTGACAGCTAAATTACTGCTGGTTGTCCGAAATTTTATCTCCTGGCTTACACCTGAATGAACCGAGAGACTTAACGCCGAGCGTGGCCAGGTTTCAATTAGCAGCTTTGGGGATAAAAAAGAGAGAGAGAGAGGGAGAAAGCGGACGGCAAGACAACTTAACAGAGATATTCGCCTCCACAGCTTCACTTGGCCTCCAACAGTGGTCGGATCGAACGAGGAGCAACAAACCCAGTGAATTCATGGTTCGCTTACCTTCAAAAAGAAAGTTTGCCTCATTTTATCTCTTTATCCCTCTTTTCAAGCTCAACATTTGTGACTTGAGCTGAGCGCAAAGCCTTGAATTGCTCTTCATCCTGGACAGAGTCTCCTCCTCATCATTTTGGACTTTTTTAGTGCTAGCACAGCAGGTGAATGGAAACATATCAACACTTTTATAAATGAAACTAACGAATCAATCAAACGATTTGATTTCTAGAGGCTTAAAAACAACAATCTGAATTGGTTTGCTCGGACCACTAGCGCTAGAACGCCTTGAAATCCATGATTGTGGCAATAAATGAAAAAAGGAGCGAATTTCTCTCGATTTCGACTCTTGTTTAGAATAGTTTGTATGAGCCGAAATCAACTACATCGCCCAACCCATTTCTCCTGCTTATATTGCTGGCCAACAGGTTGAGCTTGCTACCTTTTTCTCGTTGTTTCTGTCAGCACCCAGACGCTAATCGGATTTGTCTGGTCATTCAAGCGCGGTTGGCTAGAAGCCATGGACGTGCTAGTCATCAGGGCTCGTTCTGAGCTGAAACCAAATTGCAAACGCAAGCCACAAATCAAAATTATCACCTCGTTAGATTATTCGCACAAGGAACCATGTGAACGTGTATACAAACCAAAACTCCTATCTAGTTGCGAGATAAATGGCTGAAAGCCACCTGATCTGTCCGAGAATGCAAATTTTAACTGTGGGTCGCAAACAAATCATCACTCTTGGGCGCCTGTCCAATCTGAAGCCAAACTAGCTCACCATTCTAATCAGCTGCCAAGCGTCTCCTCGTCCCTTTCCACCTGCTTGACCTTCAGCTAGCCCACAAAGCGACCTTGCTTCGCTTGTATTCAGATCAAATGTTGGATTAAATTTCACAGTCTTTCATTCACGGGTGACAAAGGCCAACTTGTTCAAAACGAACAATCAAGTTTGGATAACCAGCATGTGAGACTTCAGAAGCTGAGATGGCGACTGTTTAATTCGGTAGGGTGAATAGTGAATCATGTCAATAATGTAGACCACATAAAGGCTGCGCAAAAGTTGATAAAGTCGTTGACAAGTTGTTGACAATCTTTATCTAATTCAAAATCGTGACTCGATTTTGTTTGCGCCTTGTCGGAAGTCTTGCTGAGCTCTTGTTTGTTCTTGATCAGCATATTCAATTCAACACTACCTCGCTCAGAGTCTATGGCTAGCAGAATAAAGGCTACAGTGCAATTAGGGTCGATGTACAGTAGTAGGAGCCTTGAAGCCTTTACAGTGTAAATCCTATGCTGATCGCTGCTCGACTGCCTCAGATCACCAAAGGCCTTCAGTAACTTTGAATACCAATTAATATGCATGGTAGTGAAAGTTGATAGTTGAGGATCCAAACTTGCTAAATCTATGGTATCAACAATTTTTAAAAGTTGAATCAATTCCTCCACAGTCAGAGGTAGCTCGTCTTGCTTTGTGTTGCTTACTGTTCGTTGCATTAGCTTGTGCCAAAGATAATCACGACAGTAATGAATCTCCGCGAGACGAACTATATGCTCGACGTGGATCTGGAGATTGGTCGTCTTTTCTTTCAAGAACTTCAGCATGTCCATTTCGTCTGAGGAAAAATAACCAAGGTAAGTTATCTCTTCATCACATATTGTTCGTTCTATCTGTGCATTGCTGTCCGCATTCTTTCGGCTACTACTCGTTGAATTATCCTTTCTTCTCCTCGCCCTTCTCGAGAGAGTTCCTCCCTTAGGGTAGCTTGTGTCCTCTGAGGATGAGACCAGAGGGTCGTTTTCACTCACGCTCGACTCGGGTGGTCCTGGCCCAGGTAAATTCGTGCTTCCTTCCAAGGAGCTCCTGGGAGCTTCAGATTTATCCTCGTACCTATCAACTTTGATCTCAGGTAACTCCTGGCTGGGAATGGAGGGTTTGTTTGAAACTGCTCTGTTTTGTTCAGATGGGTAGCCGAATTGCAAGCCAGATGATGATGAGTGGATTGAATTCGTCGATATAATACTTTGCGGACCTGAAATCTCATCCGATGATTGCAACTCAGACGATGGGACATCGTCTTGATCACTGGTTTGGACTTGCGCAGTCTTGTGTTCTGCTTGACGGCTTTCCACCTGCTGGGGTACGCCTATTCTGATAGGTCTATGGCAGCCTAGGCTGATTATATTGTCATAAGTATGGATCAATTTGGGGTATAGATCTCTTTGGTTTGTCAACATGAGAAAGTATTTGAGCGTGAGGCAATCTTTGGACGAGCTATCATTCTGAAAGTCATGTGTAATCAACAAACCACAATCAAATATATCTGGATCTTTGCCATCTCTATAGCGGACTTTTTCGCGTTTCAGTTCTATTAAAACATAATCGTTCGCGTGACTACTTGATAATGTTAACTCTTTCAAACCAGCAGGAGCTAGTTTTGGATTTTCGTTCAACGATCGGCCAATTGAGGAGGCGGTATTGTTTGATATAGAGCATGACATCTCTAGGACTTCCATGTTATAAACTGAATTATGAGTAACCATGTAATTGTAGAGCTGTTGACCAGTTACTTTGATGTTGGTTACGCAAACCTCCCCACAAAGTATGTGATTTCGGGCGTAGTTTGGAGCTTTCTGGTAATACTTGCGGAAATCGTCCAAGAACGAAATAAGGTGGTAACCAGGACTAAATGTCATCTGTCTTCCCGATATATAAGAGTACATACTTCTCAAATGGTAGTCATACGTAAATGAATGAAGATGCATGGTGACCTTAATATTATCTAACTCGTCCAGAAAAGCCGCCATGTTGAGCTTCATGTTACTATTGTTGAATCGCTCTCCTTCTATAGAATATAAAATGCTATAAACATACGGTTTACAAAAGCCCACCTTGAACACTAGACAACCGCTGTTCAGAAACTTGATCAGATATCCGGTATTATAGGTAGAAGAGCTAGCCGAAAGCGAAGTGTTTGATGTTGAGAACGATTCATGCCTCAATTGGACTGTTTCGTTGGCCTTTGAACGAGATCTAGCAGAGTATGAGTCTGGATGGTAGACAACCTGAGGGCTTGAGTATCTAGATGTTTTTCTTGGACTCCTCTTAATTGCACTTGAAGATTGTGGCATGGCAGCGCCCTTAGTGTTCGATTGACACCTAACTTGAACGGAATTGAAACCGAGTGTCTGTATGTATTGCTCGTATTCCTTTATGTAATTATTGCAAACCGTTTGATGCCAGCGATCATCATCCTCTGAACGGGCCATCGGTTGCTGACTCTTTTCTGGTGGAGGCGAACCTGTTTCTGTAACAGAGTCTTGTCCGGATTCGTTAGTCCTGGTAGGGGAATTTCCAATGTAGTTGTCGTTTTCAATAACCCGATCTGTTTCGATCGTATGGTCTCGAACTGGCGCGAGTTTAGATCTCCAAGAGGGACTAAACAGGAGTGGTGTAAGACAGAAGTGTTCGAGTCGACCGAGGCTGTCGACTCTTCGTAGGGCTTGATCGATAGCACTATGCGACTGGCTGTAATTAGCCTTAGATTTGAGTACACGGCGATAGTGATGAGACTCCCGTCGCTCGCCAGTCCTGCGCAAGACTTCGGCCATATGTGCCTCATGTCTTGAACTTGCGTCACCAGTCATGTCGAATACGTCTGCAGGGATCTCTTCGATTGGGCAGATCTTGGTGCCTCTGAATGCCTCGAGAATGAAGTTTTCATTGAAAGAGCTCGGAAGTCCGTTTAGAGTAGAGCTGGAGCCAAAACGTGGTTGAACCTTAAACCTTTCGGAGAAACTCCCGCTCGGCGACCCAGTCGCCCCAACGGATCCGCATTTAATCTCCATCAATCTTGTTCCATCTGTCTTACCCAGCGAAGAGGTAGTTTTGTTCATGACTGGGCCAGTGCTACTTGTGGAGCTCAAATTGATATTTGAGCCAGCAGTTGATGAGGCTGCATAGCTTACGGAAGATCTGACAAATCTACTTAGAAACTTGGAGCTCGCTAGGCTCTCTTCAAGTATCGGCAAGTCAACTTTATAGTTGCACCGTATTAGATTGAGCAGTTTCTTGTCGTGGATTTGCCTCATCAAAGGGTTAGACTCATCGAATCTTGCGATTGGTTGATTTATAAACAGGCCACACTTTTGTAAAAGGATGCTGTTCAAAAGCTGGTTGCAAGGTCTTCTAGGTTCCTGTGGGAGCGAATCGATATAGTCTTCGTAACTTTTGATGAATTCTGATAAATTCTTGAGTTGTGATGAGATGTGGTATTTCTTTTGAGTTTCCAAGTCTAAGTTGTTCATGTAATAGAGAATATCGTCCCTATGTATGAATATTTCACTCAAGTAGGCATCATTCAGTGAGCTGAATCGTGACTTTAGGACAGTATTTTTAACCTTCCTCAAGAAGGCCCGGAAGTGAACTACCTCCAAGGTCTTCTCGTCTGAGAATGTCTGATTTAGAGCTCCATAACGAACTATAGGCAGCATTTCTACACTCAATTCGTCGTTAAATGTCCTCAGCTTGCCCATGTATTTACATGGTTGACCTAAATGCAGTGAGAGATCCATTTCCAGATCCGACTTGGGTTGAAGCACTCTACCATTCATCTTGAGGCATGACAAAACTCGATCATTTATCATGGTGCTCGAGCATCTAAAGACAAATATTGGACAAATTGGGTCATGTGTCGATCTGTTCCCTTTTTTTTGATTCAAATTGTTAGCTGAATCTAACCAATCATTCACATCCGTGAGAGTCGCTGGAATAAATACAATCATGAGATTTTCTTGGTTCCCCTTTCGTAAAAAACAACGCCAGTTTATACAATCTTGGGATGTTTTCGGTTGATTATAGCCTGTTTCATTGAAATCAATGGGATCGGAGAGGGTAGATTCGAGTTTAGAGTAGAATGTTGGGTCTTTTGTGAAAGAGCTGTCAGTGGGTATTAGTGAACTTCTACGTCTGAGATAATTTGGTAGTCTTTCTCGATCATAGTCTGAAATTCTGATTTCTTTGTCATGCATTTGCTTCAATCGTTTGTGCATAGTTTCGAGGAACATATGATTCAACGATTGGTTAGACAATGGATTGTATGGTGATTGGAATCCAGAATAATGGGTCTCATATTGATAGGAAGATCGGTGCTCCTTCCTCGAGTGCCTCTCTTCAAAATCATTCTTTATATCAACGGACATTTTTCTCGAACTATCGAATTTGTTATGTACCGGAAATTCATTTGTTCTATCGTTCAGAGGCCTCTCGTTTGTGATACCACCACTTGATTTTTCTTTAGTGTCCACCAAGTTTTGTTCGTAGAAATCGGATCGATCTTTGAATAATAGGACATTTAAACTTGCTAATTGACAATGATCTAAAAATTTTACGAGCCTGAAACGGTACTCTTTCTCAAATAATGGAACTTTAGAATAACCGTCTTTAGAGTTCCCCTCGATAAGCTTCGACGGTAAGCCTCTAGCTGGTGCTGTGCTATCGTCGACCGTGTTTGAAGATGTTGTTGACATCGTAGGACTGACCATAGGACCCTTCGATTTGTTCTTAATAACGTATGAGTCCAAGTCATGGTAAAGTGATAACTTATCACAGAAGAGTTGAAGTAATTCATAGGTTAGCAGACACTCAAAAATAGTGGCGTCCGTAGCAAACAGATGATCGACAATTTCAGGATATCTGAGGTTGCTCAGTGAATGATGATAACCTTCTGATTCTGCAGAGAGGCCATACTGTTGCTCGATCCAATATTCCCTTACCACCTTGATCTCGCCGCCGCCGCCGCCTCCCCTCATGTTTTGGATTGAATCTTGGGCACCTTGGTGACTTTCAGATATACCGAGAGAACCGCTACAGCTTGTCGGCTTACTCGATACGCCGGTGGTATGGCTGGTCAAGACTGCTTGCATAGTTGGATTACAATTGATTACAGTGGGGGGAAAGACTATATACTGACATAGACAACTCGATTCGTGATCTTGGTTACTAATATCCTTCATAGCGAGCTCAACGACCAAATTCAATATACCCGAATTGTTGAAAGCTATATGGAATCCTTGCCTGATGCGTGAGTTCACAAGAATAGCCGAAATCTTTGAGATAACATTTGCAGTCAGTGAGGAGACAACATCTTGAGGTAGATCGCTTATAGTTTGTATCGCCCTCACACCATACAAATATTTTCCGAATACTAAATTATAGCGATTTACAGAGCTATCCATAGTATATTCTTCGGGCTGCTCTTTATCCGTCTCGGATCTTGGTCTTTGCTGCCCCGACAGGTCAGAGTTTGGGGCTGTCACTCTGAAGAGCTGCTGAGTGTTGTAGGGGCACGAACCCGGCAAACCATGTGCCCAATTGTGTACCAAGAAATCGTTGACAAAGTTTCTACTATAAACTTTCAACATCCTTTCGAGAGGCGATTTTATCAATATGCAGCAGGCTTCGCTAGATGGTGATATCGTTTTGGACTTCAGAATATTGTCAATCTGACTAACTGAGGGATTCCTCGCAATTCTAAGCTTACAATTGGTCAACTGTTCTTCGATGTAAGAGACTATTTGAATCCTGTGAGAATCCAAGATACCGCTGGTGAACATCAGGTATATAACCAATATTGGAAGCAACTTGTTGATCCTTATAACAATGAAACCTTTTGTGGCAGATGTTTCGATCTCTCTCAGATCATCGTCTCTATTGAATATGAACTTGATATACGTAGTGTCTTCGAGTAACGCAAACGAAGAGTAACTCTTGATGAAGGTTGATATAGCGCTTAGAGCCCTTCGACATTGCACGTGGGTATATCGACCATTGACGTTTTGATAATGGATATTTTTATGCTTTGGTTGATCATGTTCGAGAACTAGTCGTAAGGTGTGAATGTGCATTAGATTCTTCCAACTTTTTGTATCCAAACACGAGATCTTCTGCCAATATTCTTGGAATTCACTCGTCTTTCCTTCTTCCATGATATTATCGATGGTCGACGTAAGTCTATGTGTATGAGGTTGTTCATAAAGCAAAGAGTTGCCATGTAATAGAAATGATGGGACTTTGGAGAGTGACGAATCATTGTAAAATTGACTAAGGTATTGTAGTCTCTCATAAGTTTGCAAGACGCCCTCGATTAGATGCCTGAATTGTCGATAAGATGTGTCTCTGAATTCAGTTCTTCGCTTGGTTCTCCTGTTGCAATAAAGATTATGAAGAAAGCTGTAACTTCCGTGTACAATCAATTCGCAGTATGTGTCTCCATAAATGGGAGTTTGGGACGGTTTTACCCTGAGTTGACTGCTATCTTTCATGTCAAATGGATCCCAATATGGCGCTGTTAACTGATGTTCTAAATCTAAGTTATGTCGCCAATGAAGGACGAGACGAGCGGTGATGATCGAAGTTTCCTTGTGCTTGAACTGTATGTTCTTAATCAGATAGCCTTCTCTGAGTAGGCACGAGAGAACCTGCTCGAAATCAGCATCCAAGTTTCTATCCAGTTGACGAAACGACCTCCAATCATGATAACTGTGTCCTATACTGAGATTTGAACCGTCCTCATTCGACAGTTGTGATCTGTGAGAAGGCTGATCAACGTAGAACAATTTTGATATGTGCTCTAAATCGGATTCTATCGGTTCCGGAATCGGTTGAAGTTGTGGAAAATTTGCTCCCCTTGGGGTATAACAGAAGAGATGGTCATCAGTCTCACTATGCAATGTCCAACAGAACAGCTTGTGTAGTGGGTTGCTCAGAAGAGGCACTTGCATGGCCTGGGATATACTCTGACTGTAGTTTGCGAGATCGTGATACGATATATATACTCCAAGCGTGGTCTTTGATATAAATCGCATCAAATCTACATATGGAGTGTAACCGAAGCAAGAATCAAAGTGATTGGTTTCAGGTCCCAACGATACAAATGATACCGCAATACTCTTGAGTCTGAACACGCTCAGATTATTAGTTGAGGCAAACAAACCATCGGATATGATAATCACAGATAATCTCGATCTCCGTGGCATCAGGCTTGAGGAGAATAAACTTATCTCATACATATCCTCAAGGACTGCCCCTGGATGCCTGATTATTCCGTTGATAGGTTGGGGAAAGACAAATACGTTTTCATCGGATTTAGTGGTCTCAAACTCAAGATTCATTCCACAAGTGCTACTGACTAGGTCGTGCGTCTCTTGTGTAAGTCTGCTCAAACAAATCCATAACTCAACCAAGACCTGATTGATGTTCGAGGACGATATCCGCCGATTTTGAATTAGAACTTGATTGTTTTTCGCTACGACAAAAGGTGTGTAGGCTACCACGGACAGAAAGACTTTAGGCTCTAGAATTAAGGGCTTGGATCCAGATGTGTCCGGAACCTCGTGAGACATGACGAGTAGATGTAACACTCTCTTCAAGGCATCGAACATTGAGTCTAATAGCACACAATTGCTTTGAGAGCTAACTGATACCACTGAGGGACTGAGATCTAGTATGATGGATGTGGCGATACTCCTCGATAGGAACATAACTCGAGTATTTGGAGTGACAAGAAACTGCCGGCAACTTTCGTTTGGTCGTGTATCATCGTGTTGCTCAGCACGGTTGTATCTTACAATGGACACCAAGTTAATATCTGGTCCGCTAGAGTCAACTAACGATTCGTCATCGTTTTCTTCGAGGTCTGTACTCAGCCCCTCTCTAGCAGACAGTCTTGCTCTAGCTAACTTCAACTGTTCAAGGGTGATTATCTTATTCAGCTGACTCAAATACCATGAGGCTCTGTTTCTTCGTGAGACGGGACGCTTGTCAGTTATCAGGGCGTACAGGCAGCCAGCCTCTTGATGATATTGTTGGCTGTCATTGTTCAAGGCCGACTTTGGCCGTTTATCATGAACCATCATAGTTGGATGTTTGCTCGAATTGACTAGATTGTTTGATGAGGTAATTTGGGGGAACGAACCATGACAGAGTCCTTTTGTTGCCAGCTAACATAACTATAACTAGTTTAGGGCGTATGTAACTGGGTTTGATAATGATTCGGGTGTATCACATAAGTCCGGATGTGATAACATAGCAATAGTAAATAGAGATTTTTATCGTTTACAATCATACGCTTGTGGAGCCAAATGGGAATATCACATGTGTAACGGCCGCGACAACTGGATGACCACTCTTATGTCTAATAACTTCGATATACCGTGGAACTAAAGGTGGTGTTGGAAATGACAACAAGTCTATATTATCTCGACTGATGAAATGATCAAACACTAGCGTGGGTTCAGTTTGGAGCAAACATGTATGACGCGATATGCTTTCTTTCAAGGTGTTCGCATGCGTCGAAATATTCTCTAGCTACCATTTTTAACCTCGGATTATTTATTTATAATTTATGATCAGATCAATCAGAAGAAACTCACCGTTGGGACTATTTATGGCGATATCAGTATGGATTCGATAAAAGGATCAGGGTTGTACAATGCACATCATGTTCTAAGTCTTGGCCGAAGGAGACTGTTGCACAGTGGCTAGCTCATGTATCGAATCAAGTAACTAGCTATGAAACGATAATTGTGGCCTAAATTTGCCCCCCATTTGCACCTAATTAAGCAGACCACACCGAGCATCATCGAGGACCTCAGGATTTGTACGTTGGGCTTGCAGTAGTTTGCCACAGAAACTTCGGGTTTAACATTCTTGCCATCAAATTCCGAATAGAGTATCAGGCAATCGCCGGCTCGCCAACTCAGATCTTACAGAGATGTTCAAGACACAATATTCATTCAGATCACTGATAAATGACGACTCACCCATCGAACCGAGCTTCTGGAATAGGTTCTGCTTCAAACTTAGTGCAACCCAAAGACTAATCTGTTTTGCAGTTTGTCTAGGAACCGGTCTATCATGTTTCCTAATCTCATCGATGTACATTCCCTTTCTATTATTTAAGGCGAGGAAGTTTTGCATTTTCTTCAGCGTGGGAAGTCTGATGATAATGACCAGGTGAGTTTGAGTTGTTGCTTTCATCCATTAAGGTTACATCTATAAGTGAAGATTCTAACCAAAGTCATAAGTTTCGCCTTCCTATTCGGACCAATGAGCCACATGAAGCACACATTTTCTAAGGAACGCTTACCTTTTACATCAACTTATATCGGATCTCTGTTTGCTACCCTTTATGTCTCGTTCCATCTGCAATCAACGATATTGACAATCTTGTTCGCAATCATTCAAGTTCTATCACTGGTCTGGTATTTCATCAGCTACCTACCACACGGTCATACAACAATGAAATTCTTCGCCTCAATGTTGACTCGTTCTGTCTCATCGAGTCTTCCGGTTTGAAGACTGGAAATGAGTGATGGTCGTCCAGCTCGTCACTGTGAATCTTATTATAAATAAATACTAATCGTCGTTTGTCGTGCGTCATACAACAAAATACTAAGATACCAATTTTTCTCTCCCAAAACCCGTCCTCCATGGGCAAAGCCATGGACAACCCGCTCAATTGATTGAGTCTATTAGAGTTGCTAGTACGAGCTACCTTTTAATAACTTGGATATCTGTGAAACAACAACAGTGCAAACTGTCGTATAGTCATCGATGATGCCAAAATGATTTCGTTGTCTGTACCAGTTTTGACCGGAAACAGGCCTCCATCCAAGTATTGTCCGGGTCGATCACGTCTATACTTGAGCAAGGCACGATGAGACCTCCTACACGGGTATTTCCCGTCCTGTCTAAAGAGAGATTCAATATCGTTCGCGTCAAACAAATGAAGTATGGTTAAATTTTCGGTAAGTTGTTTTATCACTATTGGACCATAATGTTTCCTGTTGAATTTTGCGTTCTCAAACAGTGCATTGGGTTTGTAGTCACCAATTATTGGTAAACATCTCCAAACATTGCCGATTACTGGCAGAGGTTTTAGTCCAGGTATCATCTCGAACGGTTGCATCCCATTTCGAGTCACCTCGGCTGTGGGCTGTAGTATCTTATATGCAGTTTTCGCACTCGTAATTGGAGTGTTTCAAAAATACGAGGGGACGATGCGAAGCTGCAACAATTAGTTATATTGAGATGAAACGAATTTCCGGCAGGCTCTGGATCATAGGTGATCTATGTAGTTTGAGCAGACTCATGGTCAGTCACCAAGTGACAAACACAGTCATAAATAAGAAAGACGAACGAACTAGATAGATTGAACTAGAGTCGACTCTCAGTTCCGCTTCTTGATTAGGAATGGTCTGAAACCTGATTTACTAAATCAAGCAGTGCTTCCTGCGCTCTTGGCCAAATGAAGGTAACAATTCACAGCTTCTCTGGACAAATCGCCATTCAACCGAGTTGAGTACGCAAGTTTTATTTATATTATTTTGTCAAAGCTTAAAATTTAGACGACATATTAGGAAGGATGTCAGTTTTTGTCATGATATTGCAATATCGACTCGGGAATCCAGTGAGCTCGCTAAGTCACGTTCGACAGTTCGATTCCACCCCTAATTGTTCTGCGTACTGGATAAAATTTTAGTGTGAGATTAGTAGGAGTGAGTGAAAATATTAAGGTAGCAAAGTTAGACTGGCACTTACATGACTTCCGATCGCAGCTAAATCGACTCAAGATTCTACTCCTCATGCCCTTATTAACGGCTTGCTGCGATCCGCTTGTTGACTTGTTGGCGTGCGAACCAGTTTGAGTGCTATAGCTGCTCTTGGCAGTAGCGGTTCTCACAAGACTTTGCAGGATATCATCATCACTATTCTGTTCCTGCTCCATTTCACTATCAACACACCTTCCACTATGCAAGTATTTGTAGTATGATGATTGATGACGGCCAGACATATCTGGCTCATCATCCTTTGCTGGCGAATCCATACTAGCGGCCCGTTGCTTTGGCCCATGTAAAGGCCTATTGACACGAGCCATGGTTGACGACCAATGGCTCATCTGATAGAGGTCATTGCAGGCACCATCGAAAGACTTGCCTTCGCCAAGGACGCGACGCAACTGTTCGTCTTTCTTGCGATTCCGCTCCATCTCATCCCTTTGTTGCCGCTTTTGCGCCTCATCGTGACCACTTGACGAGTTGTATGAGCCGGGAGATGTATCGTTTTGTGCCGAGCATTCTCTCCGGCTACCATGTTGATTTTGCAGATCGAGCATAGAAATCGACATTGAGTGAGGTCTACGGTTGAGGTTCTGATGACAGCCGAGCCTGTCAGAGGGAACCGGGGTCACAGATTGCTGGCGCGAGTTGCAGCACGACTGATCCATGAGATAATCGCTATAGTTGCTGATCTGGCTATACTCTGAGGGGGAGGTGGCACGGTTGCTCCCCATTGAGTGATGCTGATTACCATGGTGATGGTGATGTTCCATTGATTGGCGTTGCTCTCCAGTCAAGGAGGCTAAACACATTGAGTCAGTGCAAATAGAGTTGTTAGTGACATAGGAGGAAGCGCATGACGAGGTTGTTGAGCAAGGCCGATGTTGATGATGATTGTAACCTATGGAGTCGATGCACTGTTGGCTTCCAGCCCAACGAGTTCTGTTCAACTGCCACCTATTTGAAAGATGGTGATGATGGCACTGTTGCTTCTTCATTAGCATATCCCTGACGCGCTCTCTCTTGGTTTTATACTCGAGTGCAAATTCATTGATTATCTTAAGTATTTGCTGAGGTTGAGTCTGTTTGATTTGATGCGACGGACAGCCGAGATAAACAAGCAGTTTCTGGAACCTGTTCATGACTCGCCGGTGAATAACCATGAGAACCATAATGCGTTCAGCGCAATCCGTTAGAAAGTCGCTTACTTTTGTTTTTAGTTGCCTCGCAGTTGGACCATCTTGTTGTTCACCAACTGAAATTGAGTTAGAATTCTCGGAGCTAACTATTGTTGTGATCATTGATAGCTTGCTCAGATTGTTGAGCTTTCCAGAGGACTTTGGTTGCTGATTGGAGGAGGGCGAGTTGTCGTTCATCGATGATGAGCTACAAGAATTCATGAGATTTGCTAAGCCGTCATGTTTAGCTACTATTTTTAAATAATCCCAACTGGCTTTACAATCTTGCTGCATCTTCTTAAGATTCTTGGCAACTTCGGTGTAATCAACCTTGCTTGCCCGATTCACTGCACTAAACTCACTATATAAATCGCTTGTCAGTTGGGTATCATACTTTTCTTGTATAAATAAGCACAAATGATGCAATAAAGAATGCTTGTGAACAGTATCTTTCACCTCCGGCACCTTCTCCAAATAGTCGATCTGGAATCCTTTAGCATTAGTTGAGTTTAGGAAGTTTCCAATCGCAAGAAGAGTTCCGAGAATTATGCGAAAAGTCTCGGATCTTTCAATCTCCTCAATGGCCTGCTTCAAATCCATCAGCGGCTCGGCGACTTCCTTCTCGATCTGAGCATAGTCCAGTTGGAAGGCCCATAATTTTAAACGGGCCTCCAAGGCGCTAATACTAGCCAAGTTGAGCAGAAACTGCTCGGCCGTTCCAAGGGGTGTATCTGGGTTTGCCAATTGAGCCTCGATGATACGAGATTTTTCCTCCTCAGTGGGCATCATTGTTGTAAGTATTTTCTCTATGCCCTCTCGGTTCATTATGCTGGAGTCCATTTTCAGGATTGCACTCTTAATCGTGCGCATAGGCGGCAACTTTGTCATACCGATGTTGATCGCATTCGATCTCTTTGCGTCCAATACCGTGATCTTGACCTTACGCTGATTTAATCCGTCGAGCCCGTTCCTCGATTTGCTAAGGAGTAGATCCTTAGCCTTAGACTCGAACAATTGTTCCAGTTTCTGAGTATCAACTTGAACCGGTTTAATTTCGTCCCAGATGGTCCTCTTCCTAGTTAACTTGGACAACAATGACCGATCCTCTCGCACCTCCTTCCAAAAGAGCTTCATGGTCTTTTTACGCTTGTTACCATACTTCGAGTTATTTCCGAACAACAGGCTTGACATGGAGGATGCTGATCTCAAACTTGTGAGTGGCTGTAGGGTATTGTATTGATGGTGAGCAGAGGGTTCCCTGGTTGGGGTACTTGTTTGGGGAACACATACTGAATTCCTACTGTAGTTTGAATAAGTCGAGTTGGCTGGTGATTGATCGCGATTGAATTCAGCGGACGATTGTTGTTGCGAGCCAATGTACTCGTAAGGCGGCGATGGGCTGGACATGAGCTGACTGTGCGGCCTACTACCGGCAATAGTGTTAAACCAAGGCGAGATTGGTGGTGGAGGCATGGGTGGTGGCGCGCTGGCGGGAGTTCCCGGCTTTGCGCCAGTTGATTTAGTGGGATCTACGCTGGAGCTTGCATCAAGGGAGCCATTCAGGATGAGCGGATCCTCGATTTGTTGTGCGTTAGGTATACTGATGGTGAGCGGCTCACCGGTAGCTTGAACGCGCGCCCTTGAAACGGCACTTCCACTGTTGCACGGATTCAAAAGGTCACAATCGTCCTCATCCCTCAGATCGGTGAAATCGAGATCGTTAATTAATAAAGGGCGAGTGACGCCCTTGCTGACAAGTTGCTCCCATTGAAAGAGGTTGTGATAGTATGGCTCTTGCTTTGTTGATTGACTTGAGGGAAGAGCTGACGTAGTGTTAGCAGGGCTGGAGCTTTGGTGCTGCTGCTGCTTCTGTTGTGGCTGTGATGATGACGATGTTGTTGATGATGAAGAAACGGACAAGGCAGTTTCAGTGGCGGACGATGCAGATTTGTGGTTCGTTCTAGCGACTTGGGTCTGGTAAGGCGTCTCGCTATTATTTATGTGACGAGTGGGATAAGTTGTGGTTGTTGCTGAGAGAATCATTTGATTTGTAGAGGTTGGGGTGGCCGAAGTTGAGCGCGATTCATTGTTTGCAAAAACTTGTGCTTGAAATCTTAAATCACCCGAGACTTCGTTTGCGGCCGATGATAAACCAGATAAATTGCTACCAGTTGATATAATACTGCTTGAATTGCTCGACGTTGACTTGATAGTTGATGAAAAATGCTTACTAGTGGATTGAATGGGCTGATTCAGGGAGCCAAATATATTTCTACTCGCTAGATCATCAGTCAACTGTTCCAGTTCGCTCAGATGCTGATTTAACTGTGACTCTTCATCCTCCATGGTCCCTTGGCCCATGTTAGCGCCAGAATCAACTGATGGTGGCTCAACTGATTGATCACAGCCATTAACGACGGGGTTAGTTAAACTCTTTTGTTTATGCTCGTGATCAGTACTGTTACCGCTGCCGCTAGCGTAACCTGAGCCATAGGATGCATAGGAGTCACTAGATGAGCACGAGCTGATGGAGGCTCGTTGCTGTTTACCCCTGGCTAAATTGTGTTTTATCGCATCGTTACTAGGCTGCTGCTGCTGGTGAGTTGGCTGGCCCTGTTGCTTGTGCTGCTTGTTGACATCAATTTTCACCTGCGCTAGCTTGTGCGCTTCGCTGGAGGCCAACTGGTAGCCGGCAGCATCCATTATGACGTTCTCACTCTTGGCTCCCTCAACTTGCTGCTCTGGCCTCTCGGTTTGCTGTTGCGCCTTCGTTCGGTTTGATTTGCGCCGCTCGCTTGGCGCCGAGGAGCCCTGAGGGCCGTCTTTGGCGACCATGTCTGCCGTGGCAAGTGGGTTTGTCTTTGTGGTGCTTGGAGATGAATTGTCCTCGTCCTCAGTCCTCAGAACTTGCTCATAAATCTCGAACTGCTCTCTCAGTTGGCCGTCTAAGTGCGAAAACTTCTTCATAAACGATTCAATGCCCAACTCTTCTAGAGGACCAACAAAGTCGTAGTAAGTATCTTGATCGGGGATTCCAGCTAGGGTTTTGTTGACCAAGGTCATAGCGTCAAGCAGGAGGCCAACATCCTGTTGCTGCGTCTCGTTTGCGTTGCTCTTGAATATCTCTATCAAGTTTGTCCACAATTTTGAGCCTAAAGTTGTTCAATTGCAAGAATTGGATGTCAAGTTAAAAGGTCGCTACACTTCATTGGGATTTGACTTGGTGTTGAAATATTGAGAAATTTGTCGCGCCAACACATGTGCTTCGGTTGCATCACTTGAGCAATACAACGTTTAAAATCCACTCGCGCTCTCCCAGCGAACCACTTGGCGCCCAAACTCTGCGGACGAACACAACACGTTGCCCTGCTGACCGAACCGGCGCAACCTGTCACAAAGCATTAGGTACTTGATGCTGCAGCACAGAAGGGGATTTCTCGCTCTCTCCACTCTGGTCGCGCTAACCGGCGAGTGTGCTTGTCTCCGTGTTCAATTGTGCAATGCAAGCAAACTCGTTGTTCCTCGACAAACATAAATAAGAGAGCGAGCGAGCGAGCGGGCGAGCAGGCGAGCAGACTCTCCACGCATGCGCAGATACCCGCACAAGAGCTGGCCGGCCGATTGGCGCGCAAAACTGCGGCAGCCCCCTTTGGGCGACCTGCGGGCCGCGCGGTGGATGAAGTCGACAACCTCGCCTAGCTTGATGGCACAAGGAATCAGGCTGGCGCTCAATATCGCCGTTCACTGCGGCACTTGGGGGCCTGCACGATCGAATCGGGGCACTGATTTTCCGTTCGGCTGAAGTCTGCAGGGAAGGTGGAGGCTCGCGCTCGAGTTGAGCTTAGTTGTGTTGGGCTGAGCTGAGCTGGGGGCCACTAATGAGGCTGACAAACTCGGCCAAAGACTCGCATTGACGGCCCCCAAGTAGGGCGAACTCTATGGGTGTGAGGGCGATGAACTTGGCCACTTTGTAAGGCTAAATTTGTGATCGTTGCCAGTTTGCCCTCCCCTCCATCGGGGAGGCTCCCAGTTAAGGTGCGAGCGAGCCCCTGCAACCAGTGGCAAGCTCTCGTCTAAGGCTCGCTGGCAAGCTAGTTGCGCTGGGCCATTGCACCAACTCCGCAGCACTAAAGTGGCCACCCAAAGAGGGAGCTCACTCGGCCGGCCAACATCCTGCGCCCGCCGAGTGGGGTCAGCGGGCGCGGGGCCAATAATTGATTTTCTCATTACGTGATATCAATTATCCACTTGCTGGCGGAATAGGCGAGGTTTGTCTGTCGCCTCAGCCGCCACTCTAAGGCTGCGTGACTGGAAACTTAAGCGGCGAATTAGGATTAGAATGATAGCTTGGCCAGTCAGCCAGTCAACTGGGCGGCCACGAGAGGAGAGCCGTGGGCTGGCGTGAGCTTTGGAGGGACACACACTCGCACTCGCACTCGCACTCGCACTCAGTCGATGGGATGCTTAACGACAAGTGATTGATTTTCTCTTGCGTGTGCAAATGGGATTGCCAGGTAAGGACGTCTGGATTTGAGATGAAAAATGAACTCATAACTGGCCGCCTTAAGGCCGCTTTGTGTAACAAGCCCCTAATTGATACCTCTCCACTAGCTCGCTCGCTCACCGGCCAGCCGGACGGACGGGCGGCGCCAGTTCGCTGGCCGTGAACTGACACTGGCGAAATCTCATTGTGCGACCGTCTATCGCTCTCAATGGCTCCCTATCCCTATCCCTATCCCTATC
>Ga0209372_1000328_pt1 | contig 27210 bp, 19 predicted proteins | sample AgamicAtPe_FD_187170 | JGI IMG/M metagenome (GOLD analysis project Ga0209372, IMG submission 187170) | Agave microbial communities from Guanajuato, Mexico - At.P.e (SPAdes) (version 2) | ecosystem: Host-associated > Plants > Phyllosphere > Phylloplane/Leaf | place: Guanajuato, Mexico | collected... | reverse complement strand
AGCTTCTGCTGCGAAGGATGCGCATGGTGGTTGTGCTAGAGCGCGTGGCTTCGAAAGGTGCTCCGCTTCTAATGGCTATTCCCCCCCTGGCCAGCCGGTAAGATTAGGCCCTAGTATTTATTGTGGTTTTCAATTTCATAGCGTAGTTTTTCACCGCACTTAGCAATTGATCCATCTAGATTGACGACAGCATGATTTATAATCAGATTCAAACGTCAAGCGCATATGATTAATGCCTGAAGTATGTTTCTGGTGGGACATGAGGTGCGAGCAAATTAAACTTAATTTGCTACCCAAATCAGATTCGACAAGGATAAATATTTATGCGGCTACGGTTCATTACTGAAGTTATATCTTGGTCGCAAGTACTATCGCTATAGAAGACTATTTCAGCCCGCCCGGAGAGACCGGCCGACCGCACTGAGGAGTTGTGGCAACCCAGGCCGACCTAGCTCAAATTTGAAAGTTGAGATATATACAGTCACTCTATCCTATGCTTAGATTTTTATTCCCATCATGAATCCGAATCAAATCCCTGTGATCGTCTAGCTTCGCTTGAACCGATCTGGTGGGTTTGGAGAATAGCTAGTTAAGACCATATAGCGGTATATATAGACACACTCTAGACTTCGGCTCCAACAATCATGCCTTTGCCGGACCTATTTGCGCTCACCTATGGCTCGATCATATCGCAGCTATTGGCAGACTGTGAAAACGTTGACGAGGTCAACAAACAATTGGACAGAATGGGATACAACATTGGTCTTAGACTGATCGAAGACTACCTAGCCAAGTCCTCCACCCCACGTTGCAAAGATCTCAGGGATGTTGCAGATAAAATACAACATGCCTTCCAAATGTATCTAAACGTTACGTCGAATATAGACAATTGGTCGCCAGCAAACGACGAGTTTTCAGTGATCCTATACAATAATCCGTTGACGGAATTCGTTGAGTTGCCGGATTCGTTGCAAAACATGAGCTACCTCAACATTCTTCCTGGCGTTATAAGAGGTGCATTGGAAATGGTTTCAGTGCCAGTCAGGGCGTGGATAAAAAGTGATCAGTTGAAGGGCGATAACGAAACCGAAATAAGGATACAAGCAATAAATAAGGAGCAGTAGCTTAGGGAACTAATTAAATATTGCCCAGAGTCGCTTGGTTGGCAATTTCTTTGTTCGAGCTTTCTCTCATCCACTCAGAGTTCTCATGAGGTCATACCTGTTGTAGCGTTTGTAGAACAACAGGTGATCAGTGTCACGTAATCAGCTATGAACTTGTTCAATCTCTTTAGTTCATTGAGACGTTTCTACTTAAGACGAAGGCGTTGAATGATGATCGGGATTATGATTTCAAATTTGATAGGAATTTCGAATTTGCCGCAACTGTGGTATAGACGCAATGGAAAGTCCAGACCAAGTCTTGGCGATTTCGGCTATCGAATGATTATTATCAGCGCACAAACATACTAATGCACACGCAACGCAGTTCAAGCTAAAGATTTATTCAGTCCATCATCATAAAGGCATGACTACAAACATCATCAAACCGACAACTACTGGATATCGAGTGTCACTAAAGGGGACAAGATTTCATTGTATCGATCGCGCATAGATTTTCATTCACAAGATAGCTTTCATAGGGGTAGTGCAAAATAAATATTAGCTTTGTAGTGAGACATACCATTTGCAATTCGTAATTTATCAGGCATTTCACACGCAGTAACTAGGAGCTACCAAAGTAGATTTGATTGCACACAATTAGCGTCAGCGTTGGATTGAGTATCTCTTTGTCAAATAATGGCCAATCTAAACGGCTCAAGTCCGCACCAAATGGTTATCGAAGTGACGAACAATAATGGCGATGAAGACCAACGCCGCCATAGACAGGCGCTTCTTTTACAGCAAAGATGTTATTTACAACCTCCACAACAGATTGATGTAAGGATGAAAAGGCACCCAGAGTTGCAGCCATATGTGCCATCCGATAGGGATAGATTTTTGCCAGGTGTTAGGGGGCAAATTAAGAGTGGCGGAGGATCAAGCATAAGTGGGAGAATCAATTCATATGCTAAACAGAACAACGAGAGTAAGTCAAAATTCAACACCACCATAACTAACCATAGTGATCCCAAATCACCATCAGCTAGACCAAAGAAGTGTGTTAGTATGTCTCGCTTAGACCAGCTTGCCCAACCTAAGAAAGTTTACACGGGAAATTTAATCCAGACAGTGTCTACCCTACCCTCATCGTCACTTTCATCTAACACAACATCGACGACCAATTCATCTCTGACATCCAGTAGAAATTATCACCAGCCAAGAATCCTAAATAGACGACAACGACCAATAGCGAATGCATCCAAAAAAGATCAGCCTCCAAAATCTAAGGACGATTCAAAGGTGACAAGCCCTCTTCAAGCTGAGCCATTATCACATACAGAATCAACCACTGGAGATGAGGAAGAGAAATCTAGAACAGGGGAGTCAATTAGGGAGGATGATGAGATAGCTATCAAATCGGAGGAAGAGGACGAAGAGGAGAAGCGTAGGTCTGAATTGGATGTAAAACTTAGAGCTGAGGAAGAAAAGAAGCAAAGAGTTGAAGAAGAGCAGAGACTTAGGGTTGAAGATGAGAAAAGGCTCAAGGCTGAAGAGGAGCTCCGGGAGAAGGCTAGGCGTTCCGCGTTTGAAAGACAGGAAAGACAGTCAATAGTCAACAGTATTTTGTCGAAAATTAACCAAAGTTCTTGAACTCGCGCTGAATACGAGCTCTTAATTTACAGGAAGCTATGCCTTGAGGGGCGCGCATTTCAAGACTTGCCTTTATTGTATGCTTCGCTTGTAGAATACGGATGACAGTTTATTAAAGCGATCTGATCGGTTGGATGCGCGAGAGCTATGTTTCCAGCATACTCCGCTTTCTTTTACCCTCTAAATTCGTAATATATCTGTCGAACAATGCCTGGCAAATGAGGGTTCATTTCTATTATGATAACAACCGGACTTCTAGATTTCATTAAAGTCTCTATATGCACCTGTTGATGCGGAGTGCGAGAACGACACTTTGATGGGCCTCTTCAGGGAAGATGAGGTGAGATTCATATCGTCTCAAATCCTGAGCTTGTTGCTAGCTCTCACCTATAGAATCGTACCCAATCAGTTTAAGCATGAATTTAATTGTTTATCTGGGCTGTTGCTGCTATATTTATCTTTCGGCGATCAAGTTTTCCTGTCGATCGCCTACACCATGGTGTCATACATACTGTATATCATTATACGCCGAGAATATATCCAATGGGTGTCTCTGGTTACATCGCTTGGCTTCCTGTCCTATATTCATCTGAATCGGCAGATCTATGATGACGAAATTTACGTGCTAGATATAAGTGGATCCTGTATGGTATCGGTACAAAAAGTTACCTCTCTCGCCTTTTCTTTTGCCGATGGTAGGTTCGTTGATATTGGAAACTGTAGGACCAGTACCAAGAGGCGAGCACCCGAGCGAGTTGGCGAACCAAACGGTATCGCAGAAGTTAGAAGATCATCGCCAAGGCTCTCGCAGGAAATCGGAGCCATAAATCCCGACGTTGCCGATACCGGAACTATCACAAACGAATCCTTTAGTGAGGTTGTGGACAAGATTTTGTCAGAGGAACAACGGAAATTCGCAACCAAGGACGTGCCGAACCCAATCGAGTACTTGAGCTACATTTACCACTTCCCTTCAGTTTTATGCGGACCTCTGACATGCTTTAAGGATTATGTCGAGTTCGTAAATAGCCCTAAAGTTCATGATAATCATGGTCTGACACGAGAAATATTCAAGAAGGTGGCAATCAGCGTATTATGTGCGATAATTTACCTGGTGGTATCTCCATACGTAGACGTTAAGTTTCTCAAGTCCAAGAACTTTCTAGTCGACACTCATATCCTAAAGCGTTTCTTTCTGATCATAGTGATAACAACATTCGTCAGATTTAAGTACTACATCGCCTGGTACTCCAGCGATGCCATCATAAATGCGTGCGGGTTTGGATTCAACGGTTACGACCAGTCGGGTCGACCCAAATGGGACCTAGCGACAAACGTTGACTTCGGTTTCGAGACTTCCTTGAACGTGAGAGAAGCCACCCAGCGATGGAATAAGATGACGCATCTTTGGCTTAAGCGTCTTGTTCATCATAGAATTCCAAAGAAAGTTTCGATATTAGTCATTTATCTCCTCTCAGCCGTTTGGCACGGATTCTACCCTGGTTATTATATGACTTTCCTGAGTGGGGCGTTGTTCACATATGCCGCAACAAATGGGAGGCGTCTGATAAGACCACTGTTTCAGAGGGGCCAAGTATTGCCTATGCTTTACGACTTTCTCACTTTTATTCTAACTAGAATCACAATTGCTTACATCGCATTCCCATTTGTAATTTTGGATTTCCATAACAATTTCGAAATTTACAAAAGTCTTTATTTTTCACTCCATATCGTGGGGATCGTCGGAGTTTTGTTGGGGTATGTCGGCAGAGGGAATTAAAGCTTGTCGTTATTCTATTGCGGTTGCAATTTGTTTCTGAGCTGTCCTGTTGTGAGGAATTTGGATTGTGGACAGACGAGAACATGATAAAGGATGTCGTCAAAGGTCTTAGCCCTTGAATGTGCGGACGCATCTAGTGACATTCTGTCTGCATATTGGACAATCTGCTAGTTGTCGACCACAAGTTACACAAGTAAAATAATGTCCGCATTCCAACAATACACAATCGATTTCACGTTCCATGCAAATCTTACACAGCTGGCTCTCATCTATGTCGTCAGAGCTATCATGAGACCGATTTGCTCCTGAACTCTGGTGTGTTTGGTTGAGCTTCCTTCGGGCTTTTCGTTCGTTGTGGTCGATCCAAAGCTGCATCACCTTTTGCTTGAGCACCTCTTTTTCGAAAACTCCTCTATAGTCAACACAGTTTCTAGTCAGAATAGTTTTTAGCTGCTTTACGCTAAGATCATTGATATCATTCAAATCACGCACGTCATGTATATCAAACTTATCCACGCTATTAGAGGCAGTGCTAGCATTTGTAGCTGGGCCAGTGGTATTCATGTTCCTTTGTCCAGGTTGACTATGATAGTTCTGGTTATGAGTTGGCAGTGAATGTTGTGCAGGACTCTGGTTCGGGGTCGAGGATCTGCTCCTACCGTCTGGCGGATGATTTGCTGTTCTGTACACTGGACGATTGAGAGCGGGTCTAGAGGCCTGCCTTGGTTGTGAAGTAGGTTGATTTCGAATGTTTGAGTGAGTTATTGTAGAGCTGATGTTGTTGACCAGATTATCAAAAGTAGTACGGAGGAAAGAGGCCATAAGTCTGGACAATGATGTTTACGACAGTTGCAGATGATGATACTTTTAGAGGTGAAGTCTTTCTAGTAATGAAATGAGCGCTATTGTCGATTCTCATGATCGTGGAATTGAAGGTATGGAATTATTGAAAGTCCTTGTAAAGTGATTTCTCATTTTAGATTTGACGCTAGAAAGATTAATTTGTGATGCCAAGTCTGTGAGGATAAGAACAGATGGAATATATGTATTATTTTTTATCACTCCACCACCGTGTTGTTTTGATTTGCGAATGCATTTTTGACATTCTGACAGCTTATGCTTATCTCTGTAACGGGTCAGCGCTGATATTTTTGTTCACCACTGCTTTCGTTAGCCTCGTCTGGGCTAGAGACGGAATAATAGTTCAGATATATTAAATTGAACATCGAATTAAATTTGAACACGGGGATGAGACCGGACCTTTTCTCCATACTTTGGTCGATCATTCGGGAGTGTAGATATTGCCTTGAAAAGACGCATTGGCTCTACATGGTCGGTTCCTCTCCGAGGACTGGATAAGTTTGGCTCAAACTTGAAAGTTGAGATATATACAGTCACTCTATCCTATGCTTAGATTTTTATTCCCATCATGAATCCGAATCAAATCCCTGTGATCGTCTAGCTTCGCTTGAACCGATCTGGTGGGTTTGGAGAATAGCTAGTTAAGACCATATAGCGGTATATATAGACACACTCTAGACTTCGGCTCCAACAATCATGCCTTTGCCGGACCTATTTGCGCTCACCTATGGCTCGATCATATCGCAGCTATTGGCAGACTGTGAAAACGTTGACGAGGTCAACAAACAATTGGACAGAATGGGATACAACATTGGTCTTAGACTGATCGAAGACTACCTAGCCAAGTCCTCCACCCCACGTTGCAAAGATCTCAGGGATGTTGCAGATAAAATACAACATGCCTTCCAAATGTATCTAAACGTTACGTCGAATATAGACAATTGGTCGCCAGCAAACGACGAGTTTTCAGTGATCCTATACAATAATCCGTTGACGGAATTCGTTGAGTTGCCGGATTCGTTGCAAAACATGAGCTACCTCAACATTCTTCCTGGCGTTATAAGAGGTGCATTGGAAATGGTTTCAGTGCCAGTCAGGGCGTGGATAAAAAGTGATCAGTTGAAGGGCGATAACGAAACCGAAATAAGGATACAAGCAATAAATAAGGAGCAGTAGCTTAGAGAACTATATATACACCAGTTTAGCTCGAACAGAACTGGTGCGTTTGAGCAACAATTGTAATCAATCAGGTCGATAAGGCAAACCATTCCTTTGCCTACGACCAAAATATGTAATTGATTTCAGTTTGACGCTATGATGAAAGGGTCGCTGATCCCGTATACGTTATACTCGTTAGCGGGATTTGTCTTCAAGTACAGAACAACATAGCTTCCCGGTATAAGTATGTCATCAGAAAAGGTAACGCTGAAGTATTTGAAGCCGTCGCCTAGGATAGCATCTTCGGGAATCAACGGGGTAGGGCTAGCCGGCGAGCTGGTTGTGGTTGAAAGACCGGTGGTACTGTTCAGGGTTATTGCCTCGGTCCCGACCGAGACTGACGAAACACTACTACTTGTACTGTCACGTCTTGAGGCCGTCGGGGATGACGCTCTCGATGGTGGTTTGGAGGACTGGTAAGGGACCTCATGTGCAGTTAATCTTGGCTCTGTCCTCGCTATGTTGTTAACAAATACTATTGTTAGATAATCCTCTAATGAGGCGAAATCTGCCTTGAACAAAGCGATACGGTCCCAAGAGCTTAATACTTTGGGTCGCATGTAGAACATCTCGTTGCTTATTTTATACCAAAGTCGACCGTCTACTCCAGCTTTCCAGCCGGATATCGGTTCAAATTTGACGACTCCATAAGGTATAGGACTAGGGTTGAATTTTCTAGGATCGAAGGTAGCAACTTTAAAAAGCGAAACAACGGGCTTGTGATCGCTCAGCTCGGTTTCGGGGATCGCATCGTAGAAGATTTGCTGAATATTCGGCTTAAAACTTGTTGACATCAAACTATAGGCCTCTGGATTGTGTTTAAAGAGGACTCTATCGGTCCACGCAGGAGTACGTTGATCACTATCGTATAGATCTTTACTTCCTATCTTGAACTTATACGTTGGTAGAAAGAGCGGAGTGGATTCGTTAAAATCCGAGAAAGCCAGTCTCTTTTTCTTGACTTTAGTCAGCTGGTCATTCGCATGGAGTGTCGACAAGATCATGGTTCGGTTCTCCTCGGATCCCTCGGTCTTTGCACGCGTAATAATGTTGAGGACCTCAAACTTTTCCACACCGTCAAGTCGGAAATTCAAGTCCCCAAACCAAAAAGAGTAGTCATGCGTCAGGATGCTAGAAGTGTCAGGGTCGATAGTATACTTAGTACCATCCAGGATCGTGTTGAAGTCGTCGACTCTATTCTGGAGGTTTTCTTGGTGAGCTGCCAAATGAGAGTTTGTGACAGAGAATGAGTTCCCATTATAGGTAAAACGTAATGAAACGCCTCCCTTGTTCCCTAGGAGTCCACCAAAACCTGTTTTGACACTTTCTGTTTCAAAATCTCTAGTTCTGAGCATTATTTCACGTAAGACGAATATGTAGAGGAGTATCCCGCTGAGTTTGTGGCGCTTGAAGAGGATATAGCCTCTCCTTCTAAGAGTGTTTGATAGATTGCTAGTCCATGGATCGGAGAAAAGGTATTGAGGCGCCTCTTGTAGACCAACAATTTGTATATCGGGTCTCAAGCTTGCCGCTCTTCTACTGTCATCAAAGAGATAGTCCAGACCAGTAGAATTGATTGGGTCCTGGCCTGCAACGTTCCACGAGGTTATACGGACAAGTTGATCGGTGCTCATGGCTGAGTATGGCTTGATTGGTTCACGGCTACTAAAGTACTTTTCAATACTCGCTTTATCACAAATTCGTGTGCCAAGTTGGAGGTTCGGATACCCTTGAATCTGGTAAAGTCACGACGAAAACTTAAGATATGGCTTCGCGAAGTTTTTGAATTTACATTTGTTGAAATGCGTGATCAGGGAAACATTTATGTCAATAACAAACACTCGTGCGCCTGTTCTGAGAGGTTTCCTTGTAGCTGTATTACGTTAGTTAACCACTATCGATATATGTACTCACGACGAAAATAAGTAATCTAGCTCGCGCCCATGTTAGATACGCAACATTCACCAGAAAGAGAAGGAGAAAGAGCTTGTCCGATACTAGTTCACATTCAAATTGAGATTAACCGTCCTAGTTGGCTGTGTATCAACATTGCATATATGCCTTTTGGAAGTTGCAGCCTTGGAACATCTGCGAGATCGTCCAACGCTCATTAGAACAGTTTGTATGGCCGATCTCTTGGGAGCTCTCGATCTAGAGGCAACTCGTCTTCTCGTGCTCTGTCTCGCTGGAAACGATCTTCGGCCGCGCCCTGACTTGGCTGCTGACTGTCTGCTTGAACTGCTTTTCGGTCCTATTCTAGATCCTATCGATTGGACAGCTCCTCCCAGTTTTGGTTCAGGATTGGCGCTCGATAGATTAGGTACAGTATCGAATTTAGAGGGTTGAGTATCTGTCCGCAAGAGTGGTTGATTCGTACCATCTTCAGGCTGTTGACTATCTGATATTGTTTGAGTCGCTGTATCAACTAGGACGGGTTTGATTTTCTCTGAGATGGGTTGAACTCCACCACCTTGTAAAGATTCTTCAGGGCGGGATTGATGTGGGGTCAAACTAATTTCAGATTGCTGTAGGGGGGCAAATTGATCCGCCATAGATCGGACAGAGTTGAAGATCTCTGTCAAGTCAAATTTAGTCCACCTCCAAGGTTTAGTTAGGTAGAGGATAGAGGCGGCTACCTGCGTGTGAAAGAATAGGATCCTAAAGTTGGGTAGAAGTTTAGAACAGGTGTTTTGCTGGTTACCAACATGGCAAGTTAAAAAGAGGATGAAATCCAATAAATACAAAATCATCGAAATAGAGACTATGAGGTCTAAAAGTGAGATGGAGACTCCCCTCACCTTCAGCACTATATCGGTATCTTTCTTTCTAGCTATAAGAACATCGTGCATCACCAATATAATTGCAATGCAGGGTACTATGTCACCGACTAGCCATAAGACTCCTACTATAAAGACTAACAAATCTGATATAGCTATGCATATCAATCGACGAATTAGGAGTCCTGTTGAAGTTGATAATATGACTGCTAGAATGATGCACCTAAATGCGGAGTTAACAACTTGTTTGCTACAGAGCTGTTGGGACCTAACCTGGTTCGAGGTCTCAGACGCCATTGATTCAGCGATAAATCATCCCAAAACCATCCGCAAATCCAATCGCCCTGCAAATACCGACCACCAGTCTAAAACACATACCGAAACCAACCGATGTGCGTCGCTTCTACACAAAATGAAGCTGCTTTTTACCACATTTTTAACGATCAAGTTTCCAAGAGATGGGCCCTTTATTTTTGTGATGATTTCGTATATTAATTGTATAGAGTGAGTAAGCTCATGAAATCAAGATTTAGAATAGATTCTCAACTGTACAGTAAAATGTGGCTCCAACTCATGTCGGAATCAGTCAAATCATTGTCGATTTCAAAGAAGTACCTTGGTGGTCTGGTTGTGGAGATTGCATTCGGCAACACAATTCAGTCGGATCAACTAACTTTCACTTTTAACTGGCTCCTGCTGGGGAACGATATCCCCTCCAGCTAGGTTGTCGGCAGGCGCTTCGTCAGGCTCGCTCTTGCTGGGTTGCTTTGATTTCTTGTATCTGCGTGTCGACTTGATTACGCCCTTTTCTATCAAGCTATGGCAGGTGTCTAGAATGGTCCTCTCGACTTCGGTTGGAGTGATCTTGAGGTCCTCGACCATGCGCTTATTGTCCAATTTGAACTCCTTGTCCAGTCTCGGCACAATCATTGCCGTGGATCTATCGATATAGCTGCCGATCCAAACAAGGGTGCTAGGCACAGTCATTGTGGGAACAAAATAGCCGAGTGGTTTGAACTCCTTCTGAACGATGCGTGCAATATCTTTGAGCCACTTGCACTTGCTAACGATAAGATAACGTTTTCCGACATGTTCAGGACTTTCAAGAGATTTAACGTGTGCCAAAGCCACGTCTCGAACGTCACAGATCGGCATATGGAACTTGGGCACGCCCGGTGTACTCCTGTCTAAGAGGCGCTTAATTCCGAGAACCGAGGAGGAGAGGCTATCCGTTAAAAGTGGACCAAGCACGTAAGAGGGGTTGATGACGACCAACTCAAGTTTCCTCTTTCCTTCCTCCTGTGGCAAGTCTTGTATAAATTTGTGCGCTGCCCGCTCGGCCAATATTTTGCTCTGACTGTAGGGCTCTACCTTTTCCGGATCAACCCAATCATCTTCGTTGAAAATTTTATCTTGATCTTGTTTGCCGTCCAAAATTTTAACATCATGAATGGCGGCAAGCGAGCTGGTTAGAGCAACGCGCTTAACATTTCCGTCTGCCGCGGCAGCTCTCAAAACCGCTAGGGTGCCCTCGACTGCTGGCTTGATAATAACATCCGGATCGTTTGGGATGTCAAGCGGAAAGGGCGAAGCAACGTGGCAAATGTACTGACAGCCAGCGATGGCTTGAGGCCAAGTTTCTTCCTTCAGTAAATCTGCCTCAACAAATTCAAGCTCTGGTAAGCCTTCGCTTGGCAGGCCCTCAGTGACTTGTTGTCGTAGCTTCGTCATTTTAGCCTCGTCGGCAGTCGATCTGACTGTTCCGCGAACTTTGTAGCCATGGAGCAACAACTGTTGTGCCACATGGGCGCCAACGTAACCAGTGACTCCTGTAACCAAGACTTTGGCGTTCTTTTGTTCGATTTGCGTCATATCTGAAATCTTGTCAATTTTAATGTTCTCAGTGGCTCTGGTCAAAAAGTGTCAAAGTTGCCGCTCTTTCGACTTGTCTCGAGTGGATAAGCGTGTGTAAGTTTTGGTTACTAGCGGTGGTCGTTGAGTTTGCGCTTGTTTGTTCAAGTGGCTCGAACGGTATGAACTCGTATGGTTTTAGCAGCGAGGGTTGATGGAGAGGGAATAAAACTTTGTTTTCTAGTCAACGGCTTGCTTGTAATTATGACAACCTTATTGGGCTTGACACTGACAAGTGGGTCTGCGCGGGTAGAAGTTGTTAAGCACTCTTATCGTTCAACTAGAACTTGCTCACGGTTTGAGGGCTCAAACGAGGCGAAACTTTTCACGTTGCTCTGCCGTGAATTCAGATCTTGCAGGCGCTTCGGTCACTTGTGGGTTCGCTGGTGGCAGCGGCGGCGGCAAATGACAACTGTGGGTTCAGTTTATACATTTATATACGTGCGAATACGAGTATCTTGATTAGTGGCGGCGGCCTATTATTGGTTGCAGCTGAACGGGCGAATGAGGAGATGTTTAGTTTTGGTGTGTTGCTTTACTTTAGGTTGTTGGTTGTTAATACGATCTCTGGTTGCAGTTCAACGTTCTGCCGGCTGAGATGTGTGCGATAAATGCGCCCGCTCAGAGGCAGAAAGAGAGAGAGAGAGAGAGCTCAATGCGTGTGAGACGGCTGCTGGCGCCGTTTTCTTGCGCACCGCCGCTGCCTGGAAACGCCGTTGAGTTGATGCCGCCGCCTCTTTCGCTTGCCGGGCGATTCCTTCAAAAGTGCACACCGACATTGGCTGGCTGTGCGAGCGTCAACACTCACCGAAATGGTCCATGGGCGCGTTTGTCTGCTCGAGCGTTGGCGTTGTAAGAGAAAGAGTGCTCACTGTGCGAGAGGAAATCCAGCGCCAAAGTGTGCGCGAGTTCCTTGGATTGCGAAACATTTGAATCTTGCTTGTTGCAACCAAACAATCCCGCCGTTCCCGGCCCGCAAACACTGGCCGCCCGTAACCTGTCCGATTGAGGCATGATCGCAGAAAAGGCGTCAAGTCCAACGTGAGCCGCCGGGCTCGACTACCCTCTAAGTCAGAGCGGCCGTTTCCTCGGCTGCCGCTTCGAGACGCTATGGAGACGACGACGATCGTACGGGGCGGCTGCACGAGGGCGTGCTGGATAGCCATTAGAGCGCACGATCTTGGTCATAATCTGACCGGCGCGAGTGGCGAGCTGGCATGAGCAACGTTTGCCCCCGAAGCAAACGCCCTCGCATGGCTTAGGCCGATTTACCTGCCTGCGCGAATTGAACCTGGCCAATGGGAGAGGATCTGTAATCCAATTGGTCTCTTCAAAAGCAAACCGGCTCTACTTCAACAATGCAACGCTCAAGCACGCGCCCAATGACTTGGCCGAGCTAGGTTGCTAGGCTATTTATTGAAGCTCAACAAGGTAGAAACAAGCCAACCATCGAACATGGTTTGCCGATCAAAAGCCCTCGCAAATTTTGTTATCTTCCCTCAGCGCTCAATCGATTAGAATTGAAGCCAGCAAATTCGGATAACAATGAAACCCAGTGCGCAACTATTGTGTGAGCCCCTTTTAATTATTGCAAAGTCTTTTGATGCCAACGAATCGGTTGATGAGGTTTCAGCGAGACTATCCTGTGGGCAAGGAGAGGAGAGGAGAGGAAATTGGCAAATCCAGTAGCTAGTTGCGGCCAGTGGCCTAGCAAGCTTTTGCCTGGAACTCACCTGAGCTGGGCCATTAGCCGAGGGCATTGGGAGAAATAGAGAGAGAGATAGAAAAGACACACACACTGGCGCGCCTGTCTGGTTGCGAGGCATGGGCGATAAGCGAAATCTGGCCAGGCGAGGGAATGGGAGAGAGAGAGAAAAAGACAGAGAAAGGTGGTTGTTGTTGTTATAATGCAATAAACCGGAGCCGCTCCCCGTCGTCGCCGTCATCTTAGCCCAGCTCAGCTTGCGAGCCCACATCCATTGCTAATCGCAAGATAAATAGTTGGATATATTTTGCGAATCCAACAGGTGGCCCTGCCACGTTCGGTCACCAAAGAGCCAGCGCTGAAGCTCAGGAGTGCCATCAACCAATTTGTTGGCCCCTCTGCATGTCCATGCACCAAAACACCGTCACATATATTGCTTCCCCTTGCTTGCGATGCCAAACCAACCACAGGCCCGAACGCGAAAGCGGATGGATAACGAGACGGGCAAATTTAAAGTTTTTGGAACTTTAAACTTTAAACCCCCCAAAGTCTCCCTCTCCCTCTCTCATCACACATGCGCCAACGACCGGCTCCACCAACAACAGCTCGTTAGTGCACCAGCATACCTGCCTCCCGCTTACCTGGCGGCCAAATATTTACCTGTCGCGCGCTTTCTCTCTTGGCTCAAATCTCAATCCCGATTGACACACGAAGATAAAAGATGCCTGGGCTTCTGCGGCTAGAGCACAAGAGTCCTGTTCCAGTTGGTCGAATTTAATGTATTTTCGCCATCTCACTCCGAGGTTTGTTCCAGAGCTTTGGTCGGCTGGCTGACTATCTAGCTCGCAAGTTGCAACACACAACAATGTAACGCGTTCCATCATGAACTTGCTTCAACGTTTGGACGATGCTAGCGCCTCGAGCTGGAATCGCATTATTCAACGCTAGCCTGTTCGTGCAAGAGCTCAATTGTGAGCCTGTCAACTGGCTCCGGCAACCGCGTTTTGGTTAAAATTTGAAGTAAAATGGCCGTATCTGGAGACTCTTGTGGAGGCTTCGCATGCTTCCAAGCAAGCTCTTCCTTCCTCTCTCTCCCTCCCACTTCTTGCCTCCAATTTCTAGAGAACTCTGATTAGAATCGCAAACTTGCGAGCCCGCTGGCGCTTGCTGCTGCCGCCGCCGCCGCCTCCTCCTCCTCCTCCTCGTCCTCCTTGGCCACATCTGGCCCGGAGGCTGGGCCGCCCAAGCAGATTGGAGGCAGCGCTCTTCCAGGTCCTAGTTAGTTACGTCATGAGCGGCCACAGATCGTTGGTGCTGCCGCTGCCTCTGCGGCCGCCATTGCAACTGGACTCAATTAGAGTTCATTCTTTGATGCTCGAAATCGCTTTCAATGCCAGACTGCTGCCTAGTTAGCTGGCCAATCAGCGGGGCAGAGAATATGAAAAATCATCCCCTTTGGCCGCCTCCAAAGGCTCCAGCCCAAGTGCAGACCTTTCTACCTGCAATCCAATGTGCTGCCGTTCACCTACTTGAGCTTGCGGCCATAAGGGAGCTTATTTGGATAATGAATGGCGCCAAAAGCCACACTACCTCCAGTAGTCCATCCCAATGGAGTTACCTCCTGAGGCGACCAATTTAAGGCTCCTTTGGTCGACGCTTAAATGGGCTTCGTCGCGGATCGGGCCGCTCTGAGCGCTTACCGATTCTGCACCAAAAAGGGGGGGGGGCGGCGGCGGCGGCAATGATGCCGACCATGCAAGCAACAGCGGCGGCTCCCAAGCTCTGGCGCCATTCGCAAGCCTACTGGAGCCCACAGGTGAGCCGTTTGCGATGACAGTGGCACTTCTCGCAAGCAACGGGCAAAACTTGAAACAAGTTCACACACTAATTCCAAAAGCAACACCAACAGAGGAATCCACCAACGGAAAGCTAATAACTCACCTGAGAGCGAGGCGGTTGTAATTACATAATAAGCTTACCCTGCTCACATGCACTAACAAAGCAGGTAAAAGTTCTGTGCCGAGCTCGCTAGCTAGTTGGTGCAGCTAGCTGGCCGGCTTGTTGGTTATTTGGTTGCTCGGCTAGCTGGCTAGCTAACCGGCTTGATATCCAGCTCATGAGTTGGTTTGAAGGAATTCACGCTAACAATAGAATTGTTTGGTTTTCGGCTGGTTTGTTTTGAAAATTATTATTAGCATTAGTGGCCAGATGTTCGAGGGGAAGAGACTTGTGTTTGCTCTCCTGGCTGCTTAGGCTGACTGCCAATGTGGCCGATAAGAAAACAAAGTTCATCATTTGCTCTGGTAGAGTTGAATCCAGATGGCTAAGCGATCTAATTACTTCCTGCTCGGCCAAGCAGGAAGTCACCCAGCTAGATCGATCCTCTTCGCCTCCATTGCAAGTTCCATGCACCGCAAACAGCCAGGAGCGCTACTTACTGCTGGCCAAACACGCACTTGCCATAACCATTAGGCCCAAGATGAGCTTGCGTCGCCAATACAAGACGGACTGTTGGCCTGTTGCAAAGCAAAATCTCCAGCTGGCCGGCGCTAAGCCTAATACTGGCTAAGCAACCAAACCGCTATCAAGCTGCGCTTCAATTGAAAGTTTAGCGGCCTCATGGAGCGAGCAAGGGCTCTCTTAGTGTTGCAGGGCAAACGATGAATCACATTGATTGATTGCAACGCATCAATTAGCGCTTGCTCATCTCAGTGTTGTGTTGGATCAGTCGCTCACCTGTTGCTGCGACCCAATGGCCACTCGGTTTTCCTGTCGACTTTGTTGCCGTTGTGTTGCTATTGCCGTTGTTGCTGTTGCTGTACGAGGCGAGTGTTGCCTTTGGCTCTTGTTCAAATAGAGCCTGCCTGTGCAAACTCGGCCGGCCGAGTTCGGGCCGTAAATGCGGCAACCAGCCAGCCCAATGGGCAGTCGGCCCATCCAGCCGAGCCAACTCGCTCCCGCTGTCGGCTAGCGAGGGACTCGATCAGCAGGCACCCCGCAAATCAATTATAAGTGCTCGCAAACATTGGACAAGCGAGTGCTGCTTGGCCAAGTGCTAATTTTATGGATGAAGCCAATCGGCTTCGCTTGCCTAAAGTGAAAGAGTGTTCACAACGTTTTAACCAGAGACGCAAGCGAGGGGACAGATGCTTGGCCTGTTGTTGTTGTTGTTGTTGTTGCTCCTGCTCATGAATCAATTCACATTTGAAAGCAAACAAATTCAGCTCAAATGCAAACTCCTGTCTAGTAAGAGACAAACTGTCAAGCCAAAGTAAACTTGCGCGGCTAGTTTGGACTAGGCGGAATCACAGTTGGTATGCTGATGCCTGAGTGTGAGAGATGGTTGACTTTAAACTGTACAACAAATACTATCGTGATCTATGGCTCCACTGTGAATACATTCACTCGTGTTTGCTATTTACTTTGAGTTGGCGAGCCTATGGCAAGCTCGGAGACTAAATATGGTTTTTCGGCCAGAGCTGCCGCCGCCACCCCCGCCGCCGCCGCCCTTTGGAAGGATAGTTTGGAAGTCTGATTGCAAACACTCTGAGGGCCGAGAGCGTCTTTGTCCTTCATTCAAGCGGCTAGCTTTGGCCAGAGGTGGCGAGAAAAGGCGCACAAAAGCGACTTGCTATCTCTGCCTATTACCCAATAGACTAGCGTAAAGATGGCCAGCAAAGCTCTATCGTTTGATCATCTAGCTTGATGATCAAACCGTAAGCTTGGATCCCACGCACGGTGATTGAAACTCGCCTCATTTTGGCAACAAGCTATCTGTGAGCTATTGACCGCTGAATCTGAGTTTGAGTTCGAATCCAAATTCAAATTCAGCTCTCTCTCTCTCTATCCCTCTGATGAGCGAAGACTTGAAGTAGGGAGGCAGCAGCATTCTATTTGAATTGAAGCCCATTGAAATCGGGGATACGCCAGCGTTCGCTGCCAAGCAGATCTACTCCTAGACTCCATCCATTAACTCAGGATGCAAGTCAACTTGGCGAACGACACTTGGCTATCGATCGCCTCCAACGAGTGAGAGGGAGAGATAGCCCTCAGGTTGGCAGGTTGACTTGCGGTTGGAGTCGCCATCTTTAGCCAGCATTCGAATTCCTCGGCAGTAAAGATGAATTAGACCACCTGAGCTAGAGCTGGCCTGATGCTCTCCCCTCTGGTTGGCCAACTGTCCCATTGAGTCGCTATTCCAACCGCAGCTTGCGCCTCCAAACGACCAACCTGACTTCGGCCACCATCATTGTTGACAACGGAACAGCCCAGCTAGTCAACCGATCTTTAATAGTTCACTCTCCAACCGACGCTCCAGCTCGAAATTTGTCCCCCAAAACTAACGCTTGACAGTATATTGCTTCCACTTACTATCTTGTCAAGGCATCACTGTCCCTGATATGGCCGCACCATTCGCCCCCGTAACCTTATCTCTTCCTCCACTCCCCCCTCCAAGTCTCATTGATGCACCTTATATTTCGCTAACGTTACCATTTGGAACAACGCAACTGCTCTTTGTCCTTTGGGCATGTTCAATGATAACGACCATTGCGAGTGTGGTGATAATGATAGAGCTACATCTGAGCGAGAGCCAAAACGTCGTGCCAACGCAGCGAAGTCGGATGACCAGAGAGAGAGAGAGAGCGGAACTGGCCACGGTTTCTCCAGGCTGGCGAATGGAATTGTGTGATTTATGGCAGACTGAGGTGTGATCACGATTCCGATCCCTCCATCTATCTTTCTTTCTTTTCATCCATAATCTCCGATTCTAAACTTAGATCCGCCATGAGCAGATTGATGCTCGCCCTTTCTCTCACTCGGCTTATCGAACAAGCGCCGCCAGGTTAGCGCCGTTGGAACAGGATGAAAAGTTACCTTCAATGTCTGGCTCCAGTGCATTAATCAGGCCGACTGTTCACTGGAAACTTGTATCCTCCTCCACCTAGTTAATGGGACAACAATGATCATACAGCAGTTGTTGTGTCACAACTGCTAACCACTAGCTAAGCGAAAAAGATGGATCTCTTGTTCGGGAGACTTGCATCGAGTTTCAGTAATTTGACGAGATTTCAAGTTGAACTGGGTTCAAATGGAGCCAGTTGGTGGACAAGAACTGTCAATCGACACTATTGTTCCCAGATCAACCTAACCTGTTGGCGCCTTTTGTGGCAATGTCATTATCCTTCAAGGCAAAAGAAAAGTCTCGTTATATTATTATACATTAGGGCGGCTCTCACATTTCAACCAACTGGCCAGCTCAATTGTCGATTGTTCTTTATTTGAAACTGGCCTTCGCCTCCAATTGCTGGCAACTCTCCCCTTGATCTATTCTGTTTAGGGCGACGAATCAAGTGGGAGCGAGCGTTTCGTGAACTTGGTTCTGTGTGATAATGTTACACAATGGTTTGCTCAAGCAAGCAACCCAAACGCCTTTCTGGCTCTAGCAAAACCTGACCGATTGCGCTAAAACCAGCCAAACCCAAGACGATGCTTCGTCAAGTATTAATTTCACAGCTCATGCGCGCGGATCAAGATGACGAGCTCGCTCTAAACTGGAGTAGATCATGACACTTAGGCGAAAACTGGATGGACTTATAGCAACGTCGTAAACAATCGTCAAACAGGTGGGACTTGATTAGCCTGGCCAGCGTTAGAGTGATCTCACTCCGTAGGGGCGCCATCTGGATTGCAATCATGAGTTGGCTCATTCTCAATTTATTCATGCTTAGAATCTCGGTATCATGTAAGATGATCGACATTGCTGCCTTTTACATCATTAGCGACTGCCCAGGATGATCCAAGCGAGCCATCGATCATGTTGTCAAGCTTTCCCTCTTCAAGCCCACAGAACGTTCGTGTGCGTTTTTATTGGAACAACAATTCTGAACCCGTCTCTAAGGCAGGAAATGCAGGTTAACTGGCTAGAGGTTAACTAGCTTTCCAAGGAAAACTTCCAACCCGCTGCTCACACAAAATGAGTTGTCAACGCAACCCGATCCATGCGATCAATCGTATCTATCACCATTGCACCTGATCGCGCGCGCGACCGTCCGCCGGATTCTGGAGGAAAAGGTTCTCGAAGTAGGATCGGGATTTGCAATCGAGAGTGTTAAAATAACTAAAATGAGACTCTCGTCTGACTTTTCTTGAAGTCGCTCAACAACATACGTTGCCTAGCAGGTTCATTATATGATCACACTGTTCCCGCACTCCTGAACTCTGGTTAGCACACTACCTGCTGCTATCTGGCGGACAAATATCGGTTTACTTGGGAAGCCATCAGCAGCGTTCAAAGCCAATAGGAGGAGCCACGAGTGTCGAGTCTGATGGGCAATTATCTCCTTAGTTTGCGAGCCCCACCTCCTGCTGAAGATGAACGCCAACACCCGCTCTACTATGATTGGACCGTTCCCAAATGGAGCCCCTTCCTAGATCCACCCAAGACACCGTGTGAAGCAGCTAAGGAATCTGCTGAGACATGTGCGCCTAGAGTGAAAGATGACGTCAAAAATGTGGCTAGCACAGCCGGAAAGGTTGCAAAATCCGCCATCAAAGAGGCCCAGGATGATATCAAGAAAGCAACAAGCTCAACGACAAAATCTGTCGGCGTTACTGGAACAGACAAGAGCTCTAACAAGGAAACCAGATCGATGGTGCATCAAAAGTCAACCAAGTCAGCCGGTAACTCTGCGGGAAAGATGCAGCCTTTGGCCAAGAAAGAAACGAAACCGACCAATAGCAATGAACAATCTGCGGTGAAGGCGAATACCAGCTCTCGACAGGTTCAGAGCACCAAGAAAGCGAGCTGATCTTGCGTCGTTTTTCCAATCGGATGTAAAACGTCACTGTGATAGCCTACAGTTCGAGGATAAAGCTTGCTCGTGTGAGAGTTCCGATTCTAATTATATCCTTACCTTGGTGCTTGATGCCATTTTCTCAGTGAACCAATCGGTTCAACCGCGCTTGCACCTCGTTAAGTTGCCCATGCCTGAGTGATCGCGAGCCTTTGCGCGAAAAACAATGGCTACAATTATCTCCAAGCGAATACCATGTTATGCAGGGAGCTCGGCAACGTTTCTTGCTCATGTGGTAGAAGCCATTGAGGGGCGGTTTGCTTTCCGGTGACCTCAAGACTGTTTCCTGTGGAGCGAGGGGTTATCATGGCGACAGCGCAGTGTAGATGCGAGTGACGATAGTCAAAACCTGACTAAGTACTCCTCCTCCTTCATTCTAGTCTTCAACCTGCAAGTGCAAATTCGACAATGATGGATGAAGTTCCGCCTGTGCATCCGTCTGAGTCTCTTGACCTCACAGCAAGTTCGCTCAGACTGGCCAGCAAGATTGATCACCGAATACAACCCCATAAGCTTCACAATGGGAAGGATTGCGTATTCTAAGTTTAGAGACTCTGCTAGACTGTGAATCCTCAAATCAGCTCGCGCGATCCACCGCGAACACCGTTAAAGGATCAATAAAATTACTAACCTCGCAGTGGATGTATCTGTTCTTGGCTTCTCGGACCGAGTTCGATTCTCAGTTGCGTTCTTTTCGCTCTCTTCATCAGTCTATTTCGAGTGCCTCTCTCTCTCTCTTTAAAAATAAACAGTGAGAATCGAATAAAGATCATCGTCAGTATAAGGAGATTCCTAATTTTGGCTAACTCCCAAGACGGGTAGCGCTCTTGAGTGGCAGAACCAGTGTAGTGTGATCCCTAAACGGAATCCGTGACTTAAACAAATTTCGCTTGAATGGCCACTTACCTGCGTGATCTCTGTACTTAACTCTCGACTGAATCAGCTTATGAATGGACAGAGGAATAAAATGTTAATTTTAAACTCCTGAAGTGCAAATTGGACAATATCGTTGATTCACTGGTTCAAGAATCGCTTCCGTTTTTGACACCGACACCGGAGACTAACGAGGCCCGGTGCAAACTTGCCCATAGAATCGTTTTCGAATATCACGTGATCATCGATAACCAACCTGCAAAGTTCCAATTCCAGTCATGAGAGTGGCTCAAATCTATCGAGGCACCAAATTTGCCAAGAAGGCAAGGAGGATCAGTGGCTGGTGGAACGCAAAATAATGGCTAGATTATGCAAAATCTGCTTGCTCTGGGCACTCGATCCCTAAACTCGTCATTGCTTATTCGCTAACAAGTTCCTGCGAGGGATAAAGCGGGTTGGTTGCTCCGCTTGACGGCCCGCGAGCTGGCAAACTTGCCGCAACTCTGCCCAGCTACAACCTGAGCCCAAAACAAAATAGAGCTCATCGTAGTGATAGAGAAGGGTCGTAGCTACGTCAACCACTGCCCTCTGAGTCGGATATAAATCTAAATTGTTTACAGTCAACCAGGCTTCAGTTCTACCTGCTCAGGCGAGCTAATGCTTTGCCGTGAACAGGGAGCAGAGTGTCCAGAGGGGACGAAAGAGAAACGAAGAGACAAGACACTGCCTCTCTCTCCTTCTCCCTCTCGTGCTCGACATACTGAGCAAAGTCTCAAACATACTTTTATCGAACCACATGCACGGACGAAGCCAAAATCCATGAGGGAGGAGTTTCCTCACTACTTGTTTTCAATCCTCCTCAGCCACTAACTCTCTGCTTGCAAACCTTAGCCTTCCTTTACCTTCCCTTCTCGCAACTGCAACAACCGCCAACTGGACTCACATCCATCTACCTCGTTCCTCTTTCTTTCTCCCTCTCTTTCTCGTTGGCTACGTATCAATATAAGCTCAGTCGCATGTGCTGGATGCATAGTTGCAGGCCAGTAGATAGACACTGGCTTACCTAATAACCGACCTGTTCTAATTGTTGCGCGGCTCGCAAAATCAAATCCCCTTGCACCATAGCCAGAACTCGTAAGCAGGCGACTGTTTCAATTTTACGAAAGGATGCTAGTTTAGAATGTACGCATTCTGCATTTGTTGCGAGACGGACTGTTTGCCTGATAAAAACTTATCTCGTAAACGAAAGCTAACCCCACGTTTGAGATTAAGTGCAACCTCTCTTCGGGCCCAATGATGATCTGGACACTTCGACAAGAGTTCACCAAGTAGACAAACGAATTATCGCGTTCGTGCCTGGCAAATAGTTTTCGAGTTCAAGCTATCCGATGAGGTCCGGCCAAATATCGGCGGAGTGTTGCTAGTTAGAGGAAGAGACTGCAGACAAAAGTGAAATCCATCTGTTTGTGCAAGTTAAGTGGTTGCCTCACAAATAGGGGCAAAACAAGCCGAATATGATCGAAGTTTCTAAAAAGCGAACACAAATATGATTAAACCAACATATAACGAGTCAAGATTCAATTGTAAACTCATCTCAAAAGATTTTGACAAATAGATTGAGAACCATCTGGAAAGTTTCAGCTGCTCAATGTCCTGGAAGATAATGCTCAGTTTAATACTCAGATGACTGATTTGCTATCGAACGATACGAAAACACTGCTCATCGGGAGAAAATATCTAATCGATAAGACCATCGAAGACAAATGAAAGCTACGTCTCTGCTTCTCGAAAAAAGGCGCGCATTTTCATGAGCTCCGACAGTCAAGATGCCTTCCGTCTTAAGCAAATTGAAGGATGATATTTACGGCCGCTCTTGGTCCTTCCCGTACAATTGTTACGAGGTTGGACATGGTTGGACACCCTTTTGTACGGGTGCCGCTTGTGATGTTGGTCTGGCAGCGTTTGCAAATTCATTGCCACTCTACAGCTCATTATATCTGTTCACACAATTAGGCCTTCAAAGGAAGTATGACTTTGGGTCCTTTTACGAGACATTTAAATCAATCATTACCTCAGCCTCTTTCCTAGGCTTCAACTTTTTCGGCGGAATTGCAGTCAGCTGTTTCTTGAGGAACAACTCCGATCGCTACTATTATAGAGTGCAATGCTTTTTGCCTGGTTTTATAGCCTCCTACATGGCCTTGCTCATAGAAAGGCCATCGCGACGTCCGGCACTCGCGTTCTACCTAGCTAACATGTCCTCAGAACTGCTCTATAAACTAGCTGAGAGTCGAGGCTACATAAAATCACTGCCTCATGGAGAGTCTTTGCTTTTCGCGTTGGGTATGGCTTGCTGGCTACGTTTTGTCAGAATTCACGGCTTTGGACATGATCCTGTCAGTACCGCTCTCAAGTATCTAATCGGACCACTAGAGGCCAAATCCCGGTCAACGAAGAAATTGATTGAAAGTGGTCAGTTAAACGAGCACAAAGCTCTCCGAGAATCCCAGGTGGATCAGGGCGCTATCGAAACGAAAGAGAGTTCGAAACGAAAATCTAGTCTACCTTTGATTGGTGAGGAATTAACCAGAGTCCTTAACATGTTCTTCACCTGTCATGAAGCATGTCCTCATAAGGGGGTTAGTTGTGTCGATTATTCGGTTACACCGGCTATCACAAGGTTTGCTATTGGATATGCGGGACGCTCCCTCCTTAATTTATTTGCTAGCTATCATCTGTTGTTGCAATCACCAAGGAAGGCACTCGCAGAAGCTTTTACAGCCGACAGTTCATTGAAAAACGGCCTATTCCTCGGGACGTTCGTTGGGGCATCAAAGGCTATCCATTGCATGCTAAGAAGGGTACAAGGGAGACAGGAGGTGTGGCATAGCGCATTAGCAGGAGGTATTTCGGGTATGTCAATGTTATTTGCCCCTAGGTCGACGTTGTCAACCTATATTATCTGGAAATGCTTGGAGCAGTATTTTTTTCTTGCCGTTCAAGAGGGTAAGATCAAGCACCCGGAACAAGTTATTTGCTTGGTATATGCAGTATCCGTGAACATCCTTCTGTACATATTTGCGCTAGAGCCGCAGTTCATTAGACCCTCCTATATGAAATTCATTGATAAGATAAGTAACCATCGTCTCCATCAAGTGAATCGAATGGGTAAGTGTATTCGAGATCATCCGCAATTTGTGAATTGAAGATAGAGGAAACTAACAACTTTGCCTTTTGATTTGAAGTCCTTGACGTCTTCGGCACAGGTGCATCAGTCGGCTATGAGGGTTGGTTCCCAGACTTGGATCCTAAATATATGAGCAGGGAATTTCATGAACTCATCTTCAACTGGCTAATTCAACCATACGAGTAAAGACCGCATAACATTCATCGGAGAGAAAAGCTCAGACCTTTTTAAATGGTAACAGTCACAACTAGGATATTTCAATCAGTATAACTAAGATGAATGTGTTTTGATAAGATAATAACTTCGCCAATTCAGACTATGCTCTTGTACGCCCCGTCGAGCCTAGGTGTCGAATTTTTCGACGCAAATTTGTTTCTTGTTATCTCCAGATTCTTCGTATTCCTTCCTTGTTACACTAAGTTCTTTGAGTAGGTCAGGGTGTTGATTCGCGAGTGATTTTCCTCCAGCCCAAGCATAAGTTGCTGGATTGTCAGGGAGAAACACGTTCACTTGGTAATGGCTTGGACAGTATTTTCTTACTCCTTTCAGAACTCTCTCTCGGAAGCCTGGTATATTGACGTTACCTCCAGTAAGAACAATGTTGGCATAGAGAAAAGGATGGATCTGCTTGGGTAGTGAATTGATCGAATCCACGATCGCCTCAACAATTCCAACCTGGCTTATACCGATATCCGAAGGGTTGAAAAGGATTTCGGGAACTTGAAATCGCTCGTTCGCGAGCCTGACGAATTGAGGATCTGTCGAGTTGGGATCTATGCGAGTACTTGCTCGCCAATCAGGTTCACGAACATAACCTCGTTTCACATTGGTAAAGTCCGGAAGGATATAATCCTTGGCAACTTTGTTTTGCCTGTTGCTCTCACATTCTTTAAGTGTCTCGTCGAAGTTCGTAGCAATGAAACAGATGTCTTCTTTACATTGATTTATTACGTAGGTTTCGTCCATCACATTCATCTGCCGATAAGATATCAGTTCTTTGAGATAGTTAGTCAATGCTTTACCGCCTATATCGACACGTCGGACTGCTTGCTTCAATTTTAAATACCCATATTTCTCACTATGAACGTATGGAGCCACATGAGTGAAACTGAAACCTGAGTCAACAACTAGGCAAGCTAACGCATGACATTCATCTGTAGCCGAGAGATTTGTTGTCGCATCAAGTTTAGTGTTCTGGGATTTGTAGTTGATGCTGGATAGAAAACCTGCATTGGTTCTACAGATGGAGTTGAATCCATACTCTTCGAGGAGCACCTCATCGATGTTGTTTTGAATAGCTTTAAAATTGAAATACGGTTCTGTTATGACGATGTTCGTCTCTTTCGGTATGAGATTCTTGTATTTATGGCTGAATAGATACTCCCAGATTTCGCGCTCTGTGTCCCAATTGATGATGAAACCTTTTTGATGTGGCAGTAAGTAATACAATCCTGAGCAATCTTTACAATCGTTGATCTGGTCCCCAATGTACTGTCTTTGGCGTTCAGACTTGACCTTCATCTTACAGTTTGGAACAATCTGAGGCTCAGAGCTTGACGAGAAGCCCGATTTTATGGAGCCTGCACCATTATCTATCACAAACACTGATCCGTCTGTGGTCATTTCGAGGCTTTTTCAATAGATTCTTGATCTAATATGGGTGAAAGCGGGTGGAGACATAAGGTTTACATGGATCTAACGTATCGATAGGATGTTCAAAAGATAAATCGGGATTAGTTTATAGTTCATTGGAGCAGTCAGAGGGATAGAGGTCGGCATCCAGTGCACACGTTGCACAGCTGACCGCCAGGACAAACATTCTCGCTTCTATCACCAAAAAGTTTTCTCCAGAATGATGATTGTTACAAGTCTCTATACCGAGTGGCTGATTTGAAACATGTATTAGGGCTGATGGTGTCCGTTATTTAGTTCTGGGTCGAAAAGTAAAGAATTACTTTCCATTCCATCTCCGGCGCGCATCCATGGTGGAGCGCGTGCGGCTATAAATTTTATTGACTTGAATAAGGAATATGGTAGAGATTTAGTACTCACTTTGTAATAGAATGGAAACTTTCTACGCTGTCTTTGTGCCGCCAAACTGTGATCAGGGCGATGGACTTCAGCCAGAAGAGCTTGTGTTCACCGACATCAAGAGTGCAAATGCAGCCCTGAAGGAATACAAAGGATCACGGATGAAAACATTCGACAGCAAGGAGAAAGCCCTCAACTTTCTGAACAATCCAGATAGAGATGCGAGCTTCATTGATGACCCCGCACTAGACCTCGCAGCATCGCTTGAGAACCTCTCAATCAAACAAGAACCAGACGAGTTTCCAGCCGCAAAGCCAGACCTCTTGAACCGGCTTCGTCGACAGATCGAGGCTGGCGATTATGAAGCAGTCGAGGAGACTATCTGGTCCAATCCAAGATGTCTGGTCACTGTCTGTGATTCCGCTGTGTATCTAATGGCCGGCCCAAAGTATAACGCTTGTCATATAGCTGCCCGAGCTAACAAACCCGATATAATGGCTTTAATTTTGGTCACTATATCCAACATTAGCTTTATTAGGAAACTTTATCCAAAGGAGCCCAGTGAGAACGTACAGGATAGGCTAGACCACTTGCTCGATTCCTATCTCAACACACCAGATCCGCGACAAGGCAACACACCCCTGCATTATGCCTGTATTGGAGGACATTACCGCGTCGTAAGAGTTCTCCTAACTTTTGAAGGCTGTGATCTAACTCTGAGAAACTCTTCAGGACTCACGGCTGAGGAGTGTATATGCATAGGACAGAAGGACGGTGGCGATTCGACGACCAAGAGCAAAATTAAGAATATGTTTAAGAGTCAACTGCATCAGCCCTTGCGCCGAGAGCAACTGAAGAAGCTGCTTAAGTTGGCCAAAAGGCGGAGCAAGGAAGGAGGAGCAGAGTTTGATTCAGATAACAGTTTCTCAGATGACAGTTTTGTATTTAGCCCGACCAAAAAGACAATCAACAAATAGCAATCAACATTTTGATTATTTACAACTATTACAAGATGAATTCGGACTATCAAGACTGTCAGTTTGTTTTGTCGGCCATTGCCCTCATAAGTATCGTCGGATTGTTTTACAGATGTAGTTCGTTGTCTGTCACTCAATTCAGAATCCCAGTGCAGAGGTTTGTTTCGAAGTGAATTCAAAAAGTGCTCTCAAGTTGGTCCTAGGGTCCTAACTCAACTGGCCGCCCATCTAGTTCTCATCGGCTAACAAGTGGACTCTTGAAACTAACTCGAGCGAGCGACGT
>Ga0209372_1000324_pt1 | contig 27765 bp, 15 predicted proteins | sample AgamicAtPe_FD_187170 | JGI IMG/M metagenome (GOLD analysis project Ga0209372, IMG submission 187170) | Agave microbial communities from Guanajuato, Mexico - At.P.e (SPAdes) (version 2) | ecosystem: Host-associated > Plants > Phyllosphere > Phylloplane/Leaf | place: Guanajuato, Mexico | collected... | reverse complement strand
GAAGAAGGGCAGCCCTTTTCGAAGAATGTTAGTGTCCTTGCTACAGTCGTCCTTGTCCCTACTTGAGCAGTACATTGGTCGATGGCCAAACACTATGATCCAGGGTCGCTCGGCTCGGTCCGAAGCTGCGAGTTTCAGATCTGCCTTTAGCCATTCGTATTGGCTGTTCAAGGCTCCGATGCCAACCCTGTCAACAAAGTAGTAAAACTCTGTTGAGAAGGCCACAAAATGCACTGGTCCCGCATTGAAGGAATAGTAGAAGTTGTTCTGTTGACCGTGGTTTATGAATCCAGCATTGATCATTGTGAATCGACTATCGTAGTGGGTGAAGTTCTCAGCTATCTCGTGGTTGCCTACTGAGGTCTGGTAGGGTACCCTGGCCGCGATCGGCTCAATTTTGCGCATGAACTCATCGCCGTACTGGCCATTGTGCGTGTTTAGATCGTAGGCAAAGTCTCCGTTGTGAACAATTAAATCGTAACTCGACTGGTCAACATCCTTGATGAGCCGAGGGATAGATTGGCCATTGACTAGACCGAGGTCCCCGAAGAGCGCCATTCGGACGGATTTCTTCGAATTAGAGAACTCGTATGCCCAAAAACGGTATGTCTGACTATAGAAAGGGGTAGTGTCATTTTGGTAACACGACAGCCTATACATATACTTGGAGTTTGCTTCAACAGACATTCTCGAGCGATAGGTGTGCAGCTTGCGACTTCGTTTTTTTGTCGCTTTTATCCAGTTCTCGTCTAATTCGTTTACGATCACAGCAGTATGTTTTGAATCAACGATCGTTTCCTTGTTCCAAAAGAGTCTGTTGGCTAGCGCCTTTTGGTAGTGCACCTTGCATGAGGCTTGTTCCATGGTTGACCAAGTTAGGTAGATCTCAGTATCATTGGCGCCCAGAGATAGGTGCAGCTGCTCCGGAGTATAAAGCTGAGCCTCATAGAGTTTGCCCTCATTGTCATTCAGGCGATCCCAGCTCATTCTCACCGTATCGTATGGGGAGTAACATGCTAAATATCGATCTGTCAACCTGATTGCTCTCGATGCATACTCTAAGATCAGAACTGGTACTGAGGACACTGCGATCACGAATAGAACCAGTGCTATCACAGATAATATTTGAAGCTTCACTTTTCTGCCAGAGAGAGAATTAACTTGAGGTTTTGAGTCCGATTTCAATAGCTTTGGTCTATCCTCTTCACGATATTTACCTAGTTGCGTCATTTTGAATTTCGGTATTTCTCATCAAAGGCTCGTCCAAAAGACCACTATCTTCCCAAATCATGCTCCTTGGCAATCTAGATAGATCTCTGGGGCAGATCTGATGTAATACGTTACATAGATGTCGCAGGTAGGTTAGTGACAAACTGAAATAGTATACAATGAGGGATGAACGGAGCTGAGAATCGAACCCCAGCTCGAAAAGCCAAGAACATGGTAAAGTTCGAAGTTCGAATTTTATTTGGTTTACGCACGAGCTGTTGATTTTCTCTGCGTTGGTGTTCTGTGCTTTTGAGCACTGATCGCATTTGACGAGAAGAGAAAACGCATTGCATTCATTTTGGCTTTGAATTTCATAGACTTCCTAGTTTACTAACTACTCCATTGGGGTGTGCACCTGTCTCGACCAGTTGAATCGAATTCTGCATTCTATATCGTCCCAGTCGAGCTCTGTCGTTAATTATGGATGCACGTATAGCAGGAATGGAGTTACCGTAAGAAATCGACTCGGTCGATTTTCGCTGGAACACCATGAGCTAGTCAATCTTGCGCGACCAATCTATTCTTTTAACGAAAAACACTCTTACATATAACTAGAGACAGGCTGCAGAGTTATAACAGCGCCATTCCGCCCTGTTGACGTGAAATGTTGTCCTCTTGTTGATCCAGCCTTGTGCAGCAGAGATATGGCCAACTCTCATACATGAGTTCCCATAAGACGATCATCTCTACGGAACATCTGAATGGCCGCGCATAGGCCCCGACCATCGAGAAAACTATCGGTATAGACCCACGGTTTACCGGTTGAGTCGATTCGATAGAGGCAAGAGTAGGCCATGCAAATCTCTGTAGTAAAACACCCAAAACTGATCAGCTCCGATATCTGATGCGAGATTGGAGCACAGGTGATCCTTCGAATATTTTGCATCTTCAAAATCTAACAAGTTTAGTTGGCTCCCTTGATTCAGCGAATCAGCTCAATTAGCCGCAACGATGATCAAAGCTGCCACTCTAGTGCCTTAAACTAGCTCTAGTGCTCAATGAATAAATTTGATGAGACGGAAATGCACAACTATTAAGCAATGCAGCCATGTATGTGGAGTCCCAGTAGTTCGTGCCACCAAACTGACCTCGCGGCGATAGTTGCTGAAATCTAGTTCAGCTCTGCTTGTTGATGTCTCCAAAAGAACAATAAAGGTCAGTTTGGAAGAACCCAGATACAATTCCCCGCAAGACAATTTTTGGTTTGCATAAACCATGTTTCACGGCGGAAAGCAGCCTCCTAAAATTCAACGGTGTTTTCTCGTTGTGCAAGCGGTTTAGTCCACAGTCATGGTCATTGATTTGACCTGTCATCTAAAGCTATAGTTGGCAGGTGCAAAGTGTTCTCACTGGCAAGCGGATAGAATTGAATTAGCTAGCGGGCGAGAGTCCCCAGCTAAGCCAACTCGATTTCGCGTGGGGACTCAGGTGGATGTCCGGATGAACTGCAGGGCGTTACTTTTTCTATCCGATTTGAGACTAGAGTCCAAGAACTCAGCCGGCGAGATGCAGTTGAAGCTCTGGATGAGAAGCGAACGCCATTGGCACCGGGAAGTATTTGGACGGGACTCTTTTGATTGATTCAAGTCGGCTCGAACCAACAGGTTGATCTCAGATTGCTAATTATAGAAAGCGACCGCTCTCGAGCCAAAAATGATGGAAACGGCGACACATTGCTATTCACAGGCCTAGAGATACTAATTACACACTGTTGATGTCCAATGAGATGACGATGGTTGCAGGTTAATCAGAGTCTCTCGGCGCTAAGTTTGCGCTTGGAAGGAAAAAGGGATGGCTAGAAAATATATCACGCTCAAACTGGCTCAATACTAGCAAGACAAATATCCCCTCCTCTCTCTCTCTCTCTCTCTCGCTCGGCCACTCGCTGGCTGGCAATCTAGCTGGCTACCTGCAGTTAGACGGCAGTGGCGCAGAGGCGAGTCGCCATTGGGGCGGAGTTTGAATCTTACATCGCACGATAATGCCCCTTGGGTAGACTGACCATTGGAGAGGGGAGGCTAGAACTGAGAGTCGGCGGGCATTGAAGTGGCCGCAAGCGTCCAGCTTGCCTCAGGTAACGCTGCATTTTGCTCTGGCCATTGTAGCGAGCGAGCGAGGGTAAAAACACTGCTCGAGATTTGCTTTTGTTGGAAGCTATGGAGGGACTCTGGTGGAGGCAGTCTGGCCGAGTCATGGCTTCGTAGATTGTTTGAAAAAGAGTCTAGTTAGTAACATGATCAATGCGCCTTCGCGCATCGGGTAGCGCTCGCATCAAACAACAGAGGGCTCCCTACGAGCTGCGCCCGCGACCAATCCTCACTGGCCGTCCTCTTGTTGTTGCTGTTTTCATTAGATTAGAAAAGTCCTTTGAAAATCCTAGATAGAATAGAACTTAGAAACGGCAGCTAGACGAGTCCAGGTGAGCGGCAGCGTATCTTGAAAGCAAGCTCACCTGTTCCTCGGAGCATTTTTTGTGACCGCGAGAAAAATCCCCCAAGACCGGGAACAGAACAAAACATATCCAGCGCACAAGCTAGCGGGTGGATCCCGTGAGAGGGGAAGCGAGCAAGAGGGCAGAAAGTGAGAGGATTGTAGCGCTTGTAAAGCACTGCCTTGGATCATCCACCTTCAAGTGTCACCTGGGGGCTGCTCACACAAAACGACACCCACTCGACAATCTAATTTCATTTGCTGGTCACTCGGAGGATTCATTGCCACTGAATCGACGATAGGCAAGTTGAGTGGGAGAGATAGTGCCCAGGTTAGGCCGAGTGGCGAGCCTTTGGGAAAGGTGTTGGACCTGTTGGGCAAGTTGTTATCGAAAGTGTTGATAGGAAATCGTCTAGAGTGAATTAGATCGATGGTTTGAAAGCATGAGATCGGATTGAGCTCGGGCGTTGGGCTTTCGTGTGAGCTGTAAGCAGCCTTGAGGAATCAAGCTGGACACTGAGCTCAAGATCAGTGCTCGGTCAAACTTGTACGGCTCAGGCTCAATTTTGTTGAGTTTAGTTTGGAAGAAAGAAACCGACAGATGGGCCAGTGAAGCCTGGTGAACAGAATCCGATCGAGAGGGTGGCGAGCGGAAGGAGGGATGCGACATAGTTTGCGCCGCCGTCAGTCTTTCACTCATGTCCGGCTCGCGAGCTAGTGGTTGCTTGTTTCTGAGAGGCCAATTCGAAGATGGCTTGCGGCGATATGATGAGAGGGGCCAAGTTCAAGAGTTGCTCGAGCCAAAAGTGCGTAGTGTTGCAGTTGACAGGGAAGGGGGAACAGAGTTTTGGACACGAAATTAGTTCAAACAGATGGAAGAACATTCAGCTAGCTGTGATAATACAAAGCACCCTCAAAGTCCTCCTGTTGATGGGCTACATTTTTCAAGACAGCTCCAGGTCAGCTGGATCCAGAGTTCTAGTCACAGCAGCAGACGCTCAACTTCATGAATCTAATCGAGCAAAGCTCCTAAGCATAATGCACACCAATGAAAGCTATTTGCCACTTGGCCAGCATCACAAGATAGCGCGTTGGGCGCGAGAAGATGGACAGGATAGACTGTTGGAAGAGAATAGGTTGCAAAACAATGTAGATAGGAGGAGCAAAAATTTGAAAAAGCTCCTCTCAACTCCGAGATTGATTTTATCGTCATTTGTGCCACACACTAAGCAATCGGTTATAAAGCGACCAAACAATCTGATGAGCGTCAAGCTGAAGAGAATACATGACAAATTGCACAACACTAAAACAGATCCTCAGGTTACGAGCGTTGAACCGTTGATCTCGGGCAAGCCCACTCAAACTTTCACTGTTCATCCAGTTCAGGTGCTCGGGAAGCCCGGTATCTTCGCCTTTGGGCACCCGCAAATTCCCATCAGGCCAATCCTCTTGCCAAAGCAGGTGAGCACAATTGGACACCCAATTGGCCACCACGAAAATAGCCAAATCGTCCTAGTCCACAAGGTTTTTCCTCGACAGCGTCCACTTGAAGCACCGCGGCCGAGCCAGTTTGAGCCCGGCCCCTCTCATAGCGCGAAAGAGCTGGACAGTCAGGAGGAGAAGGAGGAGCTCGAGGCTGAAGAGGAGGACGATGACCCTGAGAGGGGCTTGGAGCAGATGGACCAGCTGATTAGGCACGAGTTTGAGGTTCGCATGAACCACAACGATAAGCTTCTGGGCGATGCAGACGGAAGGCGGATTGTTATGACGAGTTTGAGTGACGGAAACGATAGCGCAAATGGTATGAGAATGCCGCCTTTAGGAGTGGAGCAGCTAGACAAACAGCCAACAACAGAGTCAAGCATCGTGGAACAGCAAGAGGCTCCGACGACCATCGAGTCGATCAGAGATTGGCCACCGGTGGATGAGCTGACTGAGTTTGAGGCCAACAGAGCCTTGCCGACAACAACAGCGCAGAGCTTGATCCCCGACGACTCGACGGATCCTTGGCGCCCCACTGACTATCCGCCGGCGGATAGAGTTGTTCCGCAGGGATTGCCGCCGAGCGAGAGAAAGTCTAAGCAGATAAGCGACAGTGCGAATGGTTCAAACCAGATCAGACTGTTCGATCTTGGCTCCGAGAAGGCAAGATTTAGGCCAGTGTTAGCCGGTGGTGATTACTACCAGTTTGCAACACTAGGCAACAGGTTCAGGGATTCACAGCCAGCTAAGAGTGTTGAGCAAAAATCGAGGGGCGCCAAACAGCAGCCCTTCGTTCCGAGTGCCCTTGAGACAATCGTACAGCTCAAACTGAATCACAGTACAAATCAAAACTCGGCCAATGAGCTGATCACAAACGACGATAAATCTTTATTACTTTCTAGCCCAGACTATGCAGCCTCATCAAGTAACTTCAAACGAGTGAACGGTAACATGAACAATGACAACCAGCAGCAGCATCAGGTGCCAAAACCCACTTATCTAGTCCCGACACTGCAGAATAATGGTCGATTTACTGGTCCGGCAAAACCAATACATTTACAGGAATCTAGCAACCGGCATCAGAGTTTTGCTTCACCGCCGATCGAACCACAAACATCAAGGCAGTTGCAAGTCGAGCTGGCTTTGAATCAGACCCGTAACAACGCCAACAGCCTTTACCAGCCAAACCAGCGCAGACAAAACCGGCCCGCTTTTCCGGCCACCGACGGCCAGCTTGGCAGCCGCCTGTCGCAAGCGATGCCATTCTCTTTGCAAATCGACACAGACAGGAAGCACAGCCACCAGATTCATCCAGGTGAACTGCTCATCTCTTCAATGACAGCTCTATCATCGGATGCGCATCTGCAGCAGAAGGATACGGGCAGTCAGGTAGCCGAGAGCGGGAGGCAGCGACAGAATGATGAGCTTGATGACACTCTGAGGAGATTGCGCGAAACTCAAGCTAGAATTAAGGTACTCCAAGCTGAACTTAATGCAACAGACCCAGGTGCTCTCGTGATGACCAGCGCAGCCAGCTCAGTTGGCAACATAACGAACCGCGAGAGTGGCGCCATGGATGCCACCGATGGAAACAACAATGGCAACGATGAAAGCGACGCTCACAGGACGACGAGCATGGTTACAAACGTTGGCCAGCCGGCCGATTGGTTTCGCCTTTGGATTCCAACAAACGGAACCTCGGCGCCTGTAATAGGAACTCAAAGGGCCATGAGTCTTCCACTGGGGATGTACCACAGTGGGCCCATGAGCGCACCTGCGCGCCTCATGGCCTCTGCGTTTGGCCGAGCGGCCCACGTTGCGCTGGCCTCAACCAGCACCCAAGCAAGCCACCCACTGCCAGCCAACTATCACAGCCAGGGCGACCAGCCCGTGAGCCAACCCACCTCGGCACCCATCCTGCTAACGTCAACCATGACCGTGCGCGAGGAGCCCCAATTGATGGTGGACGGCGACACTGACCACAGAGCCATATCCTCCTCCTCCTCACTCGCATTCTCGCCCACTAGCACCAGCACAACTGGCAAGCCCGGAAGGGGCTTCAAAGAAACAATCCGGCTAGTTGCTGGCCCTAAGTCAACCGCTCAAACGGCGACCGAAGAAACAATATCGCCTTACCAGTTGAAACTAAGCCAAGCAAATCAGGGAGGCGACTCTCAGCCAGCTAGAACGACAGTGCAGCCATTCAATATGAACGCCGACGACAATGGAATCTCCTCAAAGGATACAATGAAACTAACAGACGGAACACGATTCCATCCGCCAACGACGAGCTCAAAGGCGAGAGAAAGTCCTGACAATGGTAATCAAAATCTCTTGCTACCTGAGGGCGTTTTGTCGGATACAAACCAGAATATTGAGCAACACTTGTTGGCAAAGCAACGCGAAGACAAATGGCCAAAGTCTGGCCGACAGTTTCAATCAGCTGATCCGCTGGCAGTTGGAGCGGCGGCTCCTTCGTTGTCATCACCTCGACAGCCCCAATCTCAGCTCGGCCAACGCCAGCAACTCCAACAGCCCGAGGCGCCGCTGCCGCCACAACTTGCAGGTAAACCGGCGCGAAAGTCCACCTCAAGGAGCTACCTATCAACACCAGCGCCGATTAAAGCGAACGAAAGCAAGGACGCTCCACAGAGAAAGGAGGCGATTGGTTTTGGTAAAGGTTTTGATCTTGATAAGGTAAACTCGGTGAATTTGTTCAATGATCGCCATCCGAGCGATGGACAGATGAACATTTCTGACAAGCGAAACGAAGACAACCAGCACGGAGGTGCCAGTATCATGAGCCAAATGTTTGATCATTTGTTTGATGCCATTGCAACCAGAGTGGACGGAACAAACCGACAGGCGGATTCGCTTGATCAGAATGCTCTCCCTATCGAGCCGAATAACTCGACAAAATCGTCCAAGACGAAACCAACAATGAGCAAGCTAACAACAGAGCGAGTTCTCCAGATCCTCATCCTCCTTTCTTGTTCCGCTGCTCTAATTTGCGTGCTTGTAGTGTTTTTAACTGTCCGCCATCAAGCGAGAACAAGCTGCAAGCGAACCGTGAGGATCCCAGCATCAGGCCTATCAGAGCCTCAATCCTCTCTCTTGAGCCCGCTCGATTGGTGCAAGTTTTCGCCTCAAAATAGCGAGTCAACCCGAAATCAACATGACAGGCTCATTCTAGATGGAACAATGCGCAACATCTCACTCCACGCTCGGCATCAGTCGAGCTCGAGCAAGGAGCAAACCCAAGGTGACTCGCAACTCTCGAAACGAGCCAACTTGCCCCATCCAACCTTCAACAGGTCCTGCTGCCACTGTGTCACCTGCTCTGAGTCGTGGCTCTTCCGTGATGTTGGGCGCGACAAGCAGGCAAATCGGGCTCATCCCTCCGACGTCTGCTCCTCAGGTTTCTACCATCCGGCGCCGCGCGGTAAGCTGCCCTTTGGGGCGGCGTCAAGTGTTAACAAGTTCCTACTTCATCAGCAGACTCTTGAGGGAGATTTGGAGAGCGTTTCGTTTGCGGGCAAACAAGAGATATCTGGGGGCCCTCCAAGTGGTCGGGCTCCAGTTGGTGGAACCAGGTTGAGAATGATGAGCGCAATCAATGAGCGGCTCTCGCAAAGTTCCTCGCCAGGTGCGATGCCCGCAAATGAAGATTTAGCCCAAGATGACGATTGGAGGTGCACCTGCGGAAAATGGATGGACCACGATCAAGAGGAGCCAAACGATGATGAAGCGGGCCACTCGGGGGGCAATAATTCAATGAACGATGACCGCAGCCTCGAGGAATCGTGCACGCAGAGCCCAGGTGGATGTGTTTGTTGTAAGGATAACTTGGACACAACAAACAACTGCCACCAGCGACTGAAATTAGTCCCCCTCCGGCCGGCTAATTCGAGAGAGCTAATGGTTTGCAACGGAGACAACTCAGCCGCTGGCTATGAGGACGACGACAGCCATTGTAATGCTACTCAGATTGAGGGGACCAATAAAGGTTGCCACTGCGACAATAATGCTAATTCGAGCCCCCAAAGCATGAAAACCAAACAACCATGTAAAGGAGCAGAGTTAGCCGCGGGCAGCACTGAATCGAGCAAGAGTGAGCCGGTTTTAGCTGATGAAAGATACACTGGCGGGAGTAGTAGGAAAATTGATCCGATTAATGTAGCCAGCAAGCAGCAAGCAGTCAATTCAAGTGCCAAAAATACAGCTAATTGTGAAAGTAACTGCAGGGGCGCCCGAGGCGACGGATGCCACCATCGTTCCGATCTTGGTGGCACCAGGCAGACGGCCGCCAAGACTCCAATCGGTTACTGTCGGGGACTCACAGATGCGGATGATACAACTAGTGCCAAAGAGCCCATTTTATCCTCGGTTGGCTCCACTACCAGACAAAACTGCGACCAGCAGGTCCTGCGTCCAATGCTAAATAATGAATCCAACCAAGGCTTGAAGTGAGAGCAGTGCCTAAGCAGCAGGATTGGCAACCAAAGTCTCGGCCAACTAATGTGGGTTTCGTCGGCGAGACCATAGCCACTCGAACGGAAAAGAAAGAGATTTGTGTTAACTCATGTGGGAGTCTTGGTGTCTCAGATTGTTTCCCAAACGCCAGCCATAGCAAAGGTGACGAAGAGGAGCCCAGCGCTGTTAAATCAAATGGCAGATTGGACGGACAGCTGCAGCGGTCTGAACAAGCCACCAAGCTCGCTGCCTTCATTTCGCCTCTTTCGCTTGCGGCAACAATTCAGGGGAAGTTGAAACGGACCATAATTGGCGCAGGTAGGCACTCAGGGAGGACGACAAAGCTAAAATCAGAGTCTAAGCAAAGTCAGCAGGAGCAGTTGGGTCTTGATGGCCGGTCTTCTAATCTTCAGCTGTCGCAGGCGAGAGCTCAGATGCTTAAACAAAACCGTGAACTAACTGATGGTAGCAGAATGCAAAACAGCCAACAAATTGCTGTTAGCACGAGTGAAAGAGAAGGCAGCCAAGATGAGCGCACCTGTTGCAGTTAGAAAGCTCCCAGAATCGATCTAAAGTTTTAGATTGAAGATGTGCGATAATTGGCATCAAATTACGAAAATAAACGGTAGAGTTTGATAGGTTCAGAAAAAATGTTCCTCAATTTACCTTGCTATCTAGTTCTCTTGCAATCTGAGCTGCTAGTTATTGGCTTTGAATGTCTTGGGCGATATCTTGGACTCTTTTCAAAAGTCTCAGTTCCAATCTGAAGGGCTCCTCCTGTCTGACCGGCCGATTTTCAATCCAACCCACTTACAAACTGAAAAAGGCAACCTATTGAATGTAAAACAATGTCGAAATTAATTGTCTACCTGATTCTGGCGACATTGTGCCTGGTTGTTCTCGTGACAGCCAAAGACCATACTGATGTTAGCGAAAGGTCGCTCAGATTCAGGCAGTCCTTAGATTGGGTTTGCATTCTCAAGGTAAAAGTGAGAGTTTGCATGAAATTGATCTCGGCTAATCTCATGTTATCTTTCCAAGCGAAAAGATGCTGCCAGACTATGGCCGGAGCCTGCAAGAAAGAGGTATCATGCGCATTCAATAATATCTGTCCAGAATTACCAAGATGTGATGGAGGACAGTCGACGCAGTCAGGCCCAGGACCTTCAGAAAATGACTCACCTCCGGCAGCTCCAGGAGCTCCAGGAGCTTCAGGAGCGTTCGGCAGCTCGGGATCTTTAGGATCACCTGGATCGGCACCGGCGCGACACAGGGTAGTGGAGGACGACGAGGAATGATCGTAGGGAGGATAGCACCTAGTGTCCAGCTAAGGCGTGAAAACAAACTGTCGCTTATGAGAGAGCATCAGTTTTTTAACTTACAGGGCTGATCCCAACTGGCTTCAGCTCAACAGTTGTCAGGAGGAGGGAATGTAACCAAGGAGGCAATTCTGAAACAATTGCTACTCCATCCATTACTCTCAGGTCTACTTGATTCAACATCAGCTGGCAAAATAAACAATCTCAAACAAGGAAATAACCTCCATCAATCTCAATTCTAGCATGAATTTGAGTCACGGAGCCATTTAACGGCTCGGTGGCGCTGCTGCCTTTGTTCTCTCTCCTGCTTTCTTAGTGTTTGAAATCTCTTAGAGATAACCCAAAACTGACCATACTCATGAAAACAGACATTTCAAATTTCACAACCCATACTTTGTTCCAATTTCTGCCGGGCGATATGGAAGAGCAGGTAGACATTGCTAGAGGCTATATTTTCACACGAGGTGCAACTGTCTCGAATCTTAAACTATACGAGTAGGGCTTCCTTTAAGATTCTAAACTGTAGACAAAGATCTGACTCGAATCAGATGGCAAATGTTGAGAATCGGCTCAAGATACGGAAGCCACAGTTGGTTTCCTTCTCGCCTGACTATTACTAGACGTATGGTTTTGAGCAACTGGTGTAATGAACAGAACAATCCAATTTTGAGCTCAGTTTTGACTACGATCGGGTATGGATTGGTTACGATGCACACCATGGGCTCATTTTTCCTTCTCAATCTCCTTCATCAACTCTTTGCTCGCCTTGATGGCTTCCTCGTGCTTTTTTATCTCATCCTTCAAATGTTCCTTCAGTTTGTCCTTCATGGCCTGATTCTGTTTAGAGAAATACATCTCCTCTTGTGCTGCTCCTTTCTTGCCCAGAGCGCCTCCTGCTTCACGAACACTGTATAGTACAAAGGAAGAGGCGATTGGGTTAGAGCTTGAAGGCTTCTCTAGTTGATAGTCTAGCAGAGTCCTCAGAGTAATCTCCACAAGAGAATCGCCGCATAGCGGTTCATACTAACCTTCCTCCGCTACCGCCGCCCTTGCCGGCTCCAGACCCGATCTCACTGGACATCATTCTCGATGTTGCGATGTAGATAGCGCCACAGTTGTTTCTGACTATACTTGAAGCAGGTACCCGGTGGAATATGGCACGATACTCTGACAGTCGTTGCAGAAACATATTAAGTTCTCTTTTAGGTTATCTTGCAATTCTCTGAGACCAATCGAAACTGATGACCTATGTTAGGAGGAAACGAGGTTTACAGAACCGTTACGATCTTTTGTCTGCCAATTTTCTCATTAACCAACGATCCGTCCCTGGTTGGCCCGATAGACTCAGGGCAGGTGTATTCGAGTCAATAGTTGGCCACAAGATCCAATTAATGTTTGCTTGTTCAATTGGTCAAGAACCACAATTAATTCAATGTAAACATGTGAGATTGTTGGAAAGCTCAAAGTCATTAGAACACCACATCGAATCTACGCACAACTAGCTGCGGGTATTTTACACGCCTCTCGAGCAAACGATCCAGTCATCCCGATGCCTCAGTATGGGTTGCACTGTGTACACTAGCTCCTCGTTTTCGTCAGAGACGCCTACCTGCGATCTGCTCGGGCTCCCGCAGAGTCCCGATGTTTGCCATCGCTGATACACGAGGAGCTGATCTACTTCAACAAACTCAGAATTGAAGTATTTCATATATTTATAGGTATATATTTGAAATTAAACTGTCAAGAAATTTATTGGCATCAAATTGTAATAGCAAAGTCAGGCAAAATATTTCGTAACCAACAATAACCACACATTACCATGAGCTCATGCCAGTGTCAACACTTGCGCGAGTTTAAAGCCAAAAATGGTCTGAATACTTTCAGGATTGTCTTCACTAAGTTTATACAGAGAATTAGAAAACAAAAGCATACTCACAACTTGACATGTTTTGGTTGCAATAAACATGTCCCACATCTATACTCATGTTTAGAGTGCGTTTACCTGGGCTGTCATGAATTCAGGAGTAAAGTTCAACTGGACACTCAAGATCGCCCTTCAATCACAACAAATGGTTCCGGCACTTTGGAGGCCTCAAACAGTGGCAGCACTATCGCAAGTGTATCCGAAGATGGCCGCTTTAGTGGTGATAACGGAAATGACCGAACAGAATTAGGGGATGAGCAAGAAGAACCGGCCACTAGGCATATATTGGAGCACGCAAAGAAAGAAACTCATTATCTAGCCATAGATTTACTATTTATTGCAATCTATTGCTTCAAATGTGATGACTATGTTTATAACCAGGAATTTGAAGGCATACTACGTAATCAATATTACTATACCAACAACCTTATCGATGATCCCATAAGTTACAACCTAGGTAGTCCAGTGAAGAAGAGGAGAAAGAGTAGTCCACAGAGAAAAAGGATCTCACAAAATTCTTTCCTAGGCCTTAGAGGGTTGATAAACCTTGGTAACACTTGCTTTATGAATTGCATTTTACAAGCACTCACCCATACACCATTACTGAGAGATTATTTCCTCGCCGACCTGCATGAATGTCATTATGATGGTGAAAAATCAATTTGTTTAGTTTGTGAGATGTGTAGATTGTTCCAGGAGTTCTATTCGGGCAAGTCGACCCCGCATATCCCATTGAAATTGCTGCATTTGGTCTGGACCCATGCAAGACACCTCGCCGGATATGAGCAGCAAGATGCACACGAATTCTTTATTGCAACCTTAGATATTTTGCATAGGCACTGTAAAGGACCAGACATGAATACAGAGGAAGCTATTGTGAATAATCCTCATAACTGTGATTGTATTATAGATCAGATATTCACCGGAGGCCTTCAATCTGATGTAATTTGCCAGGCATGCAATAACGTCTCGACTACGATAGATCCTTTTTGGGATATCTCACTGGATCTTGGACCAAAATCGCTGCTCGACTGTCTTGAAAGATTTACCAGGCAAGAGCACTTGGGTAGTACGGCTAAAATCAAATGTAGCAAGTGTCAGAGTTATCAGGAATCGACAAAGCAGTTATCTATGAAAAAATTGCCAATTGTGGCCAGTTTTCACCTAAAGCGATTTGAACACTCGAATAGGCTCCACAAGAAGATCTCAACATTCATCTCTTTTCCGCTATATCTTGATATGTCGCCATTTAAGGCTTCAAGGAGAGCAACGAACAATGTCAATAACATAAACAATTCTAACAGCTCAGCAAACAATCACCAAACTCCTACGAATGTCGATGACGAAAACAGTAAATATTGCCTATTTGCCGTGGTTAATCATAGCGGCACAATTGAAACAGGCCATTACACAGCTTACATCCGTCAATGTCGCGATCAGTGGTTCAAATGTGATGATCATCTTATAACGAGAGCTAGCGTTCAGGAAGTGTTACAGAGCGAAGGGTACCTGCTTTTCTATCACAAACTATTCGATAACAACAACATTGAGTCAGACGATGTGCATTGTTCTCTACCCATTTGCAAACATTGAGTTGCTGTGGACGTAACAAACCATATGTCGCAGATCTTCTCACCCAATACTGTTAAGGAGATCAACTCTGTAAACGCAAATGGAGGGATCAGGAAGAGGTGTAACACTTACGAAACCGAGGATGAGGACAATAATCGTCCCTCATCAACGACGGACTCGATTCCTGTCTCCGAGGCGGCCGGCAGCAAAGCACTGGCACAAGTGATGAAGAGGAGTCATTGGAAGATCAATACTAGTTTCGAGAGGAAGAGAGTCGATTGCACTAAGATCTGTTCGATATGTTTGTCGGATTCGCCAGTTTACGAGGATAGAAACCAAAGAGAAAATCTATTGATAAGTCCCTGCTTGTGTATGGGTATTCAATCCCACCAGCACAAGAGTTGTATTGAAGATTTGATCGAACAAACTGGAGCCGCTAGTTGTCCATTTTGCTTTGTTAGATATGATTATACAAAGAGAAGGAAAAGCTTCCGGAGCTACGTGAGAGATTGCGAATTGGAACACGACTTTCTCGTCAGTCTGGCAGCATTTGTCTTCTCGCTTTACCTATTCTTAATTGGTGCATCAGTCTGCTACCACTATGTTTTTCTAAGTAGTGACGAAATGGATTCCATTGTTGGAAAGTTCCCTGCCCAAACCATCGAGGTGCTCGAGAGTGCCAAAATATGGTTAAGTACGGAATTTGATGTGGAAAAGTTGCTCGATTTTCATCACTCAAAAAGCCGAAGCCACCCTACGCGCAGTTGGCTAATCACAATATTGTTCTGCATTGTTTGCATCAAAACAGTCTTATTGTTTGTTGGAATTGTTTCAATGAGCCTTAACATGGTATTTCGTCACTATGTTAGATATTGGCTCTGGAGTAGGACTCACTTTGAAGTAGACGTTCGGCCGTATGATCTGTTTGGCACTTCAGGATAACAAGTGCCAGTGGCCACCGATTCAGTCAGTATGGCGGCTAAATGTGAATTATACAAGTCAATGGAGATGTACCAGACGAAAGAAATATCTCTTCCTTTCGTGGGTGTCGACAGCATAAGTCTATCCGGCTAATGGTATCGGCTTGAGCGGTGTAGATTCCGCGCAGGCCACCCGGCAAAATAGAGGGGAAAATTTCTATATCTTAAGCGAAGGGATAGACGAAAAAGTAAATACTTTCGTTTCTTGTTTAAGATGAACTCTGTCTTTGAGCCACGAATCCGCCGAGTGGAGAGAAGTTTTTCTACAACATCCTAACTCTAGTAAGCTTGAGCCAGATTTAGTGATAAAAGCTGGCAACCATTCAGAGGCAACTGTATGCATTTGAAACAGGTTGCTCCTCTTCAGTCAAATCCATGAATAGCTTACGAGCCGCCAATTGGAACGTTTCACGATTCTTTAAAAAGATAGTGACAGAAACTCGCTTCCCTTCGCCCATATATCGATATCTCTCTTCAGGCGGCTGATTTGGTTGCTGGCTAACTGGCTAACTCCCTTTCAGACTTGCCAAGCAAGTAAGTCTGCTTTTTCATTCACTTGCCGTCCAAGTCATGTCTGATCCTTTTGAGATGAGGATGCGATTTGGCTGAGCCGGATGGCTTGAGTTCTCGTGATGGTTTTGGTGGGATTCAAGCCGAGAGTTTCAATTTCAAGGCTCAAGAGAGGGAGAATCGGGCTGGCCAATCATGCAACTCGAGCAACGAGCGCAAGGCTCCTTCAAATTTAACCTTACGTCAGCAATACATCAAGCGAGAGCCATCACAAAAATTGGCCCCCTCCTCACCCCCTATCGGTTATAGCGCACTCCTCGATGAGCTACGGATTGCGGGAGGCCAGGTTAACGTGACTGGCGATAGGCGAAAAGTCAGCCGAATGTTGGTGCCAAAGGTCCTGGACCGTAAAGCAAGTGGAATTTTGGCTCCAATCTAAGCGCCGGTTTGCCCTAACTAGCTAGTGCGTAACGAGAAATTTGAACTCACTAGCCGGCTTGCTGGTTTCTCCCAACGGGAACTCGGCGGTTGGCTAATGCTGCCGGCTCATGACGTACATCCTGAGCGAGTAATAGCCACCTTTCCCTCTGACCCGGCGACTTGTCATTCTCTGCCTGCTAGTCGAGCTCATTTTTCTGGTAGCCTCGCTGTCTAAGTGCCGCACACACACAAAACTGGTGGCCATAATTCACTGCCAACCGAATGACACTGAACTGAAAACAACCGAGAGAGTCCCTCCTCTCTCTCACCTCCCATCCAAACGAGTCCACCACCAGAGAAGAGAGAGAGAGAGAAGTTGCGCCATCAGCAGGGGCGGGCTAGACTGAGGGAGCCACTCACCTGGCGGCATCAACCCTGAAGCTGGCCTGCGTGTGGCCACAAACCGGAAGCTGGCCAGTCAACCAAGTCGGGCCCATCTTTGGTTGTCGCGTTGCCGGTTGTGGCGCACGCGGCGCCCATGAGTCGGCGGCTTGCGTTTTCTTGGCAAGTGAATGAACGCAACAAAACTGCCAGCTAGGTTCACTCGGTCGTTTTCGGTTTCTCTCATTAGCATGCCGCGCCAAGCTGGCGCCACTCAAAGGAGAGGAGAATGCAAACCAACCAGATCCACGAGTCTTCTAGAATGAGAGCAAAGCTGATGCCGGCGCTGACACTTGAATCATTCTCGAATAGAACACACTTATGACACAATAGGGCTTTAATGTTGGCCAACTCAGCTTTGCGATTGAAGATGGTTCATTCGCTTGCTCATTTGTGAGCCAAGCAAACTGCTTGCTTGCTTGCTTTGCTAGCTCGAGTTGGTTCAACCAAGTGGCTTCGGCCGCTCGGCTAACGCGACAAAGCTAGTGCGAGCGATCAGATACTCGCCAACAACAAGCAGGAGCAGCTATCCAATTGCACTCGTCTGCTCGCTTTCCCAGTTCAGTTCACTTGCCCGCCGAGACACAATGACACATTTGAAGGCGACTTTCGCCCATTAGCTCGGGCGAGAGTTGTTTTTCTGCGGCTGGTTTTGGGCGCTCGCTAAGCAGAACCACCTGTTGCTCTGCCCGCCAGTCGGCTGATGGCGGCGGCGAGCGCCGCTAGAGGAGAGCGGCGGCCAGCTGGCGGCAGATGTCGTCGTCGCGTTGGAGGCTGCTTGGAACTGCCGGCGAGCGACACTTTGAAGCCTCCGCTCCATTTGTAACACAACCCTTTGCCAGCGGAGGGCCCCCGAGGGCTGATTTGAGTTATTTGAATGTCGCTTCGCTGGGGCCCAACTTGAGTCAGACTCGTCGCGGTGCTGAGTGGGCGCTCGCACAGGTTGCCCGCGTCGGCGGCAGTGTGGCAGCCGCAGCAGCGGCGGCAGCAGCCTGTGGCGCCGCCGCCGCTGCTAGGTGTTGGCAGCCGCGGCCGCGGCGCTAGCCAAGGTCGAGTCGGCACACAGCCAGCTCTCGCTGGCCCAAGGGGACTCAGGGTATCCGGTTGCGGCAGTTGACCGTGAAAAGCTGAGCAGCAAGTGTTGCTCGGCGGCGGCAGCTCGGGCGAAGAAAAACATTGGCGCGCGCGCTGAGGGCGAATGGAGCGCGAGCCAGCGATCACGCCACATGCGCCGCTCACCTCCTCCTGCCCAAGTCGGCGCTATCAAAACAGAAAAACTGCACTGCACGACGGTGGATGGATGAGGCGGCTTCAGGCGGCAGATGCATTAGGGGGTTAGCTCGTTTGGTGGCAGAATATGAGAAGCCGTGGAGACAGTAGTTGGTGTTGGCCAGCACTGCAACGCAACTGCTGCAACTTATGCGGCTGCTGCTGCTGCTGCTGCTGCAGTGAGAAAATCGACACCAGATTGTAAGATCAGCTGCGGTGCATCCGCGGCCAGACTCGCTCGAAATGCGAGCGAGCGAGCGAGCTGCTGTCTGTGCGACGCCGGCTAGCTCATGCGCGCAAGCCGCAGCGGCGAAGGCGGCGGCGTCCGGGACAACACGAAAACTCCGGCGGCATTTGTTGCCAGGCCACCGAGCGAAGCACAACCGAGAGCGCGCCTAGTGCCGTGAGGAAGACAAGCTCGCTCCACCGTCTAGTCTAGCCGCTGTGTGTTCTTTTATGAAAGTGCCCACTCACCTCCACACTCGTTCAACCAGACGCCACCCGCTAGCGCTTGTGAGGCTGCCAGCCAGCGACAGTTTGTCAGCTTGAGAGCCGAGAGTCGAAAGTTGAGGGCGAGGAGGACGAAGAAGAGGGCGCGAGTAGAATGCTGGCCTCAGAGAGCAAGAAGAAGAAGAAGGCCAGCGGCGGCAACAATAACAACAACAACGAAATGGAGCCCAGAGGTCGAGAGGCTTGGAAGATGGCGCCGCCGCACAACAACATGTCGCTGGTGCCCCAAGACTTTGAGTTTATGAAAATAATCGGCAAGGGCTCCTTTGGAAAAGTTTACCTGGCCAAGCACATAATGGAGAACCAAATCTATGCAATAAAAGTGATCGACAAGCAGATGATACTTCAGCACAACGAAAAGCGGCACATCATGAGCGAGAGAAACGTTTTATTACAAAACTTGCGCCACCCATTCCTAGTCGGCCTCCATTACTCATTTCAATCGAGGGATAAGCTTTATTTTGTATTGGATTATGCAAATGGAGGCGAAATGTTTTATCATTTAACTAAGGAGAAACAATTTGACGAGAATAGGGCCAGATTTTACGCTGCCGAAATAACCTCCGCATTGGGATATCTACACAGCGAGGGAATTGTTTATAGAGATTTAAAGCCAGAAAATATACTATTGGATAGTAGCGGGCATTTAATGCTTACAGACTTTGGCTTATGCAAAGAGGGTCTATACGACCAGTTAGATACAACAACAACCTTCTGCGGGACCCCCGAGTACCTAGCGCCGGAGGTGTTGCGCAAGGAGCCCTACGATAGGTGCGTCGATTGGTGGTGCTTGGGAGCGGTCCTCTACGAGATGCTCTTTGGTTTGCCGCCCTTTTTCTGCCGCGATCGTGCAGAAATGTACGACAACATCCTCCACCAGCCGCTCCGCTTTAGGTCAAACGCCTCTCCAGAGGCTAGACACATACTGGAGGCACTATTGTCAAAAGATAAATGCACCCGCCTCGGCTTCATTGGGGGCGCCGACGAAGTTAAGAGCCACGAATTCTTTAGGCCCATTCATTGGCCGAGCCTTGAAGCTAAAAAAATTCGCCCCCCTTACAATCCAGAGGTAAACGATCAAATGGATGTCCAAAATATAGATCCCATATTTATTGGAGAGCAAATAACCTCCAGCGTTTGGAGACAGAAAGACTTGGCCAGCTTTGAGGATTCATTTCAGGGTTTCTCATACGCGCCAAACTCACTCTTTGGACACTCAAATCCACCGCCTGCCTACAGTAACAGCTGACCTGTATTCAGCATCCGCTTGTAATGATAAAGATAACGTTACCCCAATCAGAGTGCAAATAATCGATGCCATAAGCGAGCAGGCCGTCATGGTTGCCATCGGTTTGGTGGCCGCCGATGAGGCCAGCAGGGAGCGGGCCGGCTTCAATGGCCTGTTGCGTCTTCTATCCGTGATTGTGTTACCGTCTATGTTATTAATTTAGTATTAGTAGAAATGTTAGTAGTGGAAGTGGTTGTTGAAGTGGTGGATAAACAAGAGAGGACGGGTTAGGGAGAAAAGGGGTTGAAGGGATCGTTCGTTTGTTCATTTTGTTTTCATTGCTTTGTTAGGGTGATTAGAATTGAAAAAAGTAGTAGAGAATTTAGGGAAAAACCAGGTCCAATCAAGGTGGCCACAAGTTGGCGAGAGGAGGAGGGGGAGAAGGAGAGAGGCGCGCAACACTTCCCTGTTGCCAACTTCTCGCCTTCCTGGCCGGGCAGCCAGGCCAACCATCTTCCGCCACTTACCTGGCCGGCGTTGTTGGCGCTTCTGATGCTCTCCATCTAGTGACCTTTCCGACGAGATGCTCTGCACCCGTAGGGTGTTCAAAAGGTTAGCATTGCCAGTGGCTGAGCTAAGATTTTTAGATCCTGCTTCATTCAATTGCGTGGCTGCTGCTGTTGCAGTGTTATTTGGCTGTTCACCTGTTCTTGCCGCCTCAATTTGAGTTGTTTTTCTAATCGTTTGCGCCCCGCTAGTGGAAGTGGTCGATGCTGTTCCAGGAACGACTGCGCATTCGAGGCACAACAAGTGGTGGTAATTCTTCGGTTAGAATGTACACTCGATGTTCGAAGTTCTCAGAGTTCAACTATTAAATCAATTACGAGGATTAGAGTATATTCCAAGCCAATTCGCAAGAATGAACTGGCAAACAAGACTCGCGTTTCGCTAGTTGTTTACCAGCCGCAAATGGTGATGCCCCTGAACACGTTTGGCTAGAGCACATTCAAGTTGCGATAAGTTGGCACTGGCGCGGAAGGAAGTGTCTTGCATCAGACGCACAAGCCCTCAGTTGGGCTGCTTATGTTGTTGTTGTTGCCGTTCACGTTTTAACCGACAAGCCGAGCGGCAAACCCCAGCCGTTATGTCACTTAACAAACAACTTGTGAAATATCCAGCTAACGCTCAGCCTACTTAATTCAGGCGAGCGAACGGTGCTGGTTAGATCATTGAGGAGCGCAGAGCTGGCGACAAAGCTCAGGCTTCCATGGGCAAAGTTGGTGCCGGAGTTACGCTACACTCTGAGTGTGCGCAAGAGAGATGGTAATAGCAGGGTTGATACTCACAAGAAACCGGTAGAAAGATTCGCTGCGAGACGCTAGGCAAGACCCCGTTAGTCGCGATACACATATAGAAGCCCATATCGTAGCGGCTAACTCGTTCAAAGCGCAACACTTCGCCTTCGCCGATAAAAGTTTTGCTTTGGTTTGTTTGCTGTGATGATTTGTTGCTCACTATTTGATCGCTGGCGCCAGCACCTGTCGTCTCCATTTGAGTTTGTCTGCCAATTTGCCGCGACACTGACGTATTAATATTGAGCGGGCGCAGTTTATCATTCGCAAGATTAGACATTTCGCAACGAGCATTTCGTGGCAACCAATGAGCGGACGATTCCGAGAAATTGGCAAGCAGATGGGGAGAGATTCGAGGTTTGATGGGTTATTTGTTAGGGGGTTTGTCTTTGGAAAGGCAGCAACACCGAGGTAACAGATATTGATGTTATCCTTCAGCTCTTTAAAATTCAAGCATAACCCTTTGCAAGCTGAAAACAATGTGAGCTTGCAGGAAGCGAACAGTTAATCCTGCCCCCATCGGACGTGGAGGTCTTGCTTAAATTTGTGCCTGTGTGTCTTACCAAATTCACTCAAACCTGGCTTTGAATTTTCCTGACTCTGCTTGTCATTTAAGCTAGACGGAACTACGTCATTAGCCGATGACTGTGCCGCCATCTCTGGGCCCTGCACAAAGGTCGATCTCATATCACTAGTCTGCCTACTCTTAGCGGGCTTCTCTATGCTGTTCTCGCCGCTGTCTTGGCGTCGATCGTTATCCTCTGAGCCTGCAGCCTGCTCCTGTTCTTGCTCTTGCTCCTCCTCAGCCTCCTCCTCGATGGGCATTATTACGTGCATTTGAGATTCGCGCCTCCATTTAATCAACGGTTTCGGAATTCCGTCGGCTGGTATGGGCACATTCAAGCGAAAGTCACGTGGGTTCAATTAACACGATTAATTAATTATAAAGTTCGACCAAAGAGTGATGTCAGCGCATTTCAGTCCACTAACCGACGCATCTCAGCTCAACTGAGCCGAACTCTTTGACTGGCTCAACATTAACGGTAGTTTCTTGTTCCTTGATTTGAGGTGATTCTATTGTGTTGGCGGATTGAGTAAGTTTGTATTGATAGGTTTTGTTTGGTGGGACAGAATTGATTAGCGTTTCATGGTTGGTTAGGTGCAACTTATGTTTCCCGTTGGCTCGCGCATAAATCTCCAGGGCAATAATTATGGCGATCACCTCTTGATCCAGAGCAAGATGCCACCGAATCAGGATTAATCAATCTGATTAATTCAATACTTACTGACTATATCCAATACATGGATTTGCGATTGCACAGGCTGCGTATTCAACTGGCAGGAATATTGGCCCTAAAATGGTGATGCGATAGGCATGAATTTCGTAGTTAGCATCAATCAAGATGGTTGTCATCAATTAACGTGAAGCTCATTGTGATGCAATAATTTTATGGATCAGATATTTGAATAAGGCGCCGTGGAGTTTCTAGCGAACGTTTTTCGCGGCGAACTTGACTAGCGCGCACCTCCGTCCACTTCTGTCCAGCTCTCAAATTCGACTTGATTTTGTGCAGTTGTAGTGCCATTAGTTGGTCCAATTATGCCACATGATCTATGGAATCTAAGTAGACCAACTGCGAGCCAAAAGGTAGAGTAACAACAAAAGATTTGAGATCGAGGCTAGGCGCAATGGAGATGGTCTTTATCAGGCCTCTATAGGTCGTCATAACGATCTATGGTCAACCTGACCAAGACTCGGTATCGGTCCAAATAAGAGACAGACGAAAGCATACGTTGGTGCCAATGAAGCCCGGAGGGAAGTCTTTGTTACCTACCCGCGGGGCAGTTGCCTTGAACAACGAAATCAGCTTAGCCATCTGAATCAAGCTACTCGTGGAAGCCTCAAGGAAACATTGTTATTTTCTTCATCGCTTGCAGCTGAGAGTCAAACAGATGGACGGTGCGATCATATAGGTGATTCCTCCATTGAAACCCTCGCAATATCGCGCGCAAATCGAGAGCGAAGCAAGACGAGCTGCGCGCTCGTGTTGGGGGAGAACAATCGCACAATGCGTCCAGTATTTATCAACACAATGGTCGACGATGGTCGTTTAATGAATTAGCGGGGGATGTGAAAGTGCCATCTACACACGTTTGGGCGAGGATTGTTGCAGTTGAGCCATTTTAGCTGCCGAACCGGCGCACGTGATACCAGAATATGGCCCATGGATTGCTATTTCCAAGCAGCAGATCCCCTGGCGCTGACCAATCGCCGCCAGCAACCATATACCATGGAAGGAAGTTCTTTCGCAACGGTTTATCGCAAGTAGCCGCCGAAGGCTAGCCGGCGTGAGAACACGCAGGGACGATGCAAGCTTATCTGTCCCATGGATCAGCCATTGGGTAGCGTAGGGCAAAAAAGCAACCCTAATTGAGGCTGGGCAGCAGGACGAGGCGACAGTGATCAATGAAAATAAGATTCTTGAGTAAGCTCAAGATAAAACTTGGTCCAGTCAACTATGAGCCAAGATGAGGCACTCCGAGGGGATAGTCGGAGGTGACCATGGTAAACACCGGCTTTGCGTCCGCCCATAATGGCACGTCTGGGAGCCACAGGACTGCCCAGAGTGGCTTTTGTTTTGCGCAGAGGATGGGGCAATTTTTAAGAAAAGCCGCTGGCCAAAAGATGATTGATCCCGTTGTTGAGGATTGATGGCTTTTGAGAATTTCGCCTTTTGAGCAAGAGCTCGGCGAGAGAGAGAGAGAGAGGGAGAGAGTGCGTGGTTTGATATATCTTGCTTGCTTTTGGTTTCACACAATTAGATGGCCAGGGGGGAGCTCGACGCATTATCCTGCCCACTTATACCTCAGAGCAATGCTGACCAACCCTAGACGCTGAGTGATAAATCAAACTGGAGCAGCAGCCCAAGTCGCTGGACGCAAGACTTTCACCGCTCGGACTGTTATCTTGCCACTCTAGCTCCAATGGGCCGAAGCCTTTGAACATGGCCGGAAATGAGAGCCCGCTTAGCCGTCTAGCGTCGAGACTGCGCAAATCCAAACTGCAGGATCAATTAAAGGTGAAAGCGTAGCTCGCAGAAAGTTGCCAACCTTCCAATGTGCAACTCGTTAGGAGCCGGAACTCGAAGGCGAGAGCGCAAGCTTGCGCCGAGGGTTTGTCCGTTGCAAATGAGAGGGGAGGTGGGGAAGCCTTTTAGATCGTCCGTGGTGAACTCGTCCACCTCGATTTTTGCAAGTTAACGACCGGAACTCACTATCTAACAGGAGGACCAGTGACGATGGTGAAAGCATGGCGACTGGCTGAGTTTGCTTCCATGCGACTGCATTTTCCCTTTATCTAGTCTTAAGCAGCTAGATTTCTACGCTCTTGCCCACCGTGGCAGAAACTCGAACGGATCTTGTATGAGCCGATTGAAACGACAAAAGGAAGTGAGTGAATGAACGCGGACAGGCGTTTTCAAAGTAGCAGGCGGATGCAAGAGACGAGCAGGAGGGGGGGGGATTTATGGTCGAGTAAATCGTCATAGTTATTGTGTATGTGTGGGACATTGGGGCGCCATGGTTCTATCACGCTGTCCATTGCTTGGATTGGATGCACTTCTATCTGTGAGCCCGTAATTCAGCCGGAGATGATGAAAACTCAAACAAGCGTGAAGACAAAACTAACGCCAAAAATCTAGCTCTGGCTTCTCATCTTTCGACTAGTTGCAAAGTCAACAAGCTTTGCAATATATCGATAGAGAGTTTGCTCTCGCTCTCTCTCTCTCTCTCTCCCTCTCACACTTTCACTTTTAGATCTGATCCATCGTGCACTCAACACGGGAGTGCCTCTTTAGTCCTGGCCGGGTGAGATATCCCAAATTGTCCGATTAGCTGTACACTACAACCGCTCTGACCAGAATCACTCCAGCGGATGTGCGCCAGACGCGAGGGGCTGCAGATCGTGAGCTAACCAGCATGCTGTTGGCATTATAACGCTCGGCCGCCCGGAAGATAAGCAGGTAGATTTCAAAATTTTCCTCTGAGAGTGTTCTTAGAGCGGTAGAACGAGAGCAAGCTACCACACAGTTAGCTCCTGAGGCAACTTAAAATGGTTTGGCAGTTTTCACGATTCAGCTGCCAGGCGTAAATATTGATTCTTACGCTTGCTCAAGTTGGCCAAGGAGGTTTTGTCAGGTGAGTTGGTGACGAGAGTTCAAACTCGAACTTGGCAGGGAGAGAGACTTTAGGAGACGCAATCCAAGCTAGCGGAGCCAAACACGAGCTCGCTGTAACCTTAACGCGGCTGGCAGAGAGGTTGGGGGTAGAATGGGGATGGGCATGAGGAGGAGAAGAATAATTCGATATCTGTTACGAGCGGTTAAAATGATTAATTGTTGCTGTTTCACGGCTCTAAAATGGCACCACACTAACTGGAGATCCTCGCTACGAATCTACTCGCCTCCTACAAACAAATCCTCGGAGGCCTCGCCCTTGTGCCTCACTAGGCCAGCCGAGTAGAGTGTTGAGTAAAGAGGGGCGAGTGGAAGTTGCTTGCGCAACAGAATGTTTGGAGCTGCCATGAGTTTAGGGGACGGGTTTTGTTCGAGAGCTAAGTGGAAAGCGTTGGTGCGCTTCATTTGTTTCATTTGTCTTTGGGATTGTTTGGTTTGCGCCTGGATGAGGCTAGAAATCTGCAAAATTTATTCTCACGCATGAGATACCATTGGCGTCATGCTATCGATTGGCTTCCACCATCACTCAAATGTCCTCCTCAGTTTGCTCGCGACAACTTTTGAGCCCCCAAAGGGAGGTTTCAATTCAATCGGCTGCCTCTGTCTAGGCCCATAAGCTCCAACCAAAGTTGCGGCGGCCGCTGCGAGCAGCTCTTTGCTCAGCTCAATTAGCTTGATTGAGTCTAAACGAAGACTCGAGCCTCACTCAAAATCTGCGACTGGTGCTGACGGGTGGAATCGAGTTGCAGTGACATCTTGGGGCCAACTAAATAGAGTTGAGCTTTGTCGCGATGGGCGCGCAATTCGAGCAGATCCTGTCCACAGTAAGGCAACCCGACAAAACTCGTCTCAGCGCCAACTCAACTAAACACAACTCAACTCGGCCGGCCGAGAGAGAAAGAGAGAGAGAAACTCAATTTGGTTTTATAATGATGAAGCTGGCACGGCTATGCCAAGCAGAATTATACTGTAGCCGCTCGGCCAGTGTCGTTGCTGCGCAAACTGGTGGCTGCATCACTTCCTGTGCCGAGCGGCGATTGTAAATTTTCAATTACATTGGCCGCTAAAATAGGCCAGCGCGAGCGACTGGCCCCCGAGGCTCGCAAACAACAGCCAAGCCACTTCTGTCCGGCCAAAGGCGGCACACCAGTTCCAGCTGTGGACGGACCAAACGGAACCCAGTTAGCCAGGGCGAGCGTCATGCGTTTCGCTGGTTTAGAGTTGCGGCAATGATTATCGTCTGTCGTCAGATTCAATTGATCGCAACCAGCTAATGATGCTATTCAGCCATCCAATGAAACCAAATATATATCTATGGAATGGACGAGTGCTTGGATTGAGCGTTGGGAGGGGCGACAGCCGAGTGCACACTTCTACACTACACTGTGTATACGAGCGGCGGATGTGACTCGACGGCCCTTGATTGAGCGAGCGCCCTCAGGGGAGCGCCGGCTCGAGTTTGCGGACAACACGCGCAAAGTTCACTGGCCATCGAAACCAACTTGGCCTCCTGACTCTGGCGACGGCGGCGGCTGCGGCGTATTTCCGGCGCCGCAACTCAATACATGGCCAGCAGCGAGCGCGACTTTTGCGCTGGCCGGCGGAACTGGCAAAAGTAACTAAATATGCGCGATAAACAAGTATAAGCTGGCCGGCCGGCCTCCTGTGTGGGCCGGCGAGAGAATGGGGGCTCCAAGTGGAAGGAGCCGGCTTGTTTTCATCGCGGGCCTGAAGCAATACTGGACGCGCTCGAGTGCGAGCGCCCAGATTATATCAGCGGGATGGGTCAGCGCGCGGGCCAAACTTGCTTTGAGGCCACCGATGAATATGGATGCGCTTTGGCAGGAGGCCAAGCGCGTTTGCTTTTGCGCTCACTTCCTTGCGCGCTTGCGGGTGGGCGCTGATTGCCGGCCGCAAGCAGAACCAAGCAGACCGGAGCACCGAAACCGCATCCACTTGACTCGCGCGAGGATGCTTCAGTAGGCCGGAAACAAGTGGACAAGTTTTGAGAGATTCTTTCTCGTCTAGGCGCGATATAGTCATGTGGACATGAAGCGAGCGAGTGTTGTGCAATTTTTCGCCACGCTTGCAGGGGCAAAAGCGGAAGCCGCAACCATAGACCGAGAGGCAAGTCCGGCCGCTGAATGCTCGCCTCGTGTCACTTGTCCCGCCCGCCTGCCGCTACCACTCTGGCTGGCCCATTAACGGGCGCACTGGTTGGGCTAGCCAGCCAGCCAGCCAGCCAGCCAGCCAGCCGGCCAGCCAGGGCGGAGGGGCCAACTTGCAAAGTGAGACGGAAGCTGACAAATTTATGTTATGGCGCCCGAGTTGAGCGTATTGCCCGTTTGTGG
>Ga0209372_1000323_pt1 | contig 27780 bp, 26 predicted proteins | sample AgamicAtPe_FD_187170 | JGI IMG/M metagenome (GOLD analysis project Ga0209372, IMG submission 187170) | Agave microbial communities from Guanajuato, Mexico - At.P.e (SPAdes) (version 2) | ecosystem: Host-associated > Plants > Phyllosphere > Phylloplane/Leaf | place: Guanajuato, Mexico | collected... | reverse complement strand
TAGTTGGCCAAGTTCAACGACTACGTAAATCTCCATGTTAAGTGTATTGTGAAGCAATACAGTTACATACTCGGTAATCTGGCCATCTTGTGTGCGCTTCAAATTCTGGGAATCTTCTGTAGTTGACATAGTCTGAATGATTATGGGCACTTTAGTACCTATGAAAAACTTTTGGTGAGCAGCCCAAAATGCTGCCTCTTTTGATTTTATTTAGTTCAATTCTATTCTTGTGAATCTCACATTTGATGAAACATCTGAATCGCTAATAGAAGGTCGTCACCTCGAATATCACAAATCACCGTTCGAGGGAAGGTTGAGGCATTGAAGTTCGGTGGGCGGTTTCCATGAATGAAATCAATGCGTCCATCCGTTTGTTAGTATCAACCAGAAGACTGCTAGTGGTATCGATCTTCATGACGAAGAAACGGAGATCGGGGAGCCAAGCGAGCCGAGTATCGCGGCCAGTTTGATGATCGTCGCGGGGAAGATCGATACTACTAACAATCTTCTGGTTGATACTAACAAACGGATGGACGCATTGATTTCATTCATGGAAACCGCCCACCGAACATCAATGCCTCAACCTTCCCTCGAACGGTGATTTGTGATAGTTTCGGTCTTCTTGATTCCGGCCGAATATCTGAGGAAGCGCTTGATGAGCGAGGATATGCTGACCTCGATCGGTGGCCACATCACACCGCTAGCAAGGAGCTCCCAGAAATAGAAGCTCCTATTTTTCACTGAATCTGAAGTTGAAAGATAGTAGGTAATGTAAGTATTGACGGTGGCCTTGAGCCAGCTTATGGCCAATTTCAGAGTGACTTTGAGGTTGATGGGGTCGCTGAGTTTCTGTATAATGTATGACGTGGTGGATGTGCGCTGTATGAGATCCATGATGGTAATGAAGTCAACTCATCGAGTGGGCGATTCTCGCGAGCCCAATCCGCGCACGTGCGAATTCGGCGCTCGGGCACACTCAGCGGGCACGACGACTGATCCGCCGACCAAGCGGAATGCCAAGCTCACGCACCAACACCCGAAGGTTGCGATCGAATGTTCGCATGGTCATTATAAATACCAATAGCATTTGGATCGATACCAACCTTGTCGAGAGTGTAGCGAAAGGCCTCGTAAATCAGGTAGGCCTCGTTGGCTTTGGCTTTGGCTTTGGCTTTGGCTTTGGCTTCGCGCACATAGTTTAGATAACATCTGTACAAATCAATGCTTCAATGTTAGTGAGGTCATCATCTTTGAGGAGGTGAATAATCCAGTGAGTGAGTCAAGAACCGATCGATTGGTGGAGCTGTTCGGATATCCCGAGTGTCCACAATACCTTAGGAAGCAGATTTTCAGAATTGAACCTGATCTCAAGTGCGCAGGTATCATTAACTCAAAGGAGGCAAATCATCACTTGAGATCGAGTCAGCTTGATTGTCCTTATAGAGAAGGAGTAACCATAAGGTATGTGCTGCTGGATGGCAATGGGAAACCTGACTTTACAGAGGTCAACATAGGCTTAAATCAACCGATAACGTCTGATAGTATCCAAACCCTTAGTTTCGACTTATTTCAAGAGCTGGCCATCGGAAGATTTGTGCTGGTTCCAGCATAACTTTTCTTCTTGAGCAACAACAAAGGTCCGTCTTGGTTTGAGTGGTTCCAATATCTGCCATATATCTGACAAGGCGTTTGACCATCGAGGATATGCTGACCTCTATCGGTGGCCACATCACGCCGCTGGCGAGGAGTCCCCAGAAGTAGAAGCTTGTATTCCTATTACACCTACCTATTACCTATTATATTATCGGCGGCGTAATGTAGCCACCGATCGAGGTCAGCATATCCTCGATGGTCAAACGCCTTGTCAGATATATGGCAGATATTGGGACCACTCAAACCAAAACCCGTCTTATCATTTCAAAAGTCATGGACGAGAGTGTATTTGTCCCCGGGAGAAAAGACTTCTACGACTTGATAATAGGAACTTCTGAACGGGGCCTTTCTGTCGATGATATAGTTCTTAACAAGACAGCGAGAAGTAGAGAACTTGAAAACCCGAAAACCATCGACAAGAAGGAGAGCGGTAAACCAACTAAAAAGTTCAAGTCACAATTCCGACACGTGTTGATCGTTTTCGGTGGCGTTCGAGGCCTTGAGCACTCAGTTTCTTGCGACGATAGATTGAAATCCTGCTCAGATGTTAGGTCGATATTTGACTATTATATCAACACCTGTCCAAATCAGGGTTCCACGACGATCAGAACCGAGGAAGCGATTCTGATAACTCTATCGTCTTTGAGGCCGAAACTTGACTTTTAAGACTGAACTGTGAGTTAGTTTGTAGGTCATAGGCCGAGAATTTCCGATACGCGAGGGCCCCCGAGCGAGGTCTTAAGAATGTCGAAAACATGTGACGTAAGTCTGGAGGGTAAGTACACTTGAGCATCATACCCAGCTTAGGGCTTATTGTCATCAATGAGCTGGACGACTTTGCAGAGAATTGGATAGAAGCTAAAATTGTTAGCAACTCAGAGCTGAATCCCCAGTGCGATATCAGAGTGCTTAGACGGCAAGTCGCGCTCGCTTATTGGATTTCCAACAACGAAGATTGGCTTCATCATGGCCGATTGCTGCGAGTCCACTCTGTTTGGCTGCATCCAATCGCCTATGCCAATGGCCGCGCCAACCGAGGTGCCTTGAATGTAACCCTGAACTTGAACCAAAGCGCCAAGATGCTCGGCCTTCCTCAGTGTGCCACTGACGGTGCTCTAGAGCTAACTGAACTATTCTAATGAGGGCTCGTGCTCAAAGCTGGCCAACCAGCCCTGTTCACGGCAACTTCCGATGGCCGAAGTGTCGACAGGCGGCTTGCTCGGTCAGTCGGCGAGTCGGCTGGCCGAGTGAGTCTTGACAGTTCAGCTTGTTCGTAGCGGAAATCGATGCTCCACTCCAACAACAAAAGAGGCTTGTGCAATGAAACTAGCTCGGCGTGTTCAGAGCTCATTGCGCCAGCATAAGCTCAGCGAGGAAATGGCAATGAAATCTTGCCAAGCAATGAGCTCTCTCAAAAGTCTGGCCGTCCAACTTGGCCCAGCTAGATCGGCCGCTGTAACCGAGCGGCGCTGCTCGCCTGCAGAGAGGCCTAAGAGTTGGAGCCGACAAAGGCACCACCGCCGCTGGCTTCCGACGTTCACGAAGGTTTGCGGTTAGTCAAGCGACACGAATGGCTGAGCCATTGGCCAGCCAGCCAGCCAGCTGGGCCTACGATCGCCCTTTGCTGTGGTTTTCTTTTCGCTAACCACTCAAGAGCTCGGCAGCAAACGCAATCTATCCAATGCCAACAGGAGCCATTGGTGGTGGATAATTCTGCAACCCGCTCACTGCGGACATAGATGCAGGCGCAAGCGCAAGCGGTCGACGACCGTATAGCCTTGAAAACAAATAAATGTGGATTCCACAGAGAGACGGCACTACTTTCTTTCATGTTCACTGAATGAACATCAGAAAATCTTAATATTCTATTGTGTCAATTTGCGGTCATACTGATAATTAAAAAGATTTGGCTGCTAATTTATACGCAAATACTACCTCTAAAACAATTATATATACAGCTGCTACTAATCCGGAATACGATCGTAACATCTAGGTTATCTAATTGATTTATTCTCAGCAAACTAGCTCAAAAATGTCAAAGACACGCGACGGCTCTGACTTCAAACATCGACAGAAGATATTGCCTCAATATCAACTTGCAGCGCTCTGCAAAAAGCGACTACAGTTCGTCATCTATTTGCACTTGCTTTTGGGCGTCCTCATGGCATTCAAGTTGCTGCCTTCTTTCCTCGATGCTTTGAACATCTTTTGGCAACCCATTGAGGAGCTTTATATACCTCTAGCTCGTCGATGGGAGGTTCTTTGGTTTAGCAGCATTCTGATATTGGGACCAGGATTGAACGCTATCAAGAAGAGCAACACATTCAAGTTGAAATTATTCTTACTTGGAATATTCGTCACATGTTTATCATCCATTACATATTGTGCCTATGAATATCTCGGAGATTTCAAGACTTATGTTATCACAAGAGATACAAGTTTAATATCAGATGTTTGGAGGGGCTACCCCGTTGCTTTGTATTGGTACATATTTATTGTGGTAGCCGCCCAAGTGCACGGATTTGAGTTGTACTTTGGCTGGGAGCTTCTAAGATCACTGAGCAACCATCGCTCACATAATAAAAATAAATGATTTCATTGATACCTGTTATATCTTTTAACGTTGAGTTCAAATTGTCGCCTGTCATTCTTCAATAGCTCTGCTGCCTCCTTGTTCAGAGGATCCTCCGGATTCGGTTCATAGAAAAGAAACAATAGACCATAGATTATGGAGTTGATTGTGAGCACTGGCTTCCAATCTTCTCTCAGTATATTCAGACAAACGTTTCCTTCTTGATCTATATTTGGGTGATATATGCTAGTTTCACATTTTAGCTTGGGCGGTTCATGTGGGTAGCCGTTGGGTATTTTCAAGTCGAAAGAGAACCTCCCGCCTCTGTAATAGCCTTCGTCTGGCTTTATTGTTATTTTGTAATTCATAACATCTGTGGAGTTGGGTTGACTAATTGAAACAAAATTTGGCAATGATATTTCTCTGAAATCCTTGGCCGCCCTCAGCTGGGCAGGTGAGGATTTTCCAAGATTTGGATCCTGCTTATTTGGATCCTTCTTTTGATTTCTCACAGAATACAAATTGATCATTTTAGCCTAACGATTAAACTCGAGGTTATCTAATCAGCTAAGGCAGATTTGTAACCCATCTATAGTGTCGATGCCAATTATTTGTGTTATTATTCGTCTAGAATAATTCAAAACAAGAATGCGATCTTTTGATGCTAGATTTACCACCTTGTAAGGACACAAACCGAGTACCTTAAAACGTAGGAAACGTAAGCGGGTTTGCTGAGCTTCTGTGCTTTGCTTTGGCAGGTCAGTCAGTTATGCACAAAGCACAGAGCACAGGGCGGCCGGCTTACTTTCAATGTGCTTAGGAACAAAATTACTGAAGCTCCAACGTCTTGGAGAAAATCACGTGCAAGACGACCTCTTTTCCTTTGGCCCGAAACCTAGGTAGCATCCAAAACTAGGTCGGCGCTTCAACCCTTCGTTTATCTATAAAATGGAACGCTCTAGAAATGTAGGCCAATCCCAGAACCAAGAAGCTCTGCAACAATCACAATCAGTTTACGACCATAGGTACCATTTTCACATTGCAGAAAGGCCTATAAACACAGTGAAGTACATGGACAAGAAATGCAAGTCTATATTATGTAACTCGAGCGGTATAATAGTAGCCGAAATGGTATACAGATGTTTGATTTGCAGAAGCATTTTTGAAACCCCACTGGACTGTCGGACCCATTTCAGGTGTTTCCACGAGAACGAAATGTGATCCTCGGTAGGTAAGAGGCTAGCAAGCGAATATCGTCCACACCGCCCCCATTCATATATAATTCAACAAGAATACTCAATACATGTGGCTTCCAAACTCGATCGTATAGAGCAGTGTGATCAAAATGCATGATACTTGAGAAATAAATCAGAATTTACTAACAACTTCCTCTGACGATCCGATTCTACTAGCGCTCAACGGAGGTCTTTTAAGCCCCTCAAAGAAGCAACTGTTTTTTCCGGATCTAAGCACATTTCGTTGTCTTGTCTTTGCTCATTATATTCCAATTTAAAGAAATTAAACTAGTCCCTCGAGGACGTTGGAGTTTAGTGCATTGCCACTGAGTGGCCTCATATGCACCTCGAGAAAGGTTACCTGGCCCGAATTGACCACAAAAGGTTCCTCAGTTGGCTCGTAACCGTCGGCAGTAACCAGTAAAACGTACTTTCCTGGCAATAAAATGCGCCAAAATTCTCCTCTCTTGCTTAAACGGAAGCTGAAGTCTCTGCCCTTAATCTTAAGCTTCCCATTTGTTATGGCCATCCCGGATGGGTCTAGCAGGAGGCCCCTAACACCGCGATGCACTTCTCCAATGTAGGCAATCAGTGCCTTCTTGTTCTGTTCCCAATATTGGGGCAATTCCCTGCGTGATGGATGCTTACAGCATGATAGCTCAAGAGTTATTTCCATGCAACCAGTCCAATAGTAATTGTAATCTTGCATTCCACCTGTTGATCGTGCGATTGCGTGAAAGTGTCAACATTGGTCAGTTTAGGCCAGTGCGAGCAATTTCGAAGTCTTAGTTGATCAAACTTACCCTCTAAGAGGTACCATTGGGCTCCGTTCGTTGTGCCATTCGGGAAACCTTTGCTATCAGTTGGGCATGGGAGTCCTTGATACATAGTTTCGTGACTGAATGAATAAACCTGGGCCAGGTGCTTGAACACGTCATCGTCAGGTGTTGGCGAGATTTGTGAATTCGGCCTCCGAGCAGTGAGAACTGAGAGCACTATTTCAAATGAATCAAATAAGTTGATTAGTGATAGTGGCAAGAGGTTAGCTCTGATTGGTTGGGCAGTTGAACTTTGAACTTACATGAATCCTGTTGGTTATCGAACGGATACGAGGCTACCAGTGCGCCACCATGTAAGTTGGCGGACAGAACAAAGGGTATTTGGTCAATCCAGAGTCTGACTGCGCGAGTCTCAGGTTGCTCTTTCTGGGGATCATAGTTGTTGGCTGCAAAGAAGTCTGGAAAGTTTCTGTTCAAATCTACACCATTTGCATTGCCTCTTCCATCCCCGTGCTGACACTCGCCCTCGATTGAGTTCTCATAGCCATCAGGATTCATCGAGGGCATCAGATGGATCCTAGTATTCTCCAACAGATATTTGATATACTGATTTGAGGGATACGAGTTGACCAGATAGACAAGTAGCTGGAGGAGAAGCTCACGACCAACAACCTCGTTTCCGTGCATGTTAGCCACGTACTTCACATTTGGTTTTAGCAATTGGTCATCGTTATGAGGATCCTTTGTTACGAGTGCAACCCATAGCTGACGGCCCTGCACCGACTTGCCGATTGTATAAACGCGTACCAACTCTGGGAAGCTGCTACTTATGTTATGCATCAGATTTGTCATGGCATCGTAGTTGTGGTAGGCGAATTCAATGGTTGCTGGCGGTCGGCTCAGAGGCGAGGTCGGCTGTTGGCTCTGCTGAGGTTGCTGATTTGCCCTAGACAGCTGAACGTCCTGGTTGGCAACTTTTTGGTTTGGCTGACTTTGGGGGAATACTGGCGCTAAAGGTTGTCTGGTTAGTGGGGGCACAGCCAAACATTCAAGGTAATGAATTTTATGATCTGGGTAGCAGCGGGGAATTGTACCGGCTGTTTAGTTACCTGATGAGGCTACACTTGAGGTCTGTGAAGCAAAAGGATGTATGCTGTGGACTGTGGGGGCTTGTGACTGTTGGGGCGAATGTTGGCGCCGAGTTATCGGCTGGCCGTGCAGCTGCGTCGCCATTGTGGGTGCCGATTGTAAGAGTTGAGCCTGTTGTATGGGTGCGGGATGAGATATTTGCTGTTCGAAGGTAACATAGTCAGATAGATCGCGCGCTTGTTTAAGAAAAGCCGGCTCGCTTGTCTGAAATGTCTGGCCGAAGAAGGGATGCGCCGCTTGAAGAGGCGACACTTGTTTGATGAAACGCTGCTGCTGCTGCAAGTTGTCACCCCTAACTAGTTTGATCGCCGTCAAGTAGATCAGGAAGAAGACCACGAAAAGGGTCCAGGATAGCAACCTTGTGTACCTCATTTTGAGCCCCTCGTGAGTTGGCTGACGTCTAGAGCTTTTCAACTATATGAAACACTTCAAACTAAGAAAACTCATAACAACTCTTCTTAGCCCTCACTCAGTTGAATTACGATTTTGATCTCCTTGCAAAGCAAGTTCTAACTTGCTTTGGCGCTTGCTATTACGTTTGTCTTGCCTCCTCTCTTCCTCTATCTCGCTAACACAACTGACGCTCGTATGAAGTCGATCGAGATTTGTCGGTGAGAAGCCGATTTTAACCAATAACGGCGACTGCAGTGGCAACGACAACAACAGCTTCGTCGTACATGCAAATTCATCTCTTCCAGACGCCGATGAATGGAAGGCTAGTGTTGCAAGTGAGCCAAGATCTGTTACAAGAAGACAGCCGACGACTGGTGATCATCGAGCTGCCCCGAAAAGAGCCGCTCGGAGGCGAAGAGATAGACAGAAGGACGAAGAGGTAGGAGTTGACTTGTTGCTTAGACGCAAGCGCGCTAGACTCGGAATAGAAATGAAGCCGATGCTTGCGAATTGGAAGACTAAGGAGAATTGAAAGGACTAGAAAGAGAGAAGTAAGTCTCTCTCTCCCTCGATCCCTATCTCTCTCTCTCTCTCTCTCTCAGTTGCCTTTTGGAGGGCTTGCAAAAGTGCACCATAGCCTTCCGAGCGAGCAATTGCCTGTCTTAGCAACGTAAGCGACGGATTGGCGGTTCAATCTTGGTCCACCTCCCCATTATGTCTGGTTGGTGCCATGATAAAACTCAGCACGAACCTCACCCTCTTTGCTTCACCAGGGATACCAAGCCCTCGGGGGACGGGCAATTTGGTTTGGTGCCTTCGAGACATTGCGGCCTGTTCGTTGGCTACGAATTGCGAACTCGAGGGCGCGACATAATGGAGCGAAATTTCAACAGGTTACTCACTTGGGCGGGCAAGCGGACAGAAAACTGCTGGTCACACTAGCTGCTGGACATGGCCGTCGTCTGGCCCTGTGATCGTGGCGCATGAGGCCTGTTTAGGCTGCTGGCCGAGCGGCGGCAGTCGCAGCCTTGGCCAGACGCAACAACGTTCCTTGCCACCTTCAACTGGGTGTCTTTTGATTGTACGATAACAATGACCGGCACTTGATGCGAGAGAGACTCCCCACTCAAGTGTCCAAGCAGATTTCAAGTTTCGGCAAAATGGGTGAGGCTTCGAAACGCCGTGAATAGACGACAAGAGTAACCGACAATTGCGCCCTTAATGATAGGTAAAACCGCGAATGGTTGCTCAGTTGTCGACTGTTTATCGCGCCGCAAAGGAACTAGGAGAATTACAAGTATAATCCACGGATTTCATTGTCTGCCAGTGTCCAACGCTAAGTGGTTTGGACCGGCTTGTGGCTGATCAACACAGAGGGTGCCCACTTTAACCATTCAGTGGCGAGCCGTTCCAAGGGCCGAGAGTCGACTCGAGTTTGAGCTTGCAAGCGGATGACAAATCACTGAGAAATTGTGGCTGGTTGGTTTGGATTTATTTAATATTTTACCTCAGAATGAAACCAGTCAAGCCGTCGAGTTAACTTTGTATCTCGATGCCCAGATTAGGCAGATTTCTTTCTCTCTCAAAAAGTCTAGACAAATGAAGCCAACGATAATGAGCAACTGCAACTAGGTGGAGGTAGATACTTTTTTCCTCGACAAAACGGGCAGGCAATCATAGTTCGAATGGAATCGTGGTTAGCGGACCGATTAAGAGCTTTTCAGCTGGCGGATTGATCGGATCCATGGATTTGATTGCCTGTCGCATGTTTATCCCTATTGATTCGAACATTCAGCGCGGATCGTTGCCAAGTTAATGCAAGGTGAACATTCACATCATCACTCTGTTGCCAATGAGATGGTTGAATGCCAACTAGAGGCTATGTTTATTCTCAGTTTTAGAGTATAACTAACAAACTCGTCCGATCGAGCTGCTAATTCATCACGGTCTCGTTAGTTCGGGGGGCAGATAAGCGGTCTTAAATTGGCAAATGAGCGCTGTTAGCGAGATCACGACAATGAGTAGGAAAAGTTTTACGCTAGCAAACTCTTTGGCCCCTAGACTTCCGTTACATCCGTCCTTGTTGTTGCAGGTGCAAGTTTCCATGAAAATATCGTGGGTTCCATGCCTCATTTGGCAACTTGAACCCTCGGGCTGGTTTCCTGGATTGCCCAAGTAGCCGCAACCGCGAATTGTGCGCCACTCGCCATTTACTTTCTGCCTGATTTTCCTGCACAGTGACGCTCGCAGAGGTTTAACAGGTGCCTGCCCTCCTAATAATGAGAAGAAGCCTCCTTCGTCGATGGAATCCGAGTCTGATTTTGTCGCTAGATCTGCTCTAGGATACGCACTACAATCTGTGATGGGCAGAGTTAGATTGTCGAACGGGTCTGCACATTTAGGATCTACATTGGATTGGCAAACATAACATTTGATCGCGCTAACTACGTGTTCGTGCATCAGGGTTTCCGATAGTATTAACATTATTAGTATTTTCGTGGTATCCATCTCGATTCTTATATGATTTGACATTTTGATAACTATACAGGTGCCACGCTGTCATTAAAAGTTTAGTGTTTGTCAGTGTTCCGAGAGACCGACAACGGATACATGGTTATCTGGCATGATTTTCATGAACTCGATGAAAGTTCTGTAGCATTATATTTCTCTCTCTCTCTCTTCCTCGTTGCGCCAGAGCACCGGGCGTGACCACTTAACGTTCGGTTCGCACAGCAATCTTGGACAAACATTTCATTGAATACGGAACGAACAATTTCGACAATACCTCATTGAAGCCAAAATCTTACAAGGACTTCTAGTCACATGACTTCGATGGCTGCCTCAACTATGGTGCTCGAAACCCACAGAACCGTTCAACCTTCCAGGTTTCTCACACCGATGAGCCATTGGTCGTCGCACATGGCGAAAATAATTTCTAGCTCATCGATACGGATCTCGTCTCGCGATTGTCTAGAACCTTTAGCGGACAGCATGAGACAATTGTTTTGAACGATGTCCAAGCATTTATATACAACAGATTCAAAACTTTCGCTACTGCAAGTTGTTTTATTGGAAAACAGCAGGATTATCCGTCTGTGGAAAGCAATAACAATCATGTCCTGTTGCAATCTACCAAGGCTCTTTGATGGGATCTTTGATTTCAGTCGATTGCGACGCAGTGGGATCATTAGTAAGCTTGACACCAGAACTTGAGGCCAAAGCTGTGGGTTCTTTAGATGCCGGTAGGCTAGCTGGTACGCTAGGCACTGCGGCTGGCGTGGTAACCTCGTCTAAGAAGCTGGTATCTGCATCTCGTTGTAGTTCATCGCCCAGTGCCTCAAGCTCGGCCTCAAGCTCAGACTCGTCAACATCTGGAACGCCATAGGATCTACCTAGAGCCTCTTGCACTTCGTTAGCATCGGCCATCATATCTTGGAGGTCATCCTGCAGATCCTCGATTTCGCTTATGTTCACATTCTTATACTCCTGTTTCATTTGTTTAACGCCTGCTTTCATTGCATCAACAGTGCTCTTAGTCTCTATGAGCATTTGGGTCGCGAAGTTAGTCTGGTCGAGGTTGAAGGACTGTTGCTGTAGGTTTTCGCGTTGCTGTTCATACTGTTTCTTTTGTTTCAATACTCTCAATGCTTTTTGTTGCACGGAGGTCTTAGCTGGGCCATCTCTCATCTTTTTCATCTGTTCTCGGAACTTGAATAGCTCAGCATCGAGCATTTGGATCTTCTTGTCAAAGGACTCGACTCTCTTGTCCACACTCTGGACGACGTCAGTTAATGAGGGACCTGGAGCTGCAGGTTTGTTTTTTCCAAATAATCTATTCATGGTGCTCACTATGTCTGTCACCCTGATCTTTAAAGGAGGTTCATCTACAATAATCCTGGTAATCAATACTTGTAGGCCACTAAATATGCTAGAACGTTCTTGTATTTGTTCATGGCACTTCAAGGGGAAAGTAAGCGGCGCGAATCACTTGGAGTGAGTGAATTCGTATTGGAATGAGAGATCAGCTCACTCGATCAGCTGTTCGTTAATTTTCGTTACTGTTAACCAATCTTTTTGTCAACCAAGATTACATGTGCCCGTTTGAGCCCAGTATTAACCTAACTTTTACTATTATCAGGCTACAGCTTTAGGAACAAATAAACGCATTCCTTATTGAGGCACATGATGAAGAAGCAACTTTAGATATCAGGAGGATATACACTCCATAGAAGCGTCATGACAGTCTTGGAGTTTTGGGGATGCTCCCTGATTGCCTTCGGGCCGGCTCTCGCCATGTTCAGTCTAACAGTCGCCTCTGATCCGATAAAAGTAATATTGCTTGTAACATCTTCATTCTTTTGGCTATTGTCGTTTCTCTTAGTTTCTATATGTTGGGCTGTCATCAACACATTCTGCGACTATATCTTCATTGGAGCCTACCTAGCTGTTATATCACAAGAAGCTTTCAGGTATTTATTTCATAGAGTCACAAAGAAGGCGCAGGTATATCTAACCAGAATAATAGGATCTGAAAGTAGCAATGGTCGAGGGTCGAACAAGCAGTCCTTTCGGACCGACGAGATACAGCTTTACAGCCCCGAGTTTGCCGAATTCAAAGAAAGAGTTCCTCTCAGCTATGGTAAGTGTATAATCTGCGTTTGAAACTTCACATTCAGTTGAAATCTAACATTTACAACCGTTTCTGCAGTTTCGGGTCTAGGTTTCGGACTTATGAATGGTGCCTTCTCTCTAATGAACGTCTTGACCGATTGTTTGGGACCAGGGACTGTTGGGCTCAAAGGTGACTCAACTTACTTTTTACTCGTGTCATCCCTAACTACGCTTGCTTTCATACTTCTCAATGTAGCTTGGTCAATTCTAATGTCAGCGAGCATCGAGAAGTCTGACAAAAGGATGGCCTTAGTTATTCTGGTTACTCATCTCATAGCCACAACAGCTGTAAGTGTCAATCTTTCCCAATCCTTATTTAGTCAAGAGTCATAGCCTAACCCTGCATTCTTACCCAGACATTTGTGAACAGAATTCACCTTCAACTCGTATCAGTCATAATTGTATACGCTTTAACGGTACTCTGCGGACTAGGTGCATTCCAAGTTGCAGGTGTGAGTCTTAGACGAATGATAACCAATTAACAAAAGAGAACTGCAATGTGCAGGTAAAAGACAAAGATATAAACCAAGAGTATAAGCTCGGGTGTATCGACGATCCAATTTTATGCAACTCAAGCGGGCTAAATTCGGGAGTCGGTTAGTTTTTTAATGGAAGCCACTGTTACTTTCGCCTTGAGTATGTTTCGGAAGCCTGAATAACGATGGCTCAGGTAATTCTGGGATGAGTATGAACAGCCTTGCTTATGATCAGGTGAACAGGACAAAGTATGAAACTCATAGAGGCTCCTAGCGTTCACTCGTCCTCCTCTTCTTCCTCTTCTTCTTCTTCCTCCTCCTCTTCTTCCTCCTCGCCCTCTTCTTCCTCCTCTTCCTCTTCCTCCTCCTCCTCCTCTTCTACCTGGCGATTCGTTTGCATTGTTGGCTGGCTTAGTGATACACGTGAGGCTTGACTACTACGTCTCCTTCCTAAATCGTCTTGTTGTGCCATTGAACCTTTTCTGCTCTGGCTCTCTACTTGATCTTGTTCCATGAACCCTCTCAGTTTATCTGCCAGAACGTCTGTGGCCTCGTCTTCACTGTCATCTTCGTATATCTTTGTTCCCGGTTCGGCAGCATCCTTACGTGGCGCCGAAGGGTCCCATTTGGGAACGTGCTTGTCGCCATGTGCCTCCTTGAATTGGTTTATTTTGGCCGCCCATTCCTCATCGGTCATCTTTTTAACAACCTGGACATATCCGCCATCAAAGAGCTCTGTTTTCTCGCCAAATGTTCGCCTGTCGATTCGGCGTTCATACTTGCTTGCCAGACGCACTTTCGGCGGGTATTTCCCCGATAAATCCTCCAACTCGAGGCCCATCTTCAAGGCCTTGTTCTTGTTGATCTGTTTTTGCCTTTCGGTCAACTCTTTTAAGTGATACTCCTGTCTCTTCTGCTCCTCCTCCAGATCGTATCTATCACTTTCGAGCTGAATAATTGTATCCCAAAGGTCATTGACTGTCTTTTTGAGTTCAGCCGAATTGAGTCCCTCTATTTTGAGCGGCTTGATGCGGAAATTCATGGCAATCTTCTTATCCTCTGCCAATTGTTCCTTTGTTTTCATGACTGAGGATGGAGGGGATTGGGAGTTGATTTAATGCTTGGACAAATTTCCTTGGTTAACGATAGATAGGATCATAAGAGAATCTACTGCACTTACCATCTTGCATACCAAACACTATGGGCCCGCTTTCGATGGCTACAGCGGGATTTGTGGTTTTCTTGACGATGAAATTGCGTTTAGCCGCCTCATCGCGTTGCTTGATGGCCTGTTGCATGGCGAGCCGTTTCTTTTCGGCCTCCTCGAGCCTCTGCCGCTTAGCCTCGGCTTCCTTTTTCTTCCTCTCTTCGAGCTCCTTTTGACGTTGCTCCTCTTGCTTCCGGCGCATCTCTTGCATGAATTTACCATCTTCTGCCCGTTGTGCTTTCCTTCGTAACTGTGTTGAAATTCGACAGTGGTTATGAGCTTGAACATGTTCATGACTATAAGCCGAGAAAAAGAGAAATCTCACTACTTACCTGTCGCTCTTTAAGCTTTTTCAGCTCCTCTTCCTCTTTGGCGCGCTGTTTAGCGCGCATTTGCAAGTACTCCTGCCAGGCTTGCTGTTCCTCTTGGCGCTTCTTGCGCAACTTCTCCTCGATTGCTAACTCCGCTTCGCTCATCTTTACCTCTGAGGGGAACAATGTTGTGGTTGGTTTGGTCAGCAATCAACTATAGCTAAAAGCAGCTTAGCCCACTGTGATAGCTCAAATATTCGTCGATAGTCCACCATTCGATTGAGTCCTCAGGTTTGAATTTTAGGGGCGTGCTAAGCCTTATTCGTGCGCTTCTGTTTCTCTGGTCGATGATTTCGTAAACACGCTGAAATTCAGTCGGAAATCTCGAACTAGGCAGCAAAAGGCGAATTCGGAACAAGTAGAGCAGACAATCAGAAACAATTATACAACATTTGCAATTGAGGTTAAACCGCGAGAGCTTGACGGTTGGTCTGTGAATCTTGAATTTGAAGTGGGATGGCTGGAAACGCATAGCAGTTTATGGAGCGCGCATAGCGAGTATCGCGACTTCTGTTCAATAGTCCCCGCTTGACACGCAGTTGGTGTGCTGGCGCGAGAACAAAGCGTTTAGCTTGTTCCTCATTGTTTTAAGTTCTAATGCTTGAAATCTTGGCTTGTTTTCATTGAAATTAAAAGGCTGCTACGCTAGAGTTGGACTGTGGTAGACGAGATTAAAGGAACAATTCAGGCAGCCATAGCTGACGAGCTCAAGTTCGTCTCACATCCGACGAGACATTCCAAATATTACTATATAAAGAATAAAAGTTTTCAGGACAGTGGGGCCAGTAGAAGGCGCTTTCGCTTCGTTGCGTTTCCGCCTCTGATTGTTGGAGCTGTGAGTAAGGGCATAGGCGATGGAAACAGTATCTAGTGAAGTTGTTGGTTGTTCAAGCAACTCAAGCTAAGAATGGCGGGCGGATACGGAATAAGCTTGAATCACGAAAAGAAAGCCAGCTCTTCCCTCCCTGCTCATCCATCCTCTCCCAGACGACACTTGATCTGTTGCAAGCGATGAGATTGTTGCTTGGTTTATCTCACATTGACTGGCTATGAGAGGCTTGGATATCCGAGTTATGTGTCGAGTAGTCGGCTCTAACGTGGTAAAATCCCGCATATGCCTTGCACCTGACGATCGTTGGAATGCTCCCTGCCCAGTGAAGCAACAGCTCTTCAGGCAGATTGTCTCGATTCAACCGGAGTCATTAGTCTCGAATGAAGCTTACTTCAAGCGTACTTATTCGCTTGGTCATCTAGCAAGTTCGATTGCAATCAGCGACGTGATGCAAGTTGACACAAAGTATGCCACTAAGACGAAATAACGAGCGCTTGGCTCATAGTTGCCCATCTGTTAATCTATTTCATGGTTGTGGCGCCATTAACCTGATGAGGGTCAGTTTAATCGAACTCTTATCTAGGGTTAACGGACAATTTGAGTAATTTCATGTTCTGTTCAAAATGTTCGGGTAAGGGGGCATTGATGAAAAGCGGTTCGCCGTTCGCCTTTGCTCCGGGTATGACTACTCTCTGGGCATGCAAGTGCAACGGCAAGGTTCTCACCTTGGCCTGACGGAGAGAGAGCGCCTTGAGCAAAGCGCTACTAAGTTTTTGCGGCGCTACCCTTTCCACATGACTATACTTATGATCGCCCAAGATTGGAGTACCGAGACCAAAACTCATATGGCATCTTATCTGATGTTTCACCCCTGTTCTTGGCTTCGCTTCAACGAGGGCAGCGTTTGAATTTACATTCAAGATACGGTATTCAGTGATCGCGCGTCTAGCCTCCAAATGATTCTTGCTGAGTTGTAATCTTTCTGATTTTTTATCCGGTACAAGGCAGCTTCGAATCTTACCAGCCACAGTATAGAAATGAATTGGTATGTCAATGATGGCTGCAGGAAGTTCTGGTACCCTTGTAGTGATACACCAGTATGTTTTCTTTATATCCCCAGATTTGAAGAGCTTGTTCAAATTTCTCGCCCGTTCTTGGGATGTGGCGAATAAGAGAACGCCAGTCGTTGTTTTATCTAATCTGTGGCTCAAATACACTTGCTTTATCTTCATTTGTTCAGCAATCTCTTGCATCAGGCGGTTCATATCCGGCGAGCTTCGGTCCACTTGCTCGCTATGAGAGGCCAAACCGTAAGGTTTGTTGACTGCGATTATATCGTAGTTATGATACACAATGGACTTTTTGAGGTAGTCTAATATTTCTACATGACGCATCTTAGTCCAATCTGGGACTTGACTATCGTAGACTCGAAACCCTTTAGAATCAAACCTGTAACTGAGAGCTTGGTAACTAGGCATGTCGTTTTTGAGCCGATCTTTCAAACTCTTGGCCGCAGGTTCAAGTTTTCCTGTACGAATTTGTTGCACGTAATCATCAGCTCTGAGGTGACTCGACTCTTTTTTACTATCGTAAGAGTATTTTTTCTCGAGTGAATCATCAAAAACCAACTCTTTTCCAACCTTGTCCATTTGTTCAAAGAACTCCTCAGTACCAGGTTCAGGCTCCTCTATTAAGGTAGGATCATTTTCCGGTGTGTAATCGATGGTTGGACCTGAATCAATCGTTCCAACAGATTGTGTGACACATTCTTCCAGCTCTGAATCCTCCGACAAACGACTGCCCAACTTGGATTTAAGGCCATCATCGCTGTTGTTGTCTATAGTTATGGGAGATTCTTTCTCGTCAGAATTCTCAGTTCTGATCTGAAAGTTGAAGTTGAAGGTCAGTGGCGGTTGGTTGGGCGAGACCACACACTCTAGCTGCTCTTGGGTGGCAAAAAGTCTGATAGCTTCTTCAAAGCTATAGGAGGCTGGCACCTCTGCTATCCTGTATGGTTCGTTGTAGTCTGGATGGTCTACTTTCACAACTGGGGAATCCTCGATAATTAATTCACCACTTTCTCTCTCTCTCTGACCAAACTCCTCGGGGACAAATAATTGCTTTATATCTGAAGTTTTGAACTTTAATCTAGTGTTGGTAGGCTCGTATTGTCCGTGATTTTTTGGTATATTATCATCGTCATACCGTATCTTACCGAAGACCATGTCCTCATCAATTTCGACATTTTCGTAATATTCTCTAGACACTTTGAGAGGGCTGTACTTTTCGGCTATCTTCTCACTTGGTAACTTGGACGAACTTCTGAAAGCACCTGCAATATCCTTGCTCGTTATATGAGTGATCCCAAAGAAATCATTGTCCGTCGTGAACTTTTTGTATCTGATAAGACCTCTTAGACTAGAATTCCTCATGGCTATCAGTAGTAGTATTACTGCCAATTAGTCACCTTTACATGTAGATGACAACAGTTTTAATACCCACGTCTGAAGATCACGCTTGTCAGTTCCATGAGGATAGATGAATCCACGTGCGAAATTGCAATTCCAGTGCATCTTGACTCGTACGAGCGATCTCAGTGGAGCCGCGCTTCTCAGCGGATGGTCCATACTCTCTTATTCAGAAACATCCCATCCGGACTATATCACTTGGTCCATAGTTATTTGAGCGACCAGTTTTGTTTGAAGAGATTAACTTGCACAAGCCACTTGGGATCTTCTTAAAACCGAGCACATGTGTCCCCTCTAGTGAAAAAGTCGGCGGATCAATGGGTTGAAAAGCATCTCGCCGGCGGGACAATCGCTGAGATCGACCCCGGTTAGCTTTGCGACAAGATTTAAGAAAACCTCATGAACACATTCTATCAGCGGCATATCGACATAAAATAACACCAAATTTTCGATGGTCAAATATAGGAAGGCATACACAATAGCCGTGAGCCATATTTTGTAAACTATTAGCAGATGACCCCTATCCATTTTACCTCGGAACCTATCGGATCTATCTTTCGAGGAATAATCAGTTTTATAGTAACGATAACTGGCCAAACTAATATCTAAATTTGGGGATCCGTGAGAAATGCGGGCTAATTTGTGTTGATTATCACGATTTTGCCTATCATAGTCGTGTATAATCGAGTATGAACCTGGACGATGATTGACTTTGGGATCAATATCGGACGATTTGTGTTTGTAACTATCGGCAACGTTCTTTTCAAGATTGTTTGATGTGTCCTCGGGTAGAGATCTATTGACAGACATCGACACTAGCAGTGCAACTATTAACAATAACCCGACATGGAAGGCTACAACACCCAAAAATCGCAGCCCTCGCTTACTACACTGAAATAGTACTAACATAGTATCGAGCTGATTATTAAGCTCGAACTTGATCATTACTATGAAGAAAGCCATCCAGGCTAGCGCAACTAATAGCAGAGCGACCATCGTTAGCGATATGTCGGGTTGCCTGCTCACTCTCAGATAGCTGAGAGAGCTCTTTTGTAAGGATACCACGATCGATTGAAATATCACAAGGAGAATGCATAATGCTAGAAAGACATGAGGTCTAAGACAGATAATGACAGCAGCTATAGCTCTTTTGAGTTTAGGCATCACAATATGTCTTTGATGATAATGTTGGGGCCGATTGAGTCGGAGACTAGACTTACAGTTGATCGGTAGGCTCCGAGCTGGTTATTCAATTGTCTGGCCGATTCCGTAGCGAATGGCTCATCTTGAACCAGATTAGTGCAGCGAACCCTAAAAATCAGCCTTTTGACTTACATTGAAACCGTTGATTCTGATCAACACTATCGTCACAAACAAACAAAAGTCCATGCGAGGAAAATAAAAGACCTATGTGATCATGCGAGCTGTGAAGTGCACTAGTGATTCGCCCACTACGCCACCCCCTGGATTTCTCAAAACAGGTCTTTTTGAGAAATGAGCCCAAGAGGTCAAAAATAAATATATCTTGGAGTCAGGACCAAAAATCGAAAGGTTCTCTTTATCTGTGTTCGGGGGACCCATTGGCTCGGAAGGCATGAAAAGTCGCGACATTTGTGGTGGAACGAGTGTCATACGATCACTGTAGCAGGAAGTATTGTGCAAGGACTAGACGGCCATCAGCGGGCAGGAAGAAGAGAACGGTTACTAGGGAAGATAAATCATCTACATGAAAAGATGCTCTACAAGTTAACTAGGGAGCAGAACATGCTTGAGGAGACTGTCTTCCGAACGTAGAATCGGAGTTTGGATTTCAAGAAAATCTCATTGAGGCCGTTATGAACCATCAGACTCCCGAGCAGAATTAACCAGATATTTTATTAGATCTATGGATGTTGCAGTTCTTTGCTTAAAGAATCATCGTCTGGTGGTGTGGAGTAGGGGGTGTCCTGAAGTAGTTCATCAACAATCGGGTTGGTCACTATTTCTGTCAAGTAGATTCCAAATCTACTTTCTTTGTCGATCAAGTTTATTGATTTTCCGTGTTCCAGATTTGCACTCAGTTCAAATTTCATCTTATCGTCTTTCCAGGTAACTTTGACATTTTTAATCAATACTAAATCACTGTCGTTGAGTGTCTTCGCAGTGTCTATGTGCTTCGATGTGTCAGCGGGTTTTTGGTTTGAAAAGACTAAAATTGTGGCGCAATCTTCTACTTTTTCTTTCACTTCGCTGGCATAATAACTTGCATATTCCGGCCTAGTTCCATCGAAAATCTGGAAAACCCAATTCCCATAGCTACTTGTCTCATTTGGCTGACCTCTAACTTGGCCGACAAGGTCGTAGAATTTGTAGAACCGATCGTTTCTCTCTTTCTTGATGTCTGAAAGCTTTGTGTAAACTGGAAATTCCTCTATCACACCAGTAGGTGAAACAGGTATCTGCTCACGCGACACATTGTTCTGCATCCCTGATGCAACAGAAACGGAGTGTACATTCTGAGAATTCAACCTGGGTGATCGCCTCACACCAATGGCCGCTGCAGTTTGACTAGAACCATTTTCAGGAGTTTTATGTTGATTGTTGTCGGAATTTGGCAGGCGCTGCGCCAATAACACTCCTAGTATGCTTTGAGGCTCAACATGTCGAAGAGATTTTCCATACTCGGTATTGGCGCTAAGATTTAGCTTATTCGCCTTTGGGTCGAGCTTTGCGTTTGTGACAACAAAATAGTCACCGACGTTTAGTCTGGTAGCAACTTCGTAGTGAGCACTGGTCTCGTGGTTCTGTATGTTTTTGAAAACTCTGAGCGTTGAGCTGCCAGTGCCATCGCAGAATGTAACTATGATATTGTTGAAAGTGTCACTTGTTGTGAGATCAACACGACCAGCCATGTTGAGGAATCGGGCGACCGGATTGGCGTCAGGTCTAAATGTCTCTACCCTATCGAGTGTAGAGCAATAAAAAGTTTCGAGCGATCTTCTTCTTTGGTCATCCTGATCCTCTATAGTTGGGTGTCTCGCTATTGAGATTGGCAGTGTTTGGTACCGGAATGCAGGCCAAACGACAACATTACGTGCGTTCTTTATCACAGGAACATGCAAAATGTTCCGGTCAAAACCGAGCCTGTGAACTCGAACTATATCTCCGGGAAGAGGCCTGGGATAATCAGAAGATGGGCCCCAAAGTTTGATCTTGACACCCGTCCAGCGAGTCTCATCACTAAGTACCCAAAAGTAAGCTCCACCCTGTGATTCCTCTCGGGTGAAAATTCCATATGTGTGACACAGGTCGAGGCCAGATGTCGTTTTAGCCAACAGGTTCAAATCCTCAAGACTCACAATCGGTGGCGACGGTGGTGGCATGAGTTCTGTCGAGTTTGATATCTTCAAACACCTCTTATGTTAAGTTAATTTTGTTGATGTCGATGCCTATTTAAGCACATTTATATGTTGCATTGGTCGCTAAGTTGGCGCAACGCTGCTGATTTGAATGAACCAACATTGCAAAATTGTCTCTAGCGGGCATCCTCAATAACGTTACGTGTAGAGAAAGAGAGATCTTTGTTTGTGAAAGACTGATGACAAAAATAAATAAAAAACGGAGACCTGGGTTCTCCGCGTCCGGGACCCATGGATTCGGGCATAAAATGTCCGATACACAAGCCCCCGAATGGGCGCGACTCGGGAACCCGAAACTCTCCGGCTATTGGTGGCCATGCGGTCGTCACATTGAATGCAGTATCGCTATTGCCTTACGAGTGGTCACCGGCTGGCCCATCAGCGGCTCACGTCAACCAACCTGAGCGAAGATAGCACGCCCGTGGATTCATCAAGAGACCGTTGCATCGAGAAAATAATAGTAATCTCCGGCCCAATCGGCAATTGTTCATGTGAACAAAAATTTGTCATATTAGAACACTAATGTGAACCGGTGTAAATTATGGAGATTCTCAGTAATTCCTCACTCCTGAGGTTTGCCATTATTAGTTTGGCTTGGCTTGCCGGCTTTCTCTCCAGATTATTTGCTGTCATCAGATTTGAATCTATTATACACGAATTCGATCCATGGTTCAACTATAGGGCAACACATTACATGACAGAGCATGGATGGTACGATTTCCTTAATTGGTTCGACGAAAGGGCATGGTATCCGCTTGGCCGTATTGTTGGTGGAACAACCTTTCCCGGCCTGATGATTGTCAGTGGTTCTATTCACTATGCTCTACAATTGTTGAATATAACTGTGCATATCAGAGACATTTGTGTCTTCTTAGCCCCTATTTTTAGCGGTTTAACTGCAATAGCAACCTATCTCCTCACCAAAGAACTTTGGAATGAGGCCGCAGGATTGTTTGCCGCTTGCTTTGTGGCCATAGGTAAGCTAAGTCTGAGGATTTTTACTCCGAAATCAACAAATTATTCTCCATCCTCTAACTCACATCAAATCGTCCCCAAGTGCCCGGATACATAAGCAGGTCGGTGGCTGGAAGTTATGACAACGAAGGAATTGCCATCTTTGCTCTCATGCTTACCTACTACCTGTGGGTTAAGTCAGTCAAAACTGGCAGCATACTTTGGTCCACCTACACCGCATTAGCCTACTTCTTCATGGTTTCGGCCTGGGGAGGTTACGTGTTCATTATTAATTTAATCCCACTTCATGTATTCGTCCTCCTACTTATTGGTAGATATTCTGATCGGCTATATGTAGCTTACTCAACTTTCTTTACTCTAGGACTGTTATTATCCATGCAAATTCCATTCGTAGGATTCCAGCCAGTCAGGACCTCTGAGCACATGGCATCCGCTGGCGTTTTTGTCTTGATTCAAGCTTATGCTTTCCTCAAGTATCTACAAGCAAAAATGTCCAAGGCTCAGTTCAAGATTTACCTACTTATCGGATCCGCCCTCAGTGCTGGCTTGGTCTTCATGACTGTCATTGTACTTACCCAACTTGGCTACATTGCACCCTGGTCCGGCCGATTCTACTCACTGTGGGACACCGGATACGCAAAGATACACATTCCAATTATTGCATCCGTCTCTGAGCATCAGCCAACAACCTGGTTCTCTTTCTTCTTTGACCTCCACATTCTTGTGGCCGTGTATCCTATTGGACTTTGGCAATGCATCAAGCAGCTCAATGATGAGCGAGTTTTCATCGCGTTGTACGCAATAACAGCTTCATACTTTGCTGGAGTTATGGTTCGCTTGATGTTAACGCTAACACCTGTTGTTTGCGTCCTTAGCGCCATAGCTTTTTCCGAGCTTTTCTCGCAGAGTCTCAAGGAGGAAGAGAGGCCAAGCGAGCGAACATTGGCCCACAAAGACAAACCAAGCGCATCAGCGGAAAAGATTCCAGTATCCAAGCTCAAGAGGATACGAAGCGAAAGAGAGAATAGGGAACAGAGCGTTGGGCCAAATGAGAGGACTGTGATTGCAGCTTTCGTAATGATAGTCCTATTGATGTTTGTTGTCCATTGTACCTGGGTTACGAGCAACGCTTACTCAAGCCCCAGCATCGTTCTAGCTAGCTACAACAATGACGGCTCCAGGATGATCCTTGACGATTTTCGTGAGGCCTACTACTGGCTAGCGCAGAACACCGACGACAAGGCCCGCATTATGTCCTGGTGGGACTATGGCTACCAGATAGCAGGGATGGCAAACAGGACCACGCTGGTTGATAACAACACATGGAACAACAGTCATATTGCGCTAGTTGGACTTGCAATGGCATCAGAGGAGGGTAAAGCGTACGAAATTATGCAATCACTCGACGTCGACTATGTACTGGTGATATTTGGTGGCGTTATCGGCTACTCAGGCGACGATATAAACAAGTTCTTATGGATGGTGCGTATTGGCGAGGGTGAGCATCCAACTGAGATTAGAGAGAGTGATTTCTTCACTGATCGTGGTGAGTTCAGGGTAGACTCTGGCGGTTCAAAGACCTTACTTAATTGCTTGATGTACAAGCTTAGCTACTATCGATTTGGCGATCTACTTATAGACCCGCGCGCGCCGCCCGGTTATGACAGAACACGAAATGTCGAAATCGGAAACAAGAACATCAAGCTAGAACACCTAGAGGAGGCCTATACAACTGACCACTGGTTAGTCAGGATATACAAAGTCAAGAAGCGCGCCAACAGGCCCAGGATAAGTGTTTAGTAGTAGCAGTAGTGGTAATATATGAAACAGTGACTAACTTACTTATAAGGCGAGCAAATGTCACACTCCACTCAAACATTCCTTTTCTCGCTTCTGCATTCGGCCTGGCCACATTGATTCGAGTGCCAGCCAGCCATCTGGAATGCACTCAATCCATGGCCACGTTTTGTCTACTCAAAACTAGGCGCCCATTTCAATAGCGTGACGGCCTAGGGCGCATGGGGTTGAATTTGTACGACTCATGTTACGAGTTCGTGGCATGAAGGGTGAGTGTGTACATTTTATCTGCAAATATTGTCTAGAGAGCGAGTCTCTCTTCAAGTGGATGGAACACTGAACAAGGGTGAAGCTTATTTTCGTTTGCCATTTCGATTTGCCACCAAAGCAATAAAACGTTGCCCGGGGTTGGCCAGGTTGTTCGTTCCGCTAGCTGGACTTTAGTCCAACAGCTTGGATAGAGCGCGATTGGTGGCTCGACGAGTCATTTATTCATGAGCAATCAAATGGTGTTCCCCTCCTCCCCTTTGGGAGCTTGTAGTCGCAATTAGCGTGAGCTGGCGAGCTCACTAAGGTGTCAACTGTCTTAGCTCGCCTTTGACTCGCGAGCTAAGCTAGTTTAGTTGGAGGCACTTAGTTGGAGGCAGTTTTGCGAGCGAGAGGCGCCTGCAATGGATGCTAATTTTTGTCCTGTAACTGTAAAAAGCTAGCCCCCTCTTTTGAGCACCTGCAACCAGTGCGCTCGCATGGTCGAGCAAGCAAGCGAATGAGCGAGCGAAGGAGGAGAGCAAGCGGCGGAATTGTAATTTTTGTTGCGAGACTTGGCCGCTTGAGAGCCGACAATTGGGCGGCGCATAGCGACATTGCGAGCTCTTTGCCAATTGGCGAAATTGGATTCATCGGCGCGAGCAGCGAACGACAGCGGCCAGCGCGAGAGGAGGAGCGCGCGCGACGGCGACGAGCTCGATATCGCACCATCGGGCCAAACCAAATGGTTGCAGGCGGAGGCTTCGCTAATGGCCAACGGCAAACGTGGTCGGTGGCGCTCTCAGTGCGCCTGCGATTTGGGGCCTTTGTAAGTCGCGCACGTTTGCCTTTGGGCCTCCAGTGACGCGTCGCTCGCAACTTCAAGGGCTTCGCTAGGCCAAAGTGCGGCGAGCAGACGCAGAGCAGCGCAGACTCGGCCTCCCCCTCCAGCAAGCTAGCCATCGGCGGCCAGATTGGGCCAGTCGCTGTGCTTGCCTGTCGCTATTGAGGGGGCCTTTGATTTTGCGAGCCGGTTTGCGTGGATTTGGTTGGCGCAGTAGTCGTTTTGTCGGCTTAAAACTGAGAACACTCGCAAGGTTGAAGTTTTCGTCGCCCCGCACGAGCTGAGGGCCAAGAAGCAGCAGTAGCAGGAGGAGGAGGAGGAGGAGGAGCAACAACGAGAGCGGCGCCACCACCGCACTGCACCGCACCGCACCGCACTGGAAACAACAATAACAACGTCGCCAGCCGCAGCCGAGCTGGAGAGCCCGCAAAGGGGATAGGAGAAGCGGGCCCATCGGTGCCGTTTTGCTGCGCCCGCATTGAGGCGCCCCAAGCGCGGCCGCGTGCTCGCTGGCTTCACCGATAAGAGGCAGCCAGTCGAGTGAGTTTGCCGTTTGGGCGCGAGCGAGCTTAGTGGGGAAATTTGCGCATTAGAGGGCCGAATGCAGCGGGCGAGGAGGAGGCGGAGGGAGAGAGTTGCGGGGAGAAGGAGGAGATAGGTGAGGAGAGGCTAGCAGCGCTCGGAGGCGGACAGAGGGGAGCTGTTTTGTTGCGCCATGAGCGACTAGCGGGTTTGTTATTGTTGTTGCTGTTGTTGTTGTCGTTGTTTCCCAGTTAAAGTTGAGACTGTTTGTTGGAGTTGTTTGAGTCATAGTTGTAGTCATAGTTATAGTTATACTCGCGCCCAAGCTACTGATCGGGCCTCGAGAGTGGATGCGAGCTCCAGAGTTGCGGCTTGTTTTGGTGTTCGAGCGAAGGGATGCAGTAGCGGGCTTGGGCCAGCCGTGCGCACAAGCCGAGTCGAGTCCCCGAGGAGGTGCAGCCGCCGCCGCCGCCGAAGCTAATAGACAAGCGCCAGCAGCGGACCCTCCGCCGCCAAGCTAATCAGCTCGCCGGCCAAGGGAAGTGTCCGCTGGGCCAGAGATTGGCCGGCCAACAGAGTTGCCAGTTGGGAGGGAATTTCAATTAGCGGCTCGCGCGCTTGCCGGCCGACAACATGGCGTCCAAGCACACAACTTCCATCGTGGACATAAGCGAGATCGAGGACGATGAGGTTCCGTTGGCCGCGAGCGAGCAAGTGGACCTCTCGCGCCACGGCCAGCAGCAGCAGCAGGCGCAGCAGCAGCATCAGCAGCAGGGCGGCCAGGGGGCCCAGCAGCGCGCACAAGCAAGCCAGCCGACAAACTCGGCCCACCTCTACCTCTACCACGAAGACTTGCACCCCCAACAGAGGATTCCAAACCTCCTCTCGAACATGATCCTCTCGCATTCCCAGTCGCAGCCGCAGCCGCAGCCGCAGCCCCAGAGCGCCGACCTCTCGCCCGGCCAAACTCTGCTCAGGCCGGCGGGCGGACTGGCGGCCATCGACTACCATCCAATGGGAGGTGGCCAGTCGGCGCTGCCCTATTGGCAGGCGGGCGGCGCCGAGCAAGCGAGCGCAAACTATGGCGCCCAAGCTCGTCCCTCGGCCTCGCCAGACTTCGACGCTGGCGCCACCTGCGGCCGGCCCACAACGCCCGCGCCCGCAGGCTCGGAGCCAAACAAGGCCAACTTGGGCACCCTCTCTGGGGTTTACTTTCCCTGCGTTCAAAACATCTTCGGCGTTATCCTCTTCATCCGGATGGTTTGGATCGTTGGCACAGCCGGCGTGCCGGCCGCCTTCGCGCTCGTATTCATCTGCTGCTGCGTCACCCTAACCACCTCGATCTCGCTGTCCGCAATTGCAACAAACGGAATAGTTCCAGCAGGCGGCAGCTACTTCATGATCTCGCGCTCGCTCGGCCCCGAATGCGGGGGCGCAGTTGGCACCATGTTCTTCCTGGGCACAACAGTTGCGGGCGCCATGTACATAACGGGCGCCGTTGAAATCATGCTCAACTACCTGGCGCCCTCGTGGGGCCTCTTCGGGGACTTCCAGCGCGACGTCAGCATCATGTACAACAACATTCGCGTCTATGGCTCGCTGCTCCTGATCATCGTCGGCCTGATGGTTTGGATTGGGGTCAGATTTGTTTCCAAGTTGGCGCCAATTGCGCTCTTCTGCGTCCTCTTCTCAATATTCAGCATCTACGCGGGAATTTTCATCAACTACAACGGCCGGCAGGACCTCATGATTTGTGTTGTGGGCGATCGGCTGGTTACGCTCAAGAATATGCCATTCGAGGAGATGGGACAGCAGCAGCAGTTTGAGCCGAACGGTGGCCAGTTCCGTCAACAAATCGAGCAGAGGAACGCGAGCAAGCTTGGCAGCGCGGAACAAGCGAGCCTCTATGAGCTCAGGCGGACGAGAGCCCTTTGTAGCTACGAGAAGTTGCGCTACATTTACTGTCCCAACGAGGAGCCCACTGGCCAGCAGGCGGACGAGCTGCAGCAGCAGGCCGACGAGCAAGTGTCTGGAGTGGAGACGGGCGAGGCGAGGAGGATGCGCGATTTGTTCAAGCGGCCGCCAAACATGTCAAATTGTGATCCCTATTTTAGAGCAAACCGAGACCGGATCCATCTGGAGCGAGCGGTGCCTGGTAAGTGAGCCCCCTTCCCTCCCTTTCCCTTTCCCTT
>Ga0209372_1000322_pt1 | contig 27789 bp, 19 predicted proteins | sample AgamicAtPe_FD_187170 | JGI IMG/M metagenome (GOLD analysis project Ga0209372, IMG submission 187170) | Agave microbial communities from Guanajuato, Mexico - At.P.e (SPAdes) (version 2) | ecosystem: Host-associated > Plants > Phyllosphere > Phylloplane/Leaf | place: Guanajuato, Mexico | collected... | reverse complement strand
TTTGCCACCAAAGAGCTTCTGAGCAGAGCTCGTGCAGAATTGGAGGCACAGAACTCGATGGTTACCTCATACTGACGGGTGGGCGCGTTTAGAGTTGAGGGTGGTAGTTTTTTCGATTTACAATAGGGCTCATGGACTTGCATCTGAACATGATGAAAAATTGTTGTCAATCTTTCTGCAGAGATTCGTATTGATCTGAAGCCAAAATAAATTCAAGTCAAACATTTGGTTCACCGGCTGGCAAGCGGCGGTCACGGTTTCCAGGGTAACTAGGTACCTCAGGTTAATCTCCCCAACTCTCGTGTCTGAGCGCCCAGCGCGTGATCGCTCACTCTTGCACCGGCGAAACTATACCAAATTTTCGCTAGCGCCATGTCCAGTACCATTGTCCTAGAAACTTTCGACAACCCCGAAGCTTCACCCTCCACCGAGAGTCGCAAACCTGATTCTCGGGATACCATAGGTCAGCTTTCAGACTCTGACCTATTCAATTATGAGCAAACAAGCCAACCAGGTGACCTCCAGGGAGAGAAACCTGGCGTATTGAAAGCGCATGCTGCAGTGAACGACGGATTCGAGCCAGCAGCTCAGGATGACTTCTTCGATCAAGTGGACGACCGGATGTCGAGGAACAGCCTCGAATACCCTGAGCAGCAGGCTAGGCATGTAAGCCACTGGATTCTGGAAGCTGATGAGCTAATGGGCTCGAGGGACTTCGAGCATGATAACTGGGGCAATGTCATCGGAATTCGTGGTTTCTCAGCGCAAATTAGTGCTGATAAGAGGATCCAAAGGCGAATTAGATTGAACAAGCTGAGGGTCGGCTTCAAAAAACTGAAGGCTGAAAACAGAAGGTTGCACGCTCAACTTGAGGACCTGAAAACGGAGGCGCAAAGCAATCGCAAGGCTGAGGCGCCATCGGTGAGGACTAAGGCTAAAAGAGGGGGCCAACCGACTGGTCGGCCAAAAAATGTCGCCTCTGATGGTGATTTTGCGCACACTGACAAGGGGCAACCTTGTAGCGGGTGCCAGCTCCAGCTTCCGCGACTGAGGCACCAAGCTCAACTCCTACAAACGAGGCTCGAGGGCAAGGAGGAAATTGAGAGCGAGAGGTACAAGGTGTTGCTGGCTGAGAGGGACCGGCTGCAGGTTGAATCGAGCAAGAGAGAAAAGGAGTTGGCCAAGGAGATTGAGAGGCTAAGAGAAAAATTGAAGAACTTGTCAATCGAGCCTTGCAATAAGTTGTTGCTTGCGCTACGTAGAGAGAATTGCCGCCTTAAAGATGCAACCGAGCTAAATTTGGACGAGTTTCATCAACTTAGAGAAAACTATGTACGGTTAGAGTCTGAACTGAGCTCCATGATGAGGGAGCAGAAGTGTTTGCTTGATGAAAAGAACGAGGAGCTTTCCTCAATGATGGTTGAGTTGTGTAGGCTTCAGGTGTATCAGCCAAAGTTGGAGATGACGCTCAAAACAGAGCGAGAAATAAAACACGAACTTCAGGTTAGATTGGACACTTTGGAGGAGCAAAACGAGCATTTGAACGAGCAGCTCGTAATTAGAGAGCAGGAGCTGAACAAGAGTCGAGCCCATAGTGGCCGACTGGAGTCAGTTGAAATTGAGAGGCTGCTGACGGAGCTCAAGAGTTGGAAGGAGAAATATTACAGGTTACGTGATGAGAAGGGTCAGCTCGAGGAGATTATGCGCACAATCAAATCGAACGCCTCTCAATGGGATACGAGACACCAATCTGAACTGGAGGCTGTGAGAGAGGGCTGCAAAGTAGAGCTGGCCGAAATGGGCAAAAGTCTTGCAAAGGTGCGGGAGGATCGCGATAGTTTGCGCTCGCAACTGGACATCCTGGCGCCAAAGTTGGAGGAGATGGAGCGCGAAAAGATGGAGCTTGAAAGGGTGGCGACGGATTCAATCAACAAGTTGGAGATTGCAAACGCCAAACAGGAACTCATCGAGAGGAACTTGGATCAACTTGAGTGCGGCGAAACGGCTCTTAGGAGCCAAATCTGTGAACTTGAGGCGAAAAACAAAGGCCTCCTGGGTGAGCTGGACACTTGTAGGGAAGAGTTGAAGAGGAGTTGCCAGCAAACGAGCGAGCTTCAAACGAGATTCAAGAGCCAACAGCGAGCTTTTGAGGAGTTGAGAGCCAGAAAGGAGGAGGAGTTGGCCAGGTTACGTGTTAATCTGAATTTCGAGCAGTACAATAGGCAGGTGGCACTGAGGGGCATCGAAAAGGAGCTACGAGTTAGCCTAAGGGAGTTGGAGGCCATGAAACAGCGTTTCTGTCGCAGGATAGCGCAAGGCGGTGAGATTTTTGAGGGCGCCCGGACTGATCGTTCGAGCGCTAACGGTTTAGGCCAATCGTCGCCAGTGTCATTGTTACAAAAGGAACGCACCAGAATCCAGACCTGAGGCTAGCAGGGCTGCAATGGGCCTCTTTCGAGGTGACACATCTCAATGCTGATAAACACATCTCCTTCTTGGCTCACAAAGCAAGCAGATGGGCCAAACACAACCACTGAATTGGTTCAATCCCTGGGAATCGTGCGGCTAAAAGGACTTGAAGCGCCTCCAAGGCTGTAGACTCGTGACCTGTCCATTTGTCATCGGCGCTCCTTCCATTGCCATTGCCGTGGTCGTGCGCTTGCTTCAGCTCCAAGCTCCACCAGCCCAACCAAACAATCACGGCCAGACAGGTGCTGGCCGAGCGACAATGCCGGCCACTGTGGGCTCGGCGAGCCGGAGACGGAGGATCAATTGGTCGAATTGAGAGGACATTCAATTGAATTGGCAGCTCGCGAGAAGTTGAAGAGAGAGAAGCCTTTGTTGTGCTCGCGAACAGGAGTAACCTTTCGCGCTGAAAGAAGCCCTCATTCCAAAACGATCCCGGCCTCCCGAGCCAGATGTATCCTTCTTATCGACGACAACTCGATCCAGTTCAGCTGAATGAATTATGAACGCTTGTTAGCTTGTTATTTTGTCGCCACTAAGACCGTTCCTGTTCTTGTCTCTGTTTGTCCTCCTCTGCCTCCCGTTGCCTTGGGCAAAATTCACATGGTCGCGGTTTCGAGCCGACGGCCGGCCAATGCTTGTCGGACTGGCCAACGGGGGAGGGAGGCAGCTCTAATTGGGCGCAGTTGGCCCATTGTGTCCAGTTTGTTGCACTTGCTGCGCGCTCGCTCGAGACGAGTAACTGCGATGAGAGCGCCGAGTGCCATACGAGCGCTTTAGCGGCAAAAATCGGGTTCAGTTGAAGCCTGAGCTAGCCAACAGGTATTATACACAGGTATCCCACGCGGCGTTCGAGTTTACATGAGAGTGCGAGCGAGTTGTGCAAAACTTTGGCCCGCAAGCGCACGCTCATGCAGCGTCCACTCTCTCGCCGCTGGTGCAGCTTGCGGAAACTGGCGGCGCTCAGTTATCATAGTCAGCGGGATGTTCCGCTCGCAACCAGCGGGACAAACAACGCTCGCCGCGCTTTCTGGCCAAAATGAAGCATTGGAAAGTGTTAAGTTGCTTGCGAGATAACAATTCTGCCACAGCAACCGGCTGTCGATGGGCCAGAGCAAGCGAATGGCTGGCAGAGCGAGAGGATGCATGAGGGGCGAGCTGGACGGCGCTGTCAAAATGGAAAAAGATATCAGCAGCGAGAGGCTGTCGTTGTTGGCAAGTGTGCAAAATTGTTCTAACAACAACAACAACATTGTCGACGACGAAGCCAACGAGTGATTGATGTGGACTCTCGCTTGCCGATAATTGTTGCTAGCAAGACGAGCTGGAGCGGGCGGGCCGACTATAAGCCGGCCTGGCGGGCAGGCTTTTGCGGGCCAGCTGGCCAGTGAGAGAGCGCAACTATTCCATTGTTTCCCTCTTAGCCCGATCGAGTTCTTCACACTAAATTGACCAAACACAATCGATCATATATTCTATTGGGCTGGCCGGTTTGTAAAGCGGATGAGCGGCCAGTGTGGCGCCACCTTCAATCCGTTTAGCGCGCGGCCCCAAAACAGGACTCGTTGGCCGCCCTTGCCGCCATGTCAAGCCATCCACTGGCCTCGTTGAGCCTGCCACGGATCCATTCCATTGCGGCCATTGTCTTGCTTATTGATTTTATTGCACCTGGCCGCGCCAACAGAGTGGCGGCTCGTTGGTCGGCCGGCGCTTTTATTGGCGTCTCTCGGTGTTGTCGATGCAGCAAGTAGCCGGCGGCTACTTTCACCCGGCTTGCGAGCGCCCTGAGTGACTGCAATGGGGGGGGGGGCTGCACTTTCTCGTCCACCGCACTAGCGGCTGGATTGGCCGCGAGAGGAGCGAAGAGGATTCAGGGGACAAATCCGCTCCCATGTTCTCTCATCAATCGGGCCAACTCGAAGGCCCGATTGCATGCGTGAGATTTGCCGGCCTTGTTGAGCCTGATTTGGTGGTGCCAGTTTCGCTTGCTTTCGGCGCCTCGAAAACTCATCGGCGGCTTGAGCTAAGCGACTGGCGCTAAGACGAAGCGAGATCGAGACGGCGAGAGAGAGAGAAGACACTCTCGGCTGGCGCAAGCTTTGCACACGACAGCCAGAACAGCTCGATCGCGCGACCTCTCGCAGGCTGTCCCATGGCCAAGGAGCGGCCGCCAGTCAGTAACCCTGTCCGAGTTTCCAAATTCAATCAGCCATTGTCTCAGCAAGCTGGCCGGCCGAAGAGGAGCGACTTGATCTCTCACTTGAGCTTCTCGCGAGGATGCCGGCGCTGCCCTGCTGGCAGAGCTCCTGGAGGCACGTGGACCTTGCCGAGACTTCTGCTCCCCTGGCCAGTCTCTCACGCCATCCACAGGTGAGCTCCCCGGCCGAGGGTCCGTTAGTTGCACATGCGCTCGATTGATTTGTGTGGCGCCGACTTGGCAGGCCAACGCATACACACACACAAGCTCGGCCAACTCGCCCGGCGCCAACGCACTCGCTGACCAAGGGGGTTGGCCAAACAGGTGAGCCGAGTGGCAATTAAGGCTCATGCCTAGTGGGAGTTTGTTCGGCGTCGTCTAAGTTTTAGTTTGCGTTTCCATCGGGAGCTATTCTCGTCGCTGGCGGTAATTTTCGATTTGGCGCCAATCTAAACGGTTGGCCGAGAGTGAGCAGCCAGATGGATGGATGGACTGAGACTAAGGCTGCACAGAGAGACGAGAGCCAAGTTGGTGAGACAAAGAGAATTGGTTGAGTGTGTTTGAGCGTTGGGGGTTGTTTAGTGTAGTGTAGTGCTGTGTAGTGTTGTGTTGTAATTGTTGAACAAGCAACTTTGGGCGACAGTGAGAAAGATCATACGCTAGAACCCGTTGCCGCCGGTTCATCCATCCGTTCAACCATTCAACAGGTCGGCCCCGTCGGCCCAGCTTCTACTTGTTGTTCTCAGGCTAACTTTGGACGTTTCCTCCAGCCTCCAGAGCGGGCGCCGTGATCGCATTTCAGCGGCGCAACACTGAACTGGCTGGGCGGCGGGCGAGAGGCTTGGAGTGGAGAAAACTGTTCCAGGTAGACCACTAATTTTGAGCCCACTGGCGCACATTCGCGCGCCCACACTCGGGACAGGCGGCTCGGTGGCGCCCGTAAATCTGGCGACAGTGGGCAGAGCCTCGGACGGTTTAGGAGCGCGGAGACTGGAGAGTGGAGTCAAGGGGAGGAGAGGAGTGGAGTTGAGTTGAGTTGAGTTGAGAGAGGGAGGGGAGAGAGCGGCGGATTGGAGTTAACAATTGAGCTTACTGGGGACAGTTGCAGCGCGCCTTACTCCGCCAAGACAAACTGGCCAAATTGAGCTCCGAGAGTTTCAAGTTGGTGGCGAAAGACATATCGGTGGCAGAGTGTTGCGACAAAGGCCCATAATTTAAATGCGCCGCCCAGCCATTGGGGAGACTTGCGAGTTTTTGTTAGCCATTGCGCGTTTGTTGGCCCTCTGACTCCTGCAACTGCTAACTTATACTCCTGTTGCGATTGCGCCCCTTTGCACAGAATCCTTTAGTAGAGAATTGGTTTGGTCAAGCTGTTGGTGAGCTGCAAGAGTTGCGAGACATTTTGAGTTCTAGTTTGAGCGATTTTGGATTGAGTCGTGAGTGTTGCTGAAACAAATTGGCCGCCGGCAGCCGAATCGAAGCCATCGAGTTCGCAAGCAAGCAGCCAAGCAAGCGAGGGGGCGAGTTGCTCAGGTATTGGCTGCAAATTAGATTACCGGCTCGCTGAACTGAACTCAACTGAACTGGGCCGAACCAGACTGAACTTAAGGAAACCGAAGCAAGAGGAAACTAAAGCCGCCAATAAAAGTCACCACCTCCAACAGCGGCGAACAAATTACGCAACTAGACTTGACGGTCATTAGCGGGCAAACCAACGTTGGGTGGCGACTTTTTCTAACCAGACAGAGCTCACGAATCAGTTTGCAAGTTTTCAGATTGGGGGGCGCGAGCAACAGGTAGTGGAGCGGCCTGTTTTCCCGTATGAACAAAGTTCCAATTATCAATGCCATCCGCTGCATGGCGAGCGAGCTAGAGCGGAAGCGAGAGGAGAGAGAGAAGGAGGAGGCGGCGGAGGAGGCGACTGTTGGGGTGGTAGCCTAGTTTCAGTGTGACACATTCAGGTGGAGTCTCTCGCTCTTTCGCTGTGGCTCGCGAGTGAGTGAGCGCGAGCGCGCCCCTTGACATTGACCAACGGAAGGGCGGTCGCCAGCCTGGACAACCAGGAAGGAAAGCCGATTGCTGGAGGTGACATGCCCAACAAGCACACCAATCCAGGGAGCGAGAGGGACCTGTGATAGAAATCATACTTCGTATATAGACAGCTGTTAGTCTGTTGCAGCTCTCATTTAGCAGTCGGTGGTCGCCCAGAGCTGCCACTCATAACTAAAGCGACCGCATTCGCCTGACCAAATTCTAGATAAGTTGAGGATAAATTTGTGTGTTTTAGAGTTTTAATAGAAGGAGGAGAGTTGTTTATGCAAGAGGGAGCCCTTTTAAGAATGGACCAGCCACCCAAAGAAGCGAGCGAGAGGAGGGCGCCAATGGGCCCTTGGCACACACAAGCAATGGGGGTTCGAAAGTGCCGCTCAGGTGAGCTCTGCAACACGCAGCGCCTTGCACTGTCGGCAACGCTCGCTCTGTTTGCCTGCGCGCTTGTTGCGCGCGCTGCGCCGGGGGGCCAGGCGCTCTCTGAAGTTTGGTCCGAAGCTGACGGGTTGCAGATGAAGTATTCGACCAACCACGATGACCTGCTCAGCACCAAGGGCTCAGAGCTGAGCTTGAGCTCGAACCAGAACAAGCAGGAGGCTGCGCGGCCAGAGGAGCAGGCGAGCGCCCAAGAGCAAGCGGAGGGCCAAGAGGAGAGCGTCAGCGGAGGCGGCGATTCATCGCTAAACAGTGGCCAACCAGAGGAGAGCTCAGCAAATCTTGGCGCCGATGAGGGTTCAAACTCGGAACGGGCGCCAAGCGGAGAGGACCAACAAGCTGCGGGCCAGGAGCAAGCTGCAGACAACGAGCAGGGCGCAGATTCGAGCAGGCAAACAAACAAGGTTCCTGCTTACAGGCAACCAGCGCAAGCGGATTCGTTTGCAGCCAGAAAGCGAGGCCAGCAGCAGCAGCAACGCTTTATTGATCCACCTCAGAGGTTCAAGCAATCTGATGATCTCGAGGACAATAGTCAGCCAGTGAGAGGGCGCCAAGCAAAGGCTAGCGCAGAGCCGGACTTGCCGAGCTTCAATTCGGCCTTTGAGCATGCGGAGGGCGGCAATGAGGTTGCAAGCATTGATCATGGCGACGATCTGCAACCAAACTTTGGCCAGGAGTTGCCGGGTAGCGCCAAGTTCAGGCAGCCTGGCCGACTGTTTAAGGAGGCCGTCCGGATGGCAAAGGTAGAGGAGCCCGCCCAAAAGACTGAGAGTGAAAATGGCGACGAGAGCGGCAGTGGCGAGGATGAGTCGTCGTCGTCAAGTTTGGAGGCTGCAAACGAGAAGCGCCAATTAGATTCGGAGCGCGATGGCGCCAGCCAACCAGAGGAGCCCAGCCAAATGGACGGCGAGCGAGCCTTTGCTGCAGCCGAGAAGGTGGCGGCCTCGTTGCGTGGCCGCCAAAACATGATTGACTTTGATAGGATTGTCGACACAAGGCAGACGAGAAACGGTGTTGCGGGCGGCAAATTTCAGCCTGCTGCCCTCCAGAGACCCAACGAGATGTCCAGCTTTGAGCCGGCCAATGCGAGGACGGGCGCCAGGAGGTTCACGACGAGGGGCCCAGCAGTTGATGTGTTTGGGGGCGCCGACGATGAGGAGCCAGGAGGCAGACCCTTCGGCCAGTCAGAGCAGCGCGCACTAGTTGCCGGCTCAACCAGCCACAAGGAGCGTAGTGTTGCGCTAAGTAGACAACCGAGCGGGGCTAGTCAAGCGGCCAACTACAAGCAGCTCGCCTATTCCAGGGGCCTCGGCCAGCAGGTGGGGCCCGAACAAGCGGACAGACGCGCACCAGTTGCGCCCAACAGACCCAACAAGCTTGACTCGCCCGACAGCGTTCGCGACAATTTCATATCGCCCGGCCATTATCCTGGCTCAATGCCGCACCTGACTCAGGCAGCGAGCGAGAGCCAGCGCAAGGAGCTTGCGGCCCAGCAACCAGTGCCAGAGTCGAGCAAGGTTGTGGCCGATCAAGTGGGCTCCTCTGCGGCCGCGGCTGCGTCTGCAGTGGTGGCGCCGGCCGACCCGGCACAAGCATCTAGTCAACAGCAACAAATGCCGAGCTCGCCATTGGAGACAGCTCAGACTCAACTAGTGGCCAGCGACACCAGCTACCTGGCCCAGAGCGCGGCCAGCAATCCGGACGTGTCCCGCGTGGCTGCACTCGCCACCGAGAGTCCAGCGGCAAGCCCACTGAGTGGGCCAACTAACGAGCAAACAGCCCTCCTTGGACAGGTGACGCCAGAGCCAGAGTCGCAACCCGAGAGCCAGCAAATTATGGCGCCACTTTTGCTCTCAACAACCACAATGGCTCCAATGCCTGCAACAAGCACAAGCCCCGCGCCAACAACAACAAGCCAGCCGCCCTCGCTCAAGAGGTTTAAGTTCAGAAAGTATAGATAGAGGAAGAGTTGACTTGCTGCCGATGATGATTATATGGCTAAATTAAAACTGCTCCCTCCTTTAGGCGCTCGGCTGGAGCAATCGGTCTGTTGTTTGGCCGAGCGAGAGGAGCGAGCAACTGTAAGCATGGACAAAATTATGATGGCTCAAACTGCCACTCTACGTGGGCAAAAATTGTGGCGCCTCCTTTGAGTTGAGCGCCCTTGTTGCGATGCCAGCGCTGCAGTTGAAAATTGTACCCAACTTATATTTGATTGTCGAATAAATTGAATTGTCCACAATAGATCGGCTTGCAAGTCAACTTTCGCCCGCCCTCCAGTTTGCTTTTGGCCGCCTCTCTCGCTTCTGGCCACTCAAAGGTTGGCGCCGCCGCTGGACTCAACTAACTGCACCTGAAGCTAATGTAAGCCGGGACAGGTTAATGACGAGAGAGCCGGCCAGCTCAGGCTGATGATTTTGACACAAAGCGCTCGTTTGTTTGACTTGCGCCACTACCGCTTCCAGGTTGGCCGCCTTCACGTTGGCAAACTTTTTCCGCTCCTCCAACTCGATTAGCCAACTGTAGCTCCCCAACTTTACCTGGCCGCCGACAAATCGGTTGGACCTCGACAGCAGCAGCAGCACTTGCATTGTGAGCGGGATGCAAATTCGACCACCAACTTGGCCGACCGCTAAGCCAATAATATTGTATGCCAAGCTGGCCAGCAAAACTACTCCAACTGGCAAAACTTTCCCTCGCTCTCCCTTCCCCCCCCCCTTTCGGCAAAACAATGTAAGAATTTGACAAATCAATGGATGATAAATCAACATTGACGCACTACAACAATGGCACCTGCCCAGTTGAAAGCCAAAAGTGCCGATCAATTTGCAGCCCAGAGAGGAAAGCGACCAGTTGGGGCATGAACTCGAATTGCAGAAGACTCCAAGTCAAAACTAACAGCAAGATTCTTTGGCCGTTCACTTTATCATCTTGGTTCCAGAGTTGGCTCTGTATGTCCATGTTCGTGCAAGATTCAGACTCTTACGTTGGAGCCAATCTTACGGAATCGTCGAGTCTTCCATTCGCAGGCAGATGGTATTGAGCCCTAAGCTGGCGCGAGCAAGCTGCATGAGCTCCCAGCGGTCGATTGGTGGTGGCCGGATGTGGCCAGACTCGAGCGCAGCGGCAAGCAGCATGGGCGCGCTTCAGTCGGCTGGAACCAAGCGCATGGTAGCGGCGGCAGCGGCGGCCTTCTGCGCCCAGCTAGAGCGGCCAATTTCCGCCCACAGCTCAGACCTTGGAGGCCCCAAGCCGAAAGCGTTTCCTCGGGGCCCCTAGCGAGCCTATTCGTCTCGCTTATTAGCCGTCAAAGTGGGCGAGCGAGTGGACGAGAGCAAAACAGATGAAGCTGCAAGTTTGCGCTTGACGTAAAGCAAACGAGCCGCCCGATTGATGCCAAGGCTAGCGCTTGTTTTCCGAGCGGACCAATGGGGCGGCTGCCTGTCAGAGTTGGCGACCGCTGCGGCAATGGAGGCAACTTTGCCGAGCCAGCCCCATGACAGGCCGAGTTGACGCAAAACGAGCGCTCCAGGGACGAGAGGGACCACAAGGAGGAGGATTGAAGACACAGGGTTCATTTGAAATGACAAGAGAGCACCTAAAAGCGAGTGAACTTGATCTGGCCAGTCTGCGACACAAGGTCCTGGCAGGTCCCACTCTCACTCTCATCGTTGCCATTGAATATGTCGCAGCTTTTGAGTCTGGCGCCGCGAGCTGCTGGCCAGTTGCGGGCCGGCGGGGGAGGAGTTTGATGGGGAGAAAGTGGGTTTGCCGCTGCCAACAACAATGAATCATTGTTGTCCGGACGGGAGGGAGAGAGTGCGAATTTGCGTGTTGAGAGTTGGGCGGCTCATTAGCACTAGTAAGCTCAACTTTGGGCGCCCGTCTGAGCCATTATCTCGCCCCCAAACAGCTTAGCCGCCGGGCAGTTTGCGCGGCCATCGAAAATTGGCCCCAAAGCTCACCGATTGAAACCACCAACCAAACTGGATTAGCCGCTCTCATCGCATCGAGCCGACGTAAGGTGGGCGTTTGTGCACGATGTTGCAACCTGAGCTCGAGAGGAGCGAGCAGGCGCAGAGAGTGGCGAGAGGGGGGAGGGCAGAGGCTATTTGATAGGTCGCACGCCAGCGAGCAAGAATATTGATCGAGGCCGCCGCTGACTCTGGCACCTTTTCGAGCGCCGATTGAGTTACACGCAAACAACGGTGACACAACTTGCTCGCCCCAAGAAGGTGCACGGGCGGTGGATGTCGGCGCCGGCAATTCAATGAGCGAGCCAAGTCGGTCGCGCATGAGCCGATGCGTTGGCCAGCCAATGTGAAGTACCCAAAGGGCCAGGAGCGGCCTCTGCGCGGGCCTCGTCCGCCGCCCAACGAGCTTGACGGGCATCAAGTTTTGCCTCGCGCGAGTTTGCGCCCTGAGAGCGGGCGCGAACGCGCTAGGCGCGCTTGTCATGCTGCACACGCAGCGGCGCTAGGTGCCCGGCGCGCGAACACACTCGCAACTGGGGCCGGCGGCGCGCATTCGCTCTGCTGTTTGTCTTGTGCCGAGCGTGCGTTTGTGTGTGTATGTGTGTGTGTGTGTGTGTGTGAGAGAGAGAGGGAGTGTGTGTGCGCATAAGCGAGCAAGCTGACTCTGTGCCGAGCCAATGGGGGTCCCATTTTATTCGCTAGCAGCGCGTAGTGAATGTATATATGTGCATGCGAGAGAGCGAACGGATATTTAGTTTTGTTATTGTTCAAGTAAACGGGGCCCAGATTGAGAGAAGTTGGAGAACAGGGTAGAGAGAGAGAGATAGGAAAGAGGGGAGAGTTTGTGCCCGCGTCTGGCGCTATATGTTTGTCGTTGGCCGTTGGCGAAATGCTGCAAAGAAATATCATCGCTGGCACATGAGCTGGCAAATTCAACCGACAGAGGCATCATTCCTTTGCTCAATATCTCGCCATCCCCTTCGAGCATCAGCCTCTCGCTCCCTCCCACAAACATTCTGGCCTCGACGCTAGACTCTTTTCTCGTTGCCCGTCGAGGAGCTTGGATGCAAGCGCTGGCTAGATTTGCCTGCTATGCATCGTTTGCAAGGCTGCGTCATGGTTACCTCTAAGCAAGATTGAGAGAGCTAGCGGGAAAGACAAACAGAGGTAAGACAGATAGCAAAACCTCTCCACCGATTCAACTGTTGGGGTCGATAGAAGCTGGCCGTTTCCTTCTCTCTCAAAGCCAAACTGTCGGAGCCCAAATGAAAGCCGGAACAGTTTTGCCTCAACGAGAGCTCCATTTGGCCGATCAGATTCGAGCCGTCAAGTTTCAATTGAGAAGAGAAGATGCGAGACTCTAATTGCAGCACCTGAACGGACAGTTTTGTTATCCCATTTCGTTGTTGTTATTGGCAGAATAAATTCCTTTGCACCAACTCTAGATTGATGTGCACAAGATGAGCTCAGGTAAACAACAGCAGCAGCAGCAGCAGATGAGAGGTTCGCGAACGATGCCACAGCTCCATTACACACGCCAGGACATCCAAGAGCAGTATTTGTGTTCTAGCAACGTGGCCCAAAGCAAGGAGGCACGCGCCCGAAGTAGCGACACAAAACGGGGAGCTATCTTGAGGACGAACTGCCAGGCTGACAGCGAGGGCGAGCAGGTTGACGAGGAGGAGCTTGGGCTCGAGGGCGACGAGTCTGGTTCGGGTGGCGAGAGAGGCAAACGAGGCCGGCAAACGCATCGCTCGGGTCGCAAAAGACAACGTCGCTCTCATAGTGCCTCAATCTTCTCAGCTTGCTTCACGATTCCAAACATCAGCTCAATGTTAAACTCGCAGGTTGTCTCCAGTGGGCAAAACCAATCCCAGAGACGCTCAATCCTCGCCCACCTTGGCTTGGGCGGCCAACAGACAAACAGCGCCCACGCACAAAAACAAGCACAACAACAACAGCGACCAATTTCAGCCAGCAAAACGGCAGAAAATTTGGGCCAGATTGCAAGCCAAGATGAACCCTCGGACGATCTGCATAGGGCAAAGTTCAACAGCAAGCGACTCTTAACGGAGCAAAACCAGCTCTTCAGCGGATCTGGCGCTAGGAAGCACGTCAGTTTTGGCCATAGCTCCCAGGGCTCCAAGCTCATTTCAAGCCCAACGCTTGCGCCTAATCAGCAGCAGCAGCAGCATCAAGCAGCCAACCACCCCTCGCAGTCGCAAGTTGGGAGGAGCGAAAATGTGATAACGAGAAACTATCAAGCCCATTTGCCCTCGCAGGGCTCCCAGCAGGAGCAGCAAGTGGCGGCGGCAGTGGTCGGCCAGATCAGTGAACCAGGTAAGTTGTAGCCCATTAGGCAAATGAGATTTTCCCATCCCATTTTCCATCCTTCGCCTCATCCGGCAAAGGCGCCCCCCCCTCCTAGAACAACCAATTCAATTAACGAGCCAAGCTCTCTGACCTTCGCCGCAATCATGCGGCGCAGGATGTTTGCGACGTGGTCGCATTGTTGTAATCCTAATGTTTCTGTAATCTAACGCCCCTATATGTTCGCCCAGCAGCCGCCAGCCAGACGAACAATAAGGCACAACCAAAGCAATCTGCAAACATATCGCCAATTTACCTAGTCAGTCAAGTTCCTGGCCAAATGGCACCAAATAGAGGGAGTGCAGTGCACCAGCCCGTTCAAAATGTCTACCACAATCATCCCGTGATAATGCAACCGCAACAACAACAGAGAGCCATGCACAACTTCTCAATACAAAACTCTTCTCCCGCAAGCTCGCTAGGTTCGCGAAGTGTCCAGTCCCGCTCTGACTGCCCCCAGTACCAGGCTCACGCTTGCCCGAACCAATCAGTGCCAACAATCTACAAGCGACTTCCAGCCGTTCCAATGCGAACTCAAGCCACCCAGACCGACATAACCGCATATCATTTGATGGCCACGCCTACCCTTTCGTCGAGCTCCTCCCAAGCCGCGGGTCCCGCCAGTAGGGCAGCACCGAGTCACAGCGGCGACACGCCCAGCCCAACCCTGAGCGCGGGCCGCACGCCCGCAGATCTATCGGCTAGCGAGTTGGCTAGTGCAACCAAGTCAGCTAGGAGTGGGCACCAAGTAGTTAGCTTACCTTCTCGAGTGGCTAATTTAGAGCTCGTAGACTCCAAATTGGCACACGCTCAAGCCACCACGGGAGCGCAAAAAACAGTAGGCAACTCGATAGAAGGTCGCCAGAAGCAAATGGAGTGCAAAGTAGACTTGCAAGTTTTGATCCCTGCTGCCGTAAATGTACCTATCGACGATGGAAGCGACGAGTGGTCGGCGCCAGACGACGAGGAGCAAGAGGACGATGATGATGAGCTGCAGACGGTGGATGCAGCCGCAGGTGGCCAAAGTGGCAGTAACCCCGGCGCCTCAACTTCACGGCCTCAGTCGACCCGCTCCTCCTCCAGTTCCTCCGTGTCCCTTGTTGGCCATGATCAAGCCCTGTTAGCGAGCGCTCTCGGCAACGATACAGCGGCCGCAGTTCCGGCTGCCCCAGCCGAGCTCGGGGCACAAGCGGAAGCAAAAGAGAGCCCCGCAGTGGTGAGCGAGCCAAGCGGCGACGCATCAATCATGATACGAAGCGGCGGCCAAAGGCACAGGCAACATCAGTGCAGTCAATCGGTGGCACCACCATCGGCCCTTGATATAAAATTGAAAAATGATAATAACCCAATGACATGCGATAGTGAGACGACGGGCGAGCTGGCGCAATCGTCCGAGCCAATGCGGGAACAAGCGCGTGCCTCTGATATAGAACCGCCGGGCCAGTTCAAGGATCTGTCGAGCTGGCGCCGACTCGAGTCCATGCGCTCGCTTTCGAGTGATATTTCTGAGCTGGATAGCTTTCAAGCTCCTGGCCAAGCACCGAGACAACCGGTGCAAGAGATTGGAAAGGAAGGGGAAACTTTTGTGGTTGATAGTGGGCAGCCAACAAGTATTGATCGCGCGCAAGCAGAGCAAGTGGTTAGCTATGAGACGGTGAGCGAGGATAGGGCGCCCAGTCCGCCAAGTCTCAGCGAGGCCTCGTCGCAAACAGATCCCTCGATGGCATCGCGCATAATCGAAATCAGCCACTCGCTTGGGAGGATAAGCGCCCGGTCAATGCATGAGGGTCAGTCGACTGGTGTGCGGCCACATTTGGAAGATAGAAATGGGGCCAAACGCTGCAGCCCGGCTGAATGTAGTCGCAAATCCTTTGAGAAGCCTCGAATGACCCGAGATCAAACCAGCAAAAGTGGGCCTGTCACACAAACAACCGCGTCTGAGGCTCAGAATCAAGAGCAGTGTGGCTCAAAGGACGATCAGATGGCGCCAGTGCAATTGAAGGCTGGCGAGAAACAAGAGCAAGCGGCCGGGGTTGTGAGTCTAACGGATGAAAGGCCATTGTCTGCGGCTATGGTGCTCAATCAGTCGCATACTAATCGTCTATCCGGCTCAAAGGACAAAACTGGCGGCGAAATTATCCTTGCGGACAATGCTAATGGGCCAGCAGGCCAGATTCAGCCTCAAGCGGGCGACTCGGGCGCGCATAGATGCGTCAGCAAGGCGCTGGGTGACCCTGTGTGCAGCGCGCCAGTGGGCAAGCAGAGACGAGACGACTTTTTGGCGCTGGACGAGCGCGCGCTGATGGAGGCTAGCGAGCCGGATCTTGCTGGCCCAGCGGCGGCGGCGGCGGCGGCGGCGGCGGTCGAAGAGGCGGATGGGGCGCTTGTCTCGCATGTGGCCGGCAATCGCTCGTCAACCTCAACGCTAAGCACGCGCCACCACAGCTACTGCAGCAACGAAGACTTTGCTCTTAGTCCCATTAGTTCGGCTGCCAGAGACCAGCTGGCCAAGTTTGAGTTTAGACAAGAAGAGTTGGGCTCCTATCGCAAGGGATCAGCTGGTGGCGGCGAGATAATCGTTGGCCAGCAGCACGAGAGCTCAATTAATATTCACAGCTCAATTGGAGCGGCGACGCTGGTTTGCCGGCAAGAGTCGCACGAATTGATAGATATTGGCGGGGAAAATTTCCCTGATACTTGGCCCCCAAATTGGAGAGGGGATGTTGGGGACGAACATGAGCCAGCCCAGTCGGTTGCAACTGAAATCGGCCGCAAAGTTGCATTGAAACAAGCGTCCATTGCTAGTCCATCGGCGCTTGCGGCCAGCGCGGCGACGCAAGAGCACGAGCACGAGCTAGTGCAAGCGGATACAATCGGCCGCCATCCGACGGGCTCGCCAAATGGATCAGATAAAGGCACTTCCAGCGGAACCATTAGGCCAGATTGCGAGTCTTCCGGTGGCAAGGGGACCGCTTTTATGACGGCCGACGGCCATAAAAGCGGCCCAATTGCGTCCACCGAAGAGCAGCAGCAGCAGCCGACAGTCTTGCTGGCCGGCGAAGGATCCAGCGAGGGCGACGACGATGTCCAGCAAGCAGCCTCGAGACTGTCGATTCAAGTGCTGAGCGAGGCCACCGTTTGGCTTGGCCAGGCTGAGCGGGATGGGGCATCGGAGGTGGCTGGCAGCCGCTCTGCCAGTTCCGCCTGCTCGTCCTCCTTGTCGCAGTCGAGCATTCAGGACAAGGACGACCTTGGAGCAATGGCCACCACGAACTCGCTTGATGTGTCGGCTTGCGGGCCCAGGTTGGCCCGCCAGCAGCTGAGAAAATCGAGCGCCTCGCCCCCGACTACAGTTAGCGAGCTCGACCAGGACGAGGAGATTTCAACACCCTCCTTCGTCGACAGCTACAGAAACAAGTTTGTGCAAGTTTGCCGTCTTGCTGACCTCCTCACCGAGCAGCTAGTTGACGAATGTCTGGCTAGCGGCGGCCAACACGATGGAGGCTCGTCAGGATTTGTGGCCCAAATTGGCGACACTGGTGGCGGGCAGATGGGCGAGCAGTTGGCGCCAATTGCAACTTGCTCACGAGTTCAGTCAACAGATTTGAACTGCTCGCCAACAACCTCGTCCCTCTCCTCCTCCTCCAAGGCGTCGAGCTCGCTAGCAAGCTCAGCAGCAACAACAACTAGCGCCAGTGGCCGCTCCTACATCTGCTGTCATCCAAAGTCAGCGGGCCCAAAGCGCGAGGAGGCTCCGACGAGCGAGCGGCCCAGGTTGCCCGTGAAGCCCGCCCACCTGCGCGCTTTGTCTCGCGCCCAAGATGGACCCGATTCCTCCGAATTGAGCGCTGGCAGAGGTGAGGCCAGCGCGGCCGCCATTGCTGTTACCGCCACCTCAGTGGCAGCCGCGGCTGCCTTGCATACAAGCTACCAGCCAGCGCAAAATTTAAGGCAGCTCGAACGCAGTGGGCACCAGCAGAGCATTGGTCTGCCGGAGGAACATGCAGCAGCGAGAACCCTTTTAGCTCAGGTGAGTCCCGCCTTTCTCTCTCACTCGATTGTTTGCCATTGTTTGGCGGCCATTTGTTAGCAAAGATCATCGTTTACTCCGAAGCCTCCTCCAGATTCAACGCAATCCTGAAACCTGAGCTATGGGCGGAGCAGGTTGGTGGAGCCATCTAGCTCCCTTGTCGCGCTGTCCGCACAACAAAAGGGCGGCGCCGCAGCCGCTAGGTTCGCCTGGCCCCGTTTCGTTTGCAAAGCCAGCGCGCTGTTGCGACCAAAACAATAGCCCGCAAGACGGCTTCCGGGAATCAAACCAAAAGTACCAGCCTGCTTTTGCCCCAGTTTCCTGTCTACGCACCAACTTCGCTTGGGATGAAATTTTATCCGAAGTTAAAGTCACACTGCAGTGAGCGCGTCTAGATTTAGTTAGCTCGCCAACAGCTTTGTTCGCTGGATGATAAAGCCAGATCGTACAATGGCCGCGCCAGGCCGGAATCAATGCAACCGATTGAGCCGTAAACTTTATATTGCTGCCAGTGAGCCGAACATGCCGTTGGAGGGGGTGGGGAAATCTCTCTTTGGCGAAATAACATTTGCTTGCAACACTTGGCTCTCCTTCTCTCATTTGGACTCGCATGTGCTAGGTTGTTGCAGCATTTGCTTGGTCCGTCTAGAAGGAGCCTATTTTAAACGGAAGATCGGAAATCCCAACAAACTCAACTCTCGAGAAGCGCAGCTCTCCTCAGTTCTTCCTCTTCATGGCTCTGTTTCCAATTTAGGCTTAACCGGCTTCCTCCTGCCAGAGGATGATATGGAGCACGAAATGGATGTTACAATGGGATTTGTGGAGCTGGCGGCGGTGGCGGCAACTTTGCACAGGGCGAGAGTGGTTGGGGCGCATAGTCCAGTTGGCGCAGTGGTAAAAATTTCCATTACTAGGGCGATAGGTGCATGGTTGGAGGTGGCCACTCAGGCTAAGTTGGGTTGTCTCTAGCGCGCGGACGCCGCTAGGCGCACGGGGCCGATTAGCGCATTGGAGCCAACCAATTTTAATCGCAAATTATGCACCCTCCTCTCTCTCGTCCGTCGTCCCCTCCAGGCGGCACTTCCACCGGACAGTTCAAATGTCCAAGGCTCGCTCAATGGTGATTCAACCAGAGTCGCAATGCAATACGATCAGCGCCCCTTATCTGGGGCAGCCTGCTCGCCAGTTTGGCGATAAATTTTGTCAACAATCACTTAATGTAGGTGGGCTCGCGCTGTTCTCGATCCCATCCCATCCCATCTGGTTTCACTCGGCCACCATCGAGTGTTGCCGAAGGCACACATTATGCTGACTAGTGCTCGCCCGGCCCCTGGTTGGCAAATATCAGATTTGCCATCAACGATGGCGGTGACTGCAAGCCAGCGCAGTCCGGCCTTGCCTGCCCGCGCACGCTGCCACCAAGACCGTTTCCAATTTACATGGCTCTGGGAGCCAAGTTGGCACCATTATAGTGGCACTAGTTGGTTTGCTCGGCTAATCTGGATGTGCATAAATCGCCCTGGGGCTGGTTGCGTCACTCAGTGAGCGAGCTAATTGAACTGGCTCGCCCCTGGCGCTTGCGTAAGTTTGCTCAAGCAGGCAGGTCGGCCCAGATTGCACCTGAGATGAGGGCGAGGCGGGAGGAGGAGTTGGCCGAGGCTAAGGTTGTAACCATCAATCAGCGGCTGTTGCTAGCCTTCGAGGGCCTCGCTCTGCCCAGATCGCCTGGGGCAGCGTGCGGAGCCAGACCACTCTCGCCTCCTCCTCCTTTCCCTCTCTCCCAACAAGAGCCTCATTTATTTCCATTATTTGTCGCCGCAGGCAAGGGGCGAAGACGATTCTCTCTCTCTCGCTTGCTCGCCCTAGTTGTCACTGAATCGCCAGCCAGCTCCTCCCGTCTCTCTGGCGCGCTCCTCCTGCAAGATACTTTGGATTCTCGAGCCTCACTCATGAGTGACAGACATCTCGTGTCGGTCGCGTGGTTTCGTTTGATACGAGAACAGGCGACGACGAGAGGGTCCATGAACGCCAACAGTCTTGCCACGCTCCGTTGGCAAGCCGGCCCCAGGAGTCTTTGGTGGGCAGCTAGCGCCACCAAAGTGTCTGCTCAACCGGAGATGGTGTCAGCGAGCAAGCAAGTAAGCGAGTTAGAGGCAGATTAATTGGCGGCGGCCTACACGCGAGTTGCGGCTCCTCAATTTGCACGCGAGCCAAGGGCAAAGGTAGAGGTGGATAGAGAGCGAGTTCGGGCCGCTGAAGTCTCTCGCAAATGATCCTAGTAAATCCAATGCGGAGCCCTAAATTGAGCTGGCCCAAACACGCTTCGTCTACTCTTGATTCAGTCAAATAATTCTGCCCTTTGCACCCTAATCCAGCAAAACTGGGGTGAAATCTCCCTTCTTCTCTCCTCTCCTCTCCTCTCAATCAGCCTGATCTGTTGCCTCCACTAGATGGCTTCACTGCATTCGCTCTCAATAACCTCCAGTCTCGGAAACAAACACTCACTGTATCTAGAATAAGCAATGGAATCGAGCAAATGTACTAACCTCTCTCCTCCCCGCTTTCAACACGTCGACGAAGAACGAGCAAGAGGTCGGCGAGGCGCCAGCTGGCAGTAAGCATGGCCACTGGAGTGCGGACGAGGAGTCAAATGTTGAACAGGCACATTCGAGCCGAAATGACTCAGTCGCCGCCAGTGCCACCGAAAACGAGCCCCTTGATTCCCTTTCCGCTGCCCAGGGTGCACAAATGGGCGGCCAGGCTCACAGGCGACTACAGAGCGAGAGCTCACTTGATGGGCCGGCGCTAATTTCGCGCTCTTGCTCTGTGTGCTCGGCAAACTCTGTCATTGCGAGACGACCTTCAATTTGCTCCACCAACGAAGCCGAGACAGGTGGAGACGAATCGGTGGGCCAACTCGGGTCGCTTGAAAGGGCGTGCGATGGAGCTCAACTCGGCCCGACACCTTCAGCAATGGAGGAGACGCGCGAGGCTGCGCTCACCGCCTCCAGTGTCAGTCCAAAATCTGGCCTCAGTTTTGAGCTCACCGACAGTTCAGCAGCCGCTACAATGGCAACGACAACAACAACAGCCTCAACTCCGAGCGAATCGCGCCGAGCGACCCTAGGCTCTGCTGCCGCCGGCCTCTTTGTTGCGCACGACTCTAGCTCGCCAACCCTGAGCGTTCATTCGGAGATAGGAGAGCCGCTGAGTCAGCAGTTTGAGGGGCAGGAGCAGGAGGAGCAGCTGCAACAACAACAACAACAACAACAACAAAGACAACAACCGCAGCAGCAGCTGCTTGAGCCGCGCCACTCTGATGAGGGACAAGCTTTTGGCGCTGTCAGACAGGTGTCGCAGGAGTTGTCAACGGTTAGCGAGGTCAGCGAAGAGGTGAGCAACGAGCTTGCTCATCTCTCGAGAATTCAGCCTCGAGAGGGGATCCAAGATGAGCAGGTGGCTAGCCATAAGTCTGCTGTGCTCAACCGAATGCAACGAGCCGATTCAAGCACCGACCAGGATTTAGCTCGCACCGAGTTCACCTTCAGGTCGCAGGGCTCTGTAGCCGAGGGCGCCAGGCTCGAGTCGCCATCTGGCTCGTGCGCCGAGCAGCACTTTCAACGCGGCGAACAGAGGCGCCGCTCATCGGCCTCCAGCGCAACCTCATCCAATCGGCCGCACGGAATGCGCTCGCCCGTCGACTGCCCCTTTGTGCACGATATCCTACCTCTCTCGCCCAGTCCACCTGGCACTCGCTCGCCGCCGCTTGGCCAGGCTATCTCGCTCAGGCAGCGTCTGTCGCACGATGATACCATGGAGGCGATCGAGGACGATGTTGAGGGCGAAGAGCAGGCGATGCAGGCAGAACAATCGTCGGGCCAGGTTGAATCGTTGGCAATAGCGCCACCGGCAGCATTTAGCGGTCTATCCGGCAACAGCGCTGAACCTCCAACTTCGGGCAGACTGTCCCAGGAGACGGACCTGCCATCGCCCATCCTGGAGAGGAGCCAAGGGGAGCCGGAGGAGGACGGGGAGGACGAGGAGTCGTCTATCAGTGTGAGCCAGCACGGCGTCTTGGTCTCACAGGAGGTCACTAACTCGGCCAAGCAGATCCGGCAAACCTCGCCGTCGCCCCCGAAGTCCAAGGAAAATCTGCGTCCAAGTCCAACTGGAGATGCTTCTCTGGAGTCTGTTGACACGGAGCAAAGACATCAACATGGCTCGTTCGAAAAGTCTATTTCAACTGATTCGGCAACAAACGCCATCTTGGAACACTTGTCGCTCCATCATTCCGAGTTTCCGCTCGATGAGCCGTCGCCAACATTGGAACAATCGCGCTCTATTGATCCCCAATTGCGCCGAGAGTCTTGGCGCCAGGGCTCAGGTTCCTCGCGCCAGGCTGCCCTTGAGTCTGGGGAGATCAGCGGGCAGCCAAGCTTTGAGGGTTCGGCAGGTGGCGCGAGCACGGGAACCATGAAGAGAAAGCCGAAGGAGACGAGCAAGTTCAAGAAGATTGGGTGCGAGGGCGGCGAGGAAGATGGCGAAATTACGCAACGGCGCGGACCTCCGCTGTCCCAATTGAAGAGTAACACAGCGCCCAACCAGGACACTAATCTGTCCCACCAGGAGAGCTACCATATTCCAAGCCAAAAATCGGCCTCACTCGCAACGGATAACTCCATTTGTTCAAGTTGCTCCTGCAACGAGAACAGTTTTGACGCAACAACTGCAGGTAGCCAGGAGACGCTGAGGCCAGCTAAGGGGAAATCGGTCGGCGATAGTAGTGGCAATACTGCTGGAGGCCAAGCGAAGCAGGAGGATCGCGGCTCCTCTTGGATGAGCCAAGAAGAGGGAACAGTGTTTACGGAAAACTATTGGCTCTCTCATTGGCTTTACATAAGCGAACACGAGGAGTCTGAGATTTGGCGCCGCGCAATTGATATGGCTCCATTGGCGCCTCCTGATAGTGAGCCCTCAACGAGCTCAGAGGAGAGGAGAGACTCGGATTTAGTTGCGGGAATGCCAAAGGATATGATTGAAACTGGTAGCACCATCTCTGAGCGAAGTTTCAGCTCCAAATACAAGTCAACAACGCGCAAGATGATACATAGACGAGCGACCATTGAGATGTATAAGCGAATTATGAGCAATAGCTTGAAGTGCGAGAAACGAGTTGAAATAAGCAGATCGAATGGAGAATTTGGATTTAGAATTCATGGTTCAAGGCCTGTCGTTGTGTCTGCCATTGAGCGCGGAACTTCGGCTGAAACATGCGGCTTGCAAGTGGGTGACCTTATCTACGCTATCAATGGCACCAACATACTCGACATGGCCCACAGTGACGTTGTGAAGCTCGCACATAGCGGTAAGTTCCCCTTCCCTGTCCAACCTCCACCTCTCAAACCCTCTCATCTCTGGCTAACCAACCATTCAACGTTTGCTCCCCACCGAATCCCCGAACGATCAGCTGACTCGGCGGCTCTCGTACTCGACTTAGTGCCGACCAATGACTTCTTGCGAATGAGCAAGTACAATAGGATGAGCAACAAGCGTTACGAGCCCACTGTTACCGGCTTTCTGATGCGTTTGAGTCCGTCGACAGCTCAGCCTTTGCTTGTTGACTTGCAGGAAAAGATGGCCCAACTTCCTGGCGCAAGTTCGCAGCAGAGAGCTACTAGGCTCAATGAGGTTATGCGTCGCGCTTGGCGTCGCAGGTATTTTGTATTGCGCAGCGACAACTGTCTTTACTGGTATAGGGCAGCAACGGTTAGTTGAGCATCCAGTTTAGTTGCTCGATCAATTTGCGCTAACAGGATACTAATAAGGTAGCGAATTCCGACCCTCTCTTCGGCCACTATAGGACATTGAGCCTTACGGAGGAATCAACCTTCAAGGTTTCAGCGCCTCGCTGACCAACGAGTTTAATGAGCCGGTTTATGTTGTTCGGCTGGTTAAGTATGGGGGCCAACCGCACTACCTGGGCACAAACAACATTTGCGACATCCAAACTTGGATTGATGCAATAAACAAGGCCGCAACAGAGGCAAATCAGGTAAGCTCGAGTGGCTTTGATGCAGGCTTCGTTGTGGAACTCTTGTCGTCGTTGCTGGCATGCAACCAACTGAAATTAACCGACACGATTCGCTATTCCTAGAATGATCCCTACATGAAGCGAACACTTACTTTAGCCCGAATAAAGCCAACACAAATACCTGAGCCAGACTGCTCTGGTTACCTGTACAAATTCAGCCACAAACGGAGCGGCGGCGCCCACTGGCGGGCCGCGTTCTTCGTGCTCAAAGATGCCTGCTTGTATTTATTCAAGGACCAACAATCGGAGCTTGTTAACCAAGCCAGCGCCGTTTATTACCTACACGGTTATAAAGTGAGAAACAAACATATCGAACACAAAAAGCACACCTTCGAGCTGATACCTCCAAATAGGCGAACAATCCGAACAATATTTTTAATGGCAAACAGTGAGACAGACAAGAAGAGGTAAGTTGTTTTTTAGCAACCTTGAGAAAAACATGAGCTTTGGATCAGACGACTCATCCCGCTTTCGAAATTCTCGACCTCCCAATCTCTAGGTGGATTGCTGCACTCGAATACTCGATCGATCGTTGGATAGAAATCGACTGACCGGAACAAAAAGTGGCCTTGAAACACGGTGCCAAGGCGTGCTTGTTAATGGGAAAGCCCAGCTCGTGGTAGATAATATTTTGCAATAAATCGACTATTTTCACCATCAATCGTCAGGTTGATTTTGTTCAGAGTGGTTTTCAATCTGGAAGACATGATAGAATCGGAGCGCCATGAGGCGAGCACGATGCATTGATAGAGTCATGTGATATCCAGATGCTCAGTTTGGCATTTAAGCAGGGCCAAAAATGATCGGATTCGTTGAGGCGATTCAACGTTATGAATTAATGCTCTCAACGGCTGGCGAGGCTTAAGTTCCACTTTCAATCTGGGTCAGCATACCAGGTGGCAGCATGAGCGTGGGCCCCTGAAAACTAGCGTTGAAAATGAGCCTCCTCCATGGACCCCAGACTCTATCGCGGACTCAAGACGAGCTCAATGCGAGGAGACGCAATCACGTTTGAATCGGCTCTTAGAGGGATTCAAGGGACCATAAATCACCCTTTCTAACTGTTAGCGAGTTCTCGCTTGCAAAGTCCCCCGGGCTAGCTCGATAGGTGGATGAACTCTCTTGCCATTTGGGGTGTCTGTCGTTGCGTGCTAGACTGGCAATTTTGGGGCCAACTCGTTGGCAGCTGCAAGCCTAAGCTGAATTTTTAGTGCAAGAGGCATTCGCGTGATTGGAGCCAGCGAGCGGACAATTTGCCCTCACGTACAAGTGCAAGAGTGAGTTCGAGCAAGCGGGTCCATGCGAGAGCCCGACGAAACCCTCGGTCAGCCAATCGATGTTTCCTATCCAATCTATTCGAGCCTGCGGCGGCTTGATGGAATCCAAATTAATTATATTAATGCAACGGCCAAAGCAAGAGATGTTCTGACGCTTAACACGCTTGCTTTTGCACCTGGAACTGGGGCTGGAGCTGGACGACATAGATGAGCAGCGATGATGGTGGGCGCCTAGCGCCAATGACGACCAACGAGTCTAGAGCCAGGTTCGACTGGAGCGAGCAGGCTGCAGCCAATTGGGCATAAACTCGCAAGCGCGCCACAGTTCAAGCGGAGCGGCCGCCCTGACTGCCCAGTATTCGGCAAAATGAGTACTTGAGTCAGGTTGAGTCGACTGCGAGCGTCAGGTCTATAAATAGTCGTTCGAGCAGACTGGCCGAATAACGAAGCCTCGGGCAGCGAATCCGCTATAGTTGGCGTGAGTTTGCTCAGCCTGGAGAGGCCTCATGCTATCGTGTAGCCAGCAGGCAGCCCAGAACGAAGCGTCAAGTCTAAGAGTTGGGCTCCAGTATTCAATTGGAAGCGAGGATTACGTGAACAGGCAGCGCACATATCCAAGTTTGATCTTGCCCCTCGCATTGGTGCGCCGCTCGCCTCTAGCGACAGAGTTGGGCGCCATAGAGACGGACATCACGATTTTCGTAGCTCGGATCTGCGTCGTCGTCGTCAATGCTGCCGCAGCCAATCTGGCTTTAGCCGGCGAGCTCGACAAGCAAGCAACAACAACTGCGCAACAACAAAAAGTAGCATCAACATACGAGAGCCCATTGCACAGACTCAATATGACCAGCTGATTTGTTGCGAAGACACTCCCCCCTTGGCCAACCCATGGGCCATCAATAGTTTGCGTGCCCCCTCTCACCTGGCGCGGCCGCATTTGAGCTGGAGAAATAAAGACGAGACAGCCGGACGTTCGGGGCGTGAACGTGCGACGCTTGTTCGTGCTAACAAATTATAAAATCACGAGAGGATAGTGTATAAAAGCGGCCGGGGCCCATAGGCTGGCCAGCATAGGGAGTTTAGTGGGGCGACCAGAGAGAGACTGAACTGTCCTCCTCATGCATTTCGAACACACCCAAACTCGCAAGCTAACGCAACACAACTCGATAAATCATTGCAGCAGTCCCTTGTTGTCAAAGCGCCTCTATCGTCTGGGCTAGCCAGTCTATTTGGCTCGGCGTCGATGGTCCAGGTGAACCATTGGAGCGCGGCCGGTGATCTAAAAAAAGCGCAGCCCTTGGCTGGGAGGCGGAAAGGTGAGAAGGTTGAAAGGGTGGGCGTTGCGAGAGAGAGAAAGAAAGAGAGAAAGCCTGGGCCTGATTCGAGCATTTGGGCGCATTGGCTAGGAGGGTGGCCGTGGGAGGAAGTAGATCCTAGAGCATGATATCGTCCGTTCAAGTTCACAAGCGGAGGCTGCCGGCCGGCGCCTTGATAAGAGAGGCAGAGCAAGAGTGTGGCCAGGTCAATGTGAGCGCCCGACATGAGAACAAACTCAAATGGCGGCAGCGAGAACAACGTGAGGAGCAAAAGGTGCCACTCGCCTCGCTGGACTGCAGCATCACTGAGCCAGCTTCCGATTCGCGCGCTACATCAGTCACGGACACACCAACTCTAAGTGGCTACTTTGATTACGATGAGCTCTCCGACATGATCGACGACTCCTTGTTTGAGATCACCAACGTTGGTTGTCTCTCCAAATCAGTGTTCAACGGGCGCTCAACGATGATCAATGGTGGCGATGTGGCTGGTTTTGGGCCCAAGTTTAGAGAGAGCAGCCATGAGGATTGTCGAGGGCCGACAGTTGATCGGGTGAGAGTGGATGGCGTCCAAGCAGTGAAACAGGTCCCTTTGCCGCTGATTCCGTCGCAAACAAGCCTCCAGCAGTCAAGCAACACTGAACTCAGGATGAGCCAGGCAACACGAGCTGCAAACCTCGAGTCTACCCATAAAACCACTTCCATCGCCCATACTTCTGACCAGAACAAACCAGTTACATCAACAACAACCACAAACAGTGCCAATTCGGCCCACAGACAGAGGAGCAAGTCAGCACGCTTCGCCTCCGCTTCAAGAGACAAGTCTGACTCAGCCAAACAAACACCAAATCGGCCTTGCCGAAAAGTTAGGAGCAATCCGGATGTTCGCGAGATGACAGAGGGAGCGAGCGAGAGTTTCTGTTCCATTTGTCGCGAACGCGAGTTGACGAAGAAGAAAGGAAGGAAGAGGTTCACGTTCAGCTTATTCAACCTGTTCATTGGCAATTCGAGTGATACAAATGGGCCCGATCTGGATCGTTGTGTTGGAGATTGTGAACATGTGCAAGGGAGTTTAAACGAGCGCGCTAGAGTTGATGCTCAGGCAGGGAATGGTGGGCGGCGGACGCTTGGTGGGCGGCGCACAAAGCAACAGGCCCAAAGTGCGAGCAAGGGCTCGCTCAAAACTCGCGACTCCATTAGGCTCACTAATCAACGGAAACAGCGTGACAATACTTCGATTCGACCATCCAACTCTTCCATAGACTTCCAGAGGCGACCATCAGCGGAACTTCTGCTTGACCTTTCCGCGAGGGAACATCCGATTGCGAGAACAAGCGGAGAATTGCTACTGAAATCAAGTCAATCCACCTACAGCGTTCGAAAGTGCCAAGGGTTAGACTTAAACCTGAACGAGAAACAACAGCGCCAGACAAAGAGTGTAAAGTTCACAACCCCCGACAGAGTGATGATAATGCCAGCTAGCTCAAACAAAACTCCAGGCTCCAACCTGCCACCCGCTGATCGTCTCCCGACGGCGCCAATCATCAAAAGGCCAACACCAAAGTCGTCCAGTTACTCGCAGAC
>Ga0209372_1000321_pt1 | contig 27846 bp, 11 predicted proteins | sample AgamicAtPe_FD_187170 | JGI IMG/M metagenome (GOLD analysis project Ga0209372, IMG submission 187170) | Agave microbial communities from Guanajuato, Mexico - At.P.e (SPAdes) (version 2) | ecosystem: Host-associated > Plants > Phyllosphere > Phylloplane/Leaf | place: Guanajuato, Mexico | collected... | reverse complement strand
TTGCCTGTCCACTTGAGCGCCTAAAGTAGGCCGTCCTATTGCATAACGCTAACTCCTTACCCTTTGAAACGACAATAAATTTGCAGAAATCGGACGAATCACGGTCAACTACAGTAGGATTAATTTAGGTGAGTTTTGTATGGAGTTGGATGGAGGGTTGACGGACAGTTTGGAGGCTGGAATTGTCGGGGGCCTCCAATGTTGGTGTTGGTGCTGGTGCGTTTTGGCCCAAAGGTGTGGGCGCGAATTTCTCTTGCGTCGCTTCTGCTCTCTATTTCTCTCTTGGCTGCTTGGCGCCACTGTCTCCAGGAGCCGGCGGCCGCTAGCAGCCTCGAGGCGGAGTTCTGGGACCGCAGGGTTTGCGCGCCGCCCGCCGAGTGCAGATGCGCGCCAACAGCACCTAGCGCGCCCATTACTCAGCCAATTTGAGTCACAAACCTCAATGGAAGTCTCTTATCTCTAGCAACGATTAGTCCTGAGATACGGAGGATCGCTCATTTGAGCACACGCGCTCGGCAATCGCTAATCGGCGTTGGAGATTTGTCATTTGCACCGGCGACGAGTGGCAAGCGAGCCAGTCTTGCACTCCACTTGTCGTCGGGCTAAAGACGGGCGGCCTGCTGCCAGCGGGAGCAAAGACCCTGGAGCAACTCAAACGCAACAGTGGAGCTGTTCTCGGCTCCCAGTGAGACAATGAGCAAATCAGCGGAGCTAGTGTGTCTATGTATATTTTTATTGGCCGTAATTGGTGGTGATCGCTGATGAGTGGAGTAGGCCGACGGGCAGCTCAAGGCGCTTTGCGCGAGGCTGGCCGACTGGCGGCAACTGGCTTGGCGCTGGCCGCGTACTTGCTCACCCGGTTTGACTCGTAGCCAGAGTAGTCGTCGCCGTGATGGTCGCCTCCATAGTGGCCGTAGTGGCCGTGGTGGCCATGGTAGTCCCAATTGTAGTGGTGGCCGAGCAGGGGCCAGGAGTGCTTGCCGTGATAGTGCTTGTCGTGGTAGTCGTGGTCGTAGTGGCCGTCGTGGTAGTCCTCGTAGCCGCCGTGCTTCTTATGCTTCGGCTTCTCCTCCTTCTTCTCGTGCTTCTTTATGTGGTTGTTTATGTGGATGTGGATCTCCTTCTTCTCCGGCTTCACCAGCGGCCTCGGCCGGCGGTCGCGCTCCCGTTCGCGCTCCTTCTTCTCCTTCTTCTCCTCCTTCTTCCGCTTCTTCTTCTCCAGCCAGTCTAGCAAGCCGAGCACCAGCTGCTCCTCCAGCTCCTCGTCCTCCTCGGCCCCATTCTCGTCCCGCTGCTGCGCCTGCTGCTGCTGCTGCTGCTGGTTGCTCGTGTCCAGCAACTGCGTGTTCGTGCTCTGGTCGACCACGCGCACGCCCCTTCCGTTCGGGTTCGGGCTCACAATCAGGGTGGTTGTGCCCAGCGATTGCGTCTGTTGCTGCGGCTGTTGCTGCTGCTGCTGCTGGCCGAGACTCGGACTCGCCAGCAGAGCCAGGAGGACGGCCAACCAACTCGTTGCTCTCATTCTGTTTGCTCTCATTTTGCTCTATCTCTCTGTCGCCTCGAATTCAATGGTCTGACTTCCATGAAAAAGCGCCAGCTTTTATACGTTTGCCGCCATCTGAGCTCCGCAGCCGACCGGCTGGCGTCAAGTCGCTCTAATTTGCAAGACGATTAGACGAGATGGGCGCTCAGTGAGCTGTGAATGTGCGCCAACAGTTTAGATCCGCAAGACTGAGTTGTTCTGGTTCAAAGTTGGAAGGAAACAATCGATACTCTGCTTTGTTCCGGCTGCAAACAGCGAAAGTTTGCTCGAGCGCTCGAGTCTGCAATCAAGTTTATTTCTTTTGAGCCTTTGAAAGCGGCCGGCCCAGATTCAAGTTCGACAGGATCTAGGGAGTTTGCGTCTGAGAGTTGTGAACGCTCGAGCGCAACTTGCCCAGCTTGGTTGGAGTTTCCAACTTTTGTCCCACGGGCGCCGATTATCGATGCTCGAGTTGCGGGCTAGTTTTGGGTGTTGAATTGGATTGGAATGGACGCAATAAGCTTGGGCCGAGCCCGTGGAGTTGCGGCCGCTCTGCAAAGACTCGATTGGCTCGAGAGTTGAGCCGCGCGGGCCGAGTGGGGGCAGTGTCGGTTGAGGCGGGCGAAAGGCGGCCGCCGCCCTCTAGTAGAAGGACTCCTCCTTGTGCTCCTTGTACTTCTTCTTCTCCTTCATGAACACTGGCACCTTGACGATCTTAACGGGGCGACAGGCTGACGGTTAGTTGCGATCCTGCCGCAGCTTCGGCTCACTTGGCCCCAGAGGGCGCCACTTACCTTGATCTTTTTCACGGCCACCGGATAGGGGACCTTCTTTATAACTGGAACCTTCACCTTCTGAATGATGTGCACCTTCTTGATGACGGGAACCTTTTCCACCTTCTTCACTATGATTGGCTTTGGCACAAACACTGGCTTTATCTTGATGACGGGCACCTTCTTGGTGACATGCACGTAAACTGGCTTCTTGATGAACACCGGCTTGGGCACGTGAACGACGTGGATCTTCTTCGACTTCTCTTTGAACTCTTTGGCCTCCGAGGGTTGCGTCACGCAGACGAGCAGCAGCATCAAGGCTGCCGCCGCCACGCAAACCAGCATCAGCTTGCTCTGCGTCTGCTTCCAGTTCCGGTCCCGTTTGAGTTCCGTTCGTTGTTTGGGGGATTCGTTAGCGCTCAATGGAAGAGAGTGGAGCTTTGCCGGCGACAGTCCCATATTTACCCTGGCCTTCATATCGGATTCTCGCTTCTTGACTCCTCTTGCTCTAAACTGGACACTCGCACTTTCCACGTCTCGCATCTGTTTCAGGGGAAACTTTGCCGCTCGCTTGCAAACTTTTAGCTGACGTTTGAAGTGGATCCGCGGCCTCTATTTATACCCGTTCGCCTTAGAAGCGGCGCCCGCAGACAGCTTGCCTTTGCCACGAGATCAGCGCCGCAGAGCTGAGCTCCATTTAGCGAGTTAATCATCTTTGGCTGGCCAGCGGGCGGCCGGCCGGCCAGTCCGATTGGCCAGCTTGTGGGTTGGGCCTAGCTTGTCGGCTGCGCGGCCAATGGCGCTGTTGTTTGGACTGAGCGCCGAGTGGAGCGGCCGCGGGCGAGCTTACTTTCGCCGAGAGTTGGGGGAAAGTTAAGGTCGAAAGGGAGAGTTGGCGAGCGAGAAGTGTGGCCTTCGAGCCTTGCGCCGCCTAGACTTAAGGTGATCAAGTTTGCCGCGCTCCTTGTTCCTGCTGCAAATTTAGGTCCGGCCAACGCAATTCAGACTGCAGAGAGAAACCACATCTTCTTCTCTTTTCGGCCCTCGAGCGGGCGGGCGAGTCCAGCGCGCCCACCGATTGCGGCTGACAAATGCAGCCCAGAACTCGAGCAACAAGCGCAAAGTTGGAGCCGCAAAACTGGGTGAGTCGGTGCATGTTTTCAATGATTGCGATAACAACTTTGTCACCTTCGGAGCTAAAGCCTGAGTTTGGCCGTGAGCTTTGCAATTCTATTAGCGGCAGCTTTGTCGCGCTCGAGTACAGGTAGCCGGCTGACTGGCTCGCCGCCGAGAAAATATCCGCTCGCTGCTATTCGCGCGCCATTCGCCTTGTGATCGATTCCCAAAATCGGCCAAAACCCGGAAGAGAAAAAAGGTTACGAGTTTGTGGCGCGACTTTGCCTGCCGAGCTCGCAACTGGTGGCCGCACTAGTTGATCGATCGGCTTTCGGCCAGAGCGAGACTGCAGCCAAAAGGTGGCCGACTTTGCCGGCCGCTCTCGCCGACCGGATCGGTTGAGCAACCGATTGGAGTGACCATGAAAGTTTGCCGGCCTAACTTTGGCGTCGGCCAACAAAATCGAGACGCTGACGCAATACGGGTTGGCGCCCGCAAGTTGGTCGCGCCAATCCGATGCAGCAAGCGCGCTCCTGGCGCTCGACGGGTGCCGGGCTGAACTTGATAGGGTTCAACTAGCGGTGGTTCATCTTAAATAATTTGCAGTTTATTCTCTGCCCTCAAACAACGACAACAGCATCACTCAAAGGGTTCACAGATTGAACGGCTTCTCGGTTAACTTTCCCGTGCTCGCGTCTGGCGCGCATCGTTCCCAGATGGCAAAGTTTCTGGCGCTCGCGTTTCTTGGCAGGTGCAGTCTCACTGAGGTGCCGGCTGAGAGAGGAGTGGATTGTTAGAATTGGACTTGGCGGGTTGGAGGAGTTGGAAGAAATCTAGCTGCCGGCCAATCGCCTCACTTACCTCCTATGAGTTCAGGTGCAATTTCGTTGCTCTCGCCTGCGGCCAGCGAGTTTGTGTCGGCCGGCGCCGACTTGCCGGCTAACTTGGCCAGCATGTCCGGGGCCGACTTAGGCTCGAGGGTGTCGCTGGCTCCTGAGCGAGCGCTTGCCGCGTAGTCGTAACGCACTCGACAGATCTTCTCGCAATCGTAGGCGCACTCGTCGTCGTCGCGGGCGATCTGGCAGCCAACCAGGTCGCAGTCCCAGTAGCAGTTGTAACGTTCGCGCTGCCTGTTCAGCGAGCCCAGCCTGGTTGCGCCCCCGATTTGAACGGTGATGACGCCGCAGACCGACTGCACGGCCACCGCGAGCGCCACTAGGCCCACGAGCAAGCTCAAAAATGACGACACCTTCTGCTCCATCCTGTTGCTCCTCTTCCTTGTTCAACTCTTGTCACTTGTCACTCTTCTCTCTGCCTCTTTTTCGCGCTATCTTGCAAACTCGGCCGCTCGATTTGATTTGGCTTTGCGTCCAAAACGTCGGCTCTTAAATAGCAAAGCGGCCCCCCAGCTCGGGCCGAACTCAAATCGCCCTGGCAACGCACCGGCCGAGTTCAACAAACTGGACACTTGGCTGAGCCATCAGGTCGGCGGCTGGCTGACCCCAATTCGGCCGGATGGTTTCGGGCAGAATGAATCAGCTCCTGCGGGCGGGCGGGCGAGCTGGGCCAGCAGCGAGCAAGCAACTCAGTGGCCGATGAGAGGGCGAAATATGGCCGCTTGTTGAGGCTCACTGGTTCTACTGCCGCCATTGTAATGCCAAAAACTCTCTCGCTCCTACGACAGTCGCAAGCTAGTCCATTTTGTGCTAGGTTGCGTTTCTCCTCTGCTCGTTGAACTGGCCCGACCAAGAGTCTCCGCCGGCAACAGTTGAGCCTTGAGAGTCCATGAGCAAAGTGGGGAGTGAGCCTCTGCTGGCCGCTCAATTGCAAGTGTCAATATTACATAAGCGTGCAGTTTCTCCTGGTTACCTGGACGGATCCCTCAGTGTTCGTGAACCGCAAATCCGTTCATGGAATCGAGCTCGAGTGATGGTTTGTGTTTGCTTTGGTCGCCCACCTATGGCTCAGAAAGGGCCTTTCCTCGCTCGTCCAAGCACGTCTTGCCTACGCGCATCTGGTTCAGTCGAGAGTGTCGTGTCGAGAGAAGCCTGGCTGAGCAAGCGACATTTCGGTTCACTAGCCGCATTAACGAGAGGCCCAATCATCCAAGCCGCGAGTGTGGCCAGCAGCCAGAGGTCTGCCATCGCCGCGGCTTCGATTGCTGGCCGGATTGGAACTTGACTCTCTCATCAGCATGGCGAGGGGTCGATCCGAGTTGCATGAATATGGGACTGCGGGAGTTGAGACCAGCGTGGAGTATCTCCCAACTAGAAGCGCGTCCGCTCTGGCGCCGAAGCCCCCGAAAGGCGAGCCAGCGGTTCAGTGCGGCCGCCAACAACCTTGAGCCTTGCGTCGCATTCACCTTGGACGTCTGAGTGAAACTGAACTCCACCGCAACCGATTGTTTCCACTGGCTCCAAGTTCCATCGCAACTCAAGGTAAAAGGCTGGCCGAGTGAGCGAGATAAGACTAACTTGGAGGTCACGACGGCTGCTTGGTCGGTCAGCTGGTCGGTGATCCAGATGGAGCGCGTTGGGCCGAGTTGGCGCACTCATCGCACGGCTCACCTGTTGCAGCCTCGAGTCTGCAGTCTGCAGTCCGCAGTCCAAACAAGCGGCCTGCTAGCCCGGCCGAGCGAGCAGAAGTGTCCATGAACTTTGTAGAGCAACCTTTCGGCGCCGAGGGCGGAGGAAACAAATCACGATGCTCGAAGCCAGCGGGCTTCTTGGCCGGCCGCCCATCTGGGCTTTCCATTAATTATCGGGCTTTGTCTGCGGACTGTTCCGTCAGCGGTTGCCAGCGCCGTCTGGCCCACTCGGCGCCGTCCGCTTTCCTCAGCGCCGGCCACACGCAATTACGGGCGCCGCAAGAGTCTGAGCATGCAAATTGCGTTTGCCAAATGGGTAACCTTGAAACGAGTCGAGAGCTGAGAGGAGTGCTCGCAACTTGAACTCTTCCACCAACTCAGCTCCTCTTTCCTCTGGCCCAGCCAGCCAGCCGATTGCTGTCGATCAATTTTTACGACAAGTGGCGCCAGTTTGGCGCCGCCAAGTTGCGAGCCTCCTGTGCCGGCAGCAGGCGACAGGAAGTCGGGCGAAGTGCGAGGGCCAATTTGGAGGCGAGATTGGCGCTTGCCTTGGAAGTGGGCGACTTATCTGGTTGGATCGGACCAATCGGCTGTGCGCGTCGCCCCCAAAAGTGGTCGTCCCGTCGTCCTGATTAAACCATCATCGTTCTAGTTTGCCGAAGCGCTCGAATCAGTTTGGAGTTGGTCATTTAATTAGTGGAGCGCGTTAAGGAGTCAGCGGGGAGAGTCTTGCTCGGCCAATCAGTTTGGCCGTCTCGCTTCACCTGGGCATTCTTATCGCGGCCGCATCGAGCGAGCCACTCGCATCTCCTCCTCTCCGCTGATATAAATTCAATCTGACGTAAAGATGGCACTAAAATTGATGGAAAGCAGCCAGCATGCGAGCTTAAATAGGCAAAGTGCTGCCTCCTGGCAAGCACAAACTCGAAGTGGACAGACGCAAGTCAATGTCATTCTAAGCGATCTGGCAAAACTTTCACCAGTTTCATCGCTCGGCCGCCCATTTCAATTCAACGGTCGAGGGTTTGATTTCCCTTGAATGGAGTTGCATCCAGCCGGCGCCACTTAGTCCATGGGAGGTCGGCGAGCGAGAGAGGAGAGAGCTTGATTCGCCTTTGGACTTTGCTGGCGGACAGGAGAGAGCGAGCAGGTGGATTTGAGGGGCCAGCCGTTAGAGAGGTCGGCCGGAGAGGAACTCGTGAGAGCGACCGCCGCCAACATGTCCGCCGAGCCGGAGCTCCAATGATCAAACACTCGGCAGGCAAAGGCAACAACATGAAATGTTTTCATCCATAGCTCTCAAACTAACCACAACCCTCGCCCTGCTGAACCTTCTCCGCGCTCGCCAATCCGTCGCCCCCCTCCAACTAACCGGAACTGGACCCTCGAATGGCCAAACGGCAGACTGGCGCAGCTTGGCCAGGGAGCCGCAAGGCGCACAGGAGAGTCCAGATTTCAGCGAACCCATTGGAAATCACACGGTTGCCTTGGGTCGCGATGCCCAACTGTCGTGCAAGATCAAGAACCTGGCCAACTTTCGCACCGCCTGGCTGCGAGTTGAGGACAAGGGAATTTTAACCATACACAACAATATCATAACGAGAAACTATCGCGTTGGCCTGAGCAACGACGCCGACGGAAGGAACTTTGTCCTGACAATCAAAAACGTCCAGCCCTCAGATAGAGGCGGCTACATGTGCCAAATAAACTCTGTTCCAATGAAGTACGCAATCGGCTACCTCGACGTCCTAACGCCGCCCACCTTCGACGAGCCAAGCCCGGCTGCGGGCGCCAGCGAGGAGGCCGACTCGCAGTTGTCGTCGCCGCCTCAAGCGGCCGCCTCCACCCAAAGCCAGGCCGGCCACCCCGCCGGCCCCGTGATAGTGAGCGAGGGCGGCAACGTGAGCCTCTCCTGCAAGGCCAACGGCCACCCCGCCCCGCTCATAACCTGGCGCCGCGAGGACAACGAGCCCATCCTGCCCAACGGAATGGCCACAGCCGAGGGCCTCGCCAAGGTCGAGGGCTCAGTGCTGCAGCTAAACTCGGTTAGCAGACTCAACTCGGGCGCCTACTTGTGCATCGCCTCCAATGGGGTCCAACCCTCCGCAAGCAAGCGCCAGCTGCTCGACGTCCAATTCAGCCCGGTCATCAGGCTGCCCCAAACTGAGCTCGGCGCCCAGCTCAACCAGCGCGACCTCAAGCTCGTCTGCTTCGTCGAGCTGAACCCACTTGGCTCCTATCACTGGGTGAGGCTGAAGGGCGGCCAGAGCCCAGGTGCGGAGACGGACGATCTGGCGCTCATCGAACACGATGAGCTGGCCAACGGTGATAAGTTGGAAATTGTGATCAAACAGTTGAGCAGCGAAAAGGTGCAGATGGTTTTGAGCATCCGCCAGGTGGAGAGGCAAGACTTTGGCTGGTACAGGTGCATTGCGAGAAACTCGCTGGGAATTCAGTCGAACTCGATCAGACTGTTCGAGTTGACTTCCTCCTCCTTCTCGCTGAACAGCATGTTTAGGGGCGGCGCTCGGGACTCGCAAGCAAGCGACTTGGAGCAGCAGCAGCAGCAGCAGCAGCAGCAGTCGCAAAGTGACCAGCAAGACTCGGCCAAGACTCCAAAACAGAGCCACGCAAACTCGCGGGCCCACACGCGCTCCTCTTGGGTGCAGCGCGGCCGCCAGGAGCATAGCAACCAGTTGCTCGACTTGGCCGCCTCCTCGGCCAGCCAGGCGGCCGGCGCCAGCTTGTTGATATCCCAACACCTTCCCTTGTTATCTGCTTGCATCCTATTGGCCCGTCTAGCTCAAATTGTTGTCTATCTTCAAATGTAAAGTTTAGCCTGTATATTTCGGGAGCCCCGATCGCAATCAAGCCAGTTCACATTGTAAACAAATTAAAAGTAGCAAAGCCCATGCCTGCAGGTATCTGTTGCAAAAATCTAGTTGCCAACTGAGCCTTTTGACCTGCAACAAGAACAAAGCCTGGCGAGTGAACGCACTTCATTGGTTCCCGTTCGAGTGCTGCTCGTTGGCCAAAACCATCACCTTCGCGCTTCAACACCCGCTTTTGGCCGAAACGCAAACCTGTCGCCACGATGAGCTCGCAAAGCAAGAGCTCGCCTTGTTGCCAACAGGACTCCCGAGTCGCACGTTCCAGTCCCATGGCCCTCTGGTCGCAAAAGGTCGTCCGGCCGGGCAACCAACTCGCGAGCGCCAGTCCAAGTCCGTCCAGGCCAACTGAGCTCGCGCCTGAACCTGACAGGTGTCAGCATCGGCGAGAGTCTGCCGCCTTGATGAGCGCCCTTTTGGCGCTAGATTCGGCTTGCTCTTGGCTCGACAAGCAGGGCTCTGAGCCGGGAACGGCGCCACCAAAGACTTGGCGAGGAGTGCTGGCTGGCTGGCTGGCTGCTTGCGGCCAGCGCAGCTCGAGGGAGAACCCAAGAGCTGCGGCCCGCAGCAACCTGGCTGACCGGCGCAAGTGTCTCGGGAGCTGAGAAGTGAGCGCCAATGTAGGCGGGCTGGAACATTGTTGCGCTGCTCCACTTGCGTTGCTGATCGCGCAAACCGGGAGTCAATATTGATAGTCTGAGTGCGGGCGTTGCTAGTCGGCGCCGCTTGCGACTGGAACCAAGCCGACACTGGCGATCTTTGTTCGATTCCGTTAAGCTCAGGCCGCCGGTTGCAACATGAGCCCTCAGTGGGCGCGTCTAGCGGGCGCATAGAGACTGGCGGCAAGACAGGGCGCAAGTTGTGCGCGAGCTGCGGCCTGGTTGCCGCAACTAGTCGAGCGGGCGAGCGAGCAAGCTCGCGCTCTCGAGTGTGGGCTTACAAGTTGCAAAAAGGCCCATGCGTCGGTGCCGAGGAGACGTCGAGCGAGTCTCGCTGTTGCTCGGGCCAAACCAAGGCGGCGACCGGATGGCGCTTGTGGCGCTAGCCTGCGATCCGTCTCTGCGTAGGCTTGCGCTCGGGACAAGAGCGGCTGTGGGCGCGCAAGATCCATCTCGACCCGATGGCTCAGCTCGCTATCAGGCCGATGGAAGGGCCAGATTGGGTGGCGGCGGCGGACTGTTGAGCCGGCGGTTGCGTGGCCACTGCACGCCCGTCCTCCTCGCCAGGCTGCTCTCGTTTGTGTGCGCGCCTGCACAGAGCGAGCGAGCGAGCGAGCGAGAGCCAAGAACAATAATAAATCTCTCGTTCACCAGATGCGTTATCGTGAGCGTCATCGCGCGTTCACCACAGTTGCAGGCCAGGCGGACGACATGGCTCAACTCGGGGGGCTGGAAGGCCGCTTTCCTCCCTATTTTCTCGCCCGCTCGCTCGCTCGCTGCCTCACGCTGGCCAACAGCAATGTTCAGCCAGCAACATCTTGTCGCCATAAACTCGTATATAAGCTCTCGCCTTAGAGCCGAACCTCCGCAAACCAGATGTAGCCACATTTTGATCAATTAAAGGAGAACACTATTGCGTCAACATAGATTTCTTATTTAGCCCTTGGTCGTACCCAAAAATCCTCTAAAATTCTGTCCACAACAGAGCAAGCACAGCCTCCATTGCTGTCAGCGAGCAAGAAGTCGGTGAAGCCGCCGGACATCGACTTGATAGTCGCATTCCAGCGCCACTCGAAGAAACCTCCCTAACATTTGCCAGGGGGCCCCTAATCTGTCACCGAGCAGCTATTACGGGCCTTCCTTCTGTTGTTCGCAAAGAGAAAGAGGAATGATTTACAAGTTTACATCTAACCACGACCGATAACGCTAGCTATCACAAGGCCGCCGCCGCCGCCGCCCAACACCCAATCCAGCCAAACCCCACTAAGCCGGTCAACTGCCTCGCTCGTCTTGCCCAACAACCAGCCGCACGGACGCTTCAATCGCCATGGACACCGAGGTTGAGAAAATCTACCACGAGTACGCCTCCATTGAGGAGATCATCAACGAGAAGGTCGCCTCCAACACCCAGGAGAGGTCCTTCTATGTTGCGGACATGTACGACATTTACAAGAAACACATCCGATGGGTCCAGCTGATGCCCCGCATTAAGCCCTTCTACGCGATCAAATGCAACAACCTGCCCGAAATCGTGGCCTTTCTCGCCTCTCTGGGCGCCGGCTTTGACTGCGCCAGCAAGCAAGAGATCGACCAAGTGCTCGCCTGTGGCGTCGACCCAGCAAACATCATCTACGCGAACCCCTGCAAAACTAAGGTTTTCATCAAGCACGCGAAAAACGTCAAGGTCGACCTAATGACCTTCGACAACGAGCTCGAATTGCACAAAGTAGCCCAGTTGCATCCCGGCGCTAGGTTGGTTCTACGCATCAAGGGCGACGATCGAACCTCAAGGTGCAAGTTCAATATAAAGTTTGGCGCCGACCTTGGCCGCTGCTATGGACTGCTCAAGCTTGCAAAGCAACTCGACCTCAACGTGGTCGGCGTGTCCTTCCACAACGGCTCCGACTGTCAGGATCCAGCCTCTTACACGAAGACCATCGGCGAATGTAAGCTGGTGTTCGATATGGGCCAGGAGATTGGCCACGAGATGAAGATCCTCGACATTGGCGGCGGCTTCCCGGGCGACACGAACACTGGCGCCGCCTTCGAAGAGTTGGCCTCCACCATCAATAGAGCCATCGACGTTTACTTTCCGGCCAGTTCCAATGTGGAGATAATTGCCGAGCCAGGCAGATACTATGTGTCTTCCTCGATGACCCTCGTTAGCATGGTTGTGGCAAAGCGGGTGGAGCTGGACGAAAAGACTGGACAGGACATCTACATGTACTACCTAAACGACGGTGTCTATGGGGCTTTCAACAATATAATATTCGAACATGCGACAGCTAAGCCGGAACTGCTCGACGAGCGGACCAGATTTGATCGAAAGTCACGTTCTAGCGTCATGTGGGGCCCAACCTGTGATTCGGTAGACTGCATCAAGCGCGACTTCCAGTTCCCTGAGCTCGAGGTTGGCGAATGGATCGTGTTCAAGAACATGGGCGCATACACTTGCAATGTGGCTACCTGCTTCAATGGATTCGAGAAAGCTACGGTTATTATAGCCGACAACATCACACACAAAACGGGCAGCTTCTTGCGGAGGACCTGTGTCAGTAATGGCGTCAATAAACGCGACATCCGCTATGTCAACGGGGATAGACAAGCTGACTTCTGGCAGCTCCAGTCTATCTAGGTTCATGATAGGACATCGAATCTGTCAACAACTGTCGGTGCAACAACCAAACGATCTCGGCGTTCATTCTAACGAGGAGAGATGCAGATGTTCGCGGCTTAAAACATACTAAGAAACAAACTCACATGCAGCAGCCAACCTCTATCTAAACATTTTAACCCTGCGATACGGACTCAACTCTCATCAATCTCTCTAGCTGGCAGCAATGGAGGCAAAATTTTGGTTCAGGTTGGGAGGCCTGAACGTTCTTGGGAGAGTGATGAGAGTTGGGCCTTGTTAGCAGCGGTGTCAGTATTCATTGTAACAATCATGTAATAAATCTGAACAAAGGTTGGCAAAAATTTTAATCATTGACAATCATTTTCACTGTGTCGCCTCTCTAACTTTTCACCCACGGCCAAGTCGACATTCAGTGTCTCATGTTCGGTTCTGAGATCTTTCTCTTCTTGAAAGGTAAAGACCCGTGGGGCACAGAGCTTAAAACAGATGCCGTCGTGAGCAATTGTTGCTTCAAGATGCTTATGTTTTCTAGCTGCTGTGCCCACAAGACCCCACCTGTCACTCTGCTGCCCCCATCCGCTATCGGCGGACTTGGCTGCTTCTTAGGTGGTGACACTGACTTGGATAGCTGATTGTGGTCATTGAAGTTATTTGGTCCATTGAAGTTGAAGGCTAGCGGTCGAATGGGCTGCTCCTTAGGGGCGGCGCATTGCGTCATGCGATGATAGTTGAGCAAATCGGCCGTCCAAAATGAAATGTCGCATGTGTCGCAACGGTGCAAGGGTGTGGCGCTATCTAGAGGTTGAGTTTGCAACTCAGAACCATGGTCTAAAAGCATCATCTCGCCTAAGAGCGCCGGCTTAGAGCTTAATTCCGGACAAACGTAACTCCCACTCAATTGTTGTGAGAACGAGTAACTTCGGGCTTGACAGCGATCTGGTTTTCTCATCCCAACTTCATCGCGCGGCTCGAGCCCTCGTGGTTGTTGGTGCTGCTGCTGATGCCAGTGAAACGAGGCCAGGTAGCTCGGAATTGGCTCTGGCACTGTCATTGCGAGTAGGTGGCCATGCTGCTGCTGTTGCTCAATGGAAGCGGCCAACTGGTGCAATCTGAGTAGCTCCATCCGCTGGCCGATCATGGCTTGTTGTTGCTGGTGGCGTAAAATTGTAGCCTGATCCTCCAAACTCCTTTCGTGTTCAATAACTGGCGCCCGATATCTGTCTAGTAGCAAATTAGACACGATCGGCCGGTCGAGGATGAGATTCTGTGCTGGCTGGTTCAGCTGATCCAAATAGAGAGGTCTTGCTGCACTGTTCCCGTTGCCCGCTGGGCTGAGCTTCTCGCTTTGTCCAAAGATCAGCTGCTCGTGCCAACCCAGCAGCTCATCCTCTTTCCTCTTCAGGGATAGATTCTGTATAGCATTCTCAAGTTGTATCGGATCCTGTGAGTGCCTAAGTTTGTCTCGCTCCTCTGTCTTGGAGTCCAGAGGTTTCGGCGCATCGGCTCTCTGGGCCTCGGCTCTAGGCGAGCTAGGAGTCGAGGAACGAGTGGAGTGATCCGAAGGTGCAGCGATTGGCGCTTGGGCATCTCCCAGTTTAGGCGAGGACAACGAAAAGGGATTCTGCTGAGTCGGGGATCTACTTTTGAGATTATACGATCGTTTCCTCTCAAGATACTTCATGCGTAGGTTCTCGTTTCGGCTATCACATGGTGAGCTTTTCACCGGTGCAGACTCGCTAGGGACCGCAGGTAGGTGGGAGCTGTTGAGCACACTTGTCGACCAGCGTTTGTTGTATCTGGCCGCTGAGACAGGTGTTGGCTTGTCACTGTTTAAGTAACAAATTGGTGGCTTCTTGGCGGCTGAATCTCGCGACGAGTTGTATGATCTGATGCCGACTAGATTCCAATTGTCGATGATGGCTTCGTTACGACTGATCAGGTTGTCTATGTGACGCTCGATTATTTGCCGATCTGGGTTGGAGTTTTTGCTAAGCTGAGTCCTGATTGACTCGAAGGGTTTGTCGGCCTCATATCTTTGGTCTGAAGTCTTCGAATCGGGCCGAGTTGAGCCGAGGGAGTCAAGATTGAAACCCGTCCTTGATCCGGCCGCCAGTTCGGGCGTCGACCAGCCTACAGACTCAAGCGACGAGCTGGAGGAGGAAGGATCTAGGGGTCCGCCTGAGGAGGAGGCCTTGCGAGCGGCAAAGGTCGCGCTCCTAAGGGGACTGGCGCCGACGGGGCCGGCCGCTCCGAGTGTCGCTAGGGCCGGCTCATCACAACTGCTCGCCCTGCTGCTACCAGTGCTGCCTAGTGCATCAGAACGCATCGATCTCTTTGCCTTGCAAACTTGGTTTCTGGACCCAAAAGAATCAACCCGCTGAACGCGGACAACATCTTTCGCGGCACCTGTTGAGCAGAGCCCTAAATGAGCCTTTTGGTGCATCGCGTCCTCACCATTGACCTCTGGTCGTGGCTTTATATTTTGCTGGTCGAGCAACTGGATATTCGGAAAACCATCGAAAGCGAACACCGACTTTTTCCTCGTTCGGGGGGCCTTCGAACTCGCTTCCACTGGGCCGACTGGCGGCTCTTGGACTGACGTCGGCTGGCTTGGGCTTGACTTGGCCATTTGGTCTCCAGTTTGGCTTTCAGTTGGCGCATCGGCGGGCGATGGATGTCTGCCGACAGTTTGGGCTTGGCTCCCAACACCCGGAGCTGCACCTGTCTCGGCCGCGCTCAAGTTTGCTCCTGTGACGCTTTGGCCGACGTTTTTCCTCGGAATCGGTCTATTTATATAACTGGCCGCGTTCCATTGCAACTCGGCTTCCTTGGGGCAAACTGGCGGGAGGTTTGCACCTGTCCGAGCGGCGCACGCGGACGCTGGATGGCCGGACTCTTTTGCGCGGCTGCAGACTGGAGCAGACTGCTGTGCGTCTGGCTGCAAGGCTGCATACTCCTCGGGCCCCTCGCGAGCCATACTCGGGGGCTGCAACACTTGGCCGCTGGCTCCTGGCCCCAACTATTCACTGATCCTTCCCTCTAAATTGGCCCTCTGATTGGCGCTCTCGATCTTGGCGCGCCTGCTTGTTGCTGTCTCTTGCTCTTTGCTGGAATTTGCTTTGCTCTTGGCGACGGCTCGGGTGGCCGCATTACAGGTGGTGCTGGCAGCTCTGCATGTTGTTGCTGTTACTGCTGCTGCTGCTGCTGCTGCTGCTGTTCATAGCTCAAGACTTCCGCACTTGGCCTGGATCCGGCTGGTCCAGCGGCGCTAGAGGCCGGCGAGGGACAGATTGCGAGGGGTGGCGCTGGCGCCGCTGCTTCGTCCTGCCCAAAGGGTGACGCGATGAATGCGAACGAGCGAGCCTGTCTAATACGAGTGCCACTGTTGGCGCCGCCGCTAACGCTCAGACTGGAACGAGATGGGATGGAATCGGAGGCGGCGGTCGATTTGGAAGGTGGAAGTAATAACAACAACAACGGGCCAACCTGCGACTGCTTGAGACTTACGGACAAGCTGACTTGATTTGAGCCAGGTTGAGTCTTCGCTGAGCTAAGCTGAGCTGAGCTGAGCCAGGCTAGGCTTATCTAAGCTGAGTTGAGCCGAGCCGAGCCGAGCCGAGTCGGTCTGATAGAGTCGAGTCTGGGGGAGGCAAGCGCTCGGGGTGGCCGATGAATGGTTCTTTGCGCCGCTCAACAAGCTGGCTTTCTGGATAGTATCTCGTCTGCTGGCGCCTGCGTCTGAGGCACAAACTGTTGGACGTGCATTCGGTCGGGCGGACTCACTTTGAAAGCCGCCCAAGTGCTGCACTTGCAAAACGGCAGCAACAACAACAACGCCAGCTCGCTCGATGATCCACCTAAAGTCTCTGGCCAACGCATTTGCCATCAGCTCGCTCGGGCAACGACAACCGCAGCGGCCGGCGAGCTAGCGCCGCTCGCTTTGCGGCGCCCCCGTCGTCTTGCCGCAGCCGCTTGCGCTGCAGCGAGCGCAAGCATCGGTCTCACTGCCAGTGACGACGATGACAAACTGATGGCGCCGCTGATGATGATTGCAACTCGCCGCTCGAGCTGGCGCAGCCTGCTTACGTCAGCCGCTGTGTGCGCGCGCTTAGCCTTCAACTGGATCAGCTGCTTCCTAGTTCCAATTTGGGCTCAATTTCTAGCAGAGCCTATCGAGTTAGCAGCGCGACACTGACACCGCAGACCTGGCGCCTCGGCAAGACTGGCGGGTCTACTGGCAGCTGGAGGCCGTGCAAGCAGCCGCCAGACAACAAGGGCGTCGCACGGGCCGACGCTGTTGCGGTTCGTCGTCGGTTGAGCTCGGCTCTCGACGAGGACGCCGAGATCTAGCTGGCAGCAAGCAACAGGTGGCCCCAGTCGAGCTTGGCGCGTGCTCGAAGTCGCGCCAGACTCCTCGGCTCGGCCGCGCGAGAGCTGGACAGGTAAAGCGGCCGAGGGCGCAATGGCGCTGGTTTGCTGGCCGAGCTCACTCGCCCTGCACATCGCTGCCCCAGCGATGTGCAGGCCGACGGCAAGTGAACACTCTGCTCGCTTGCCGAGTTTGTGCAAACGTAGGAGAGAGCTGACATGTCATACAAGGAGCATGCGGCCAGAGGCTGGCCGATAAGCGTCGTGAGCGCCCGCTGAAGTCGTGCCAGCCCATTGGCTCACGTAACAGGCCGACGAGTCGCTCGAGTTCGCTTTTGGCCGCAGAGATGCGAGTGAGCCGTCGCCAGGAAGAGCGCGCGGATCTGCACTTGAGCCCAGTCGGCCAGGAGCAAGGCTAGCTCGGTGGACGAGCATCAGCTGTTGCCGTGGCTGGTTGGCTCTCGAGTTCGGTTGCGGCCGATGGGAGGGCGAAGGGTGCTGAAGTTGAGCGCCAGTGAAACAAACCGCCTCCTCGCGGCCAGCGGGCAAAGCTCGAACGCGACAACGGCCGCCAAGCCTCCGCCCGCGTTCAGCCCCCCCCCCCCGCTTGGATGGCTATCGGTGGCCGAGGGCGCCGATCCAGCCAGCAAGCGGCGCTCTCGGCGGCTTGTCGCGCGCCGCTCGCCACGAACGAGAGTTGGACGCCCGCGACAAGTTCGGCTGCGATCGTTGCAACCCTGAGAAGGCTGCGCTCGGCCTAGCGGGCGCGCTCGCAACAGGCTTTCGCCATCCAGGTGGCCCGGGCGGCGGCCAGGTGCGCGCTCGCTGGATTGAGAGCGCGCAAGGAGAGGAGGGGGCTGCAATCACGTGGAAGAGGTGGCACGCTCGAGGGAGCAGACAAGAAACTCGATTCCGGCGGAATCACGGGACGCCCTACCTATCTCAAGGCTGGCTCGCCCGGCAGCTAGCGCCATCTGGCGCCGGCGAGCGCGCGCCAAGCCCAGCGCAGGCGGCTCCTGGCGGCCGCTCACGAGCTCCAATCCGCCCGCGAGCCGGCGGCAGCGGCAGCTTGTTGCCCGTGCTTGTGGCCGCTTGGCCGTCTTGCGCGGCTGCCTCAAGGTCTCGCTGAGCGGCCTGCGGCTCCGAGCGCGAGATGGGCTCATTCTGCAACCTGATCTTGGTGCGCGAGCCAAAGCCATCCCTTGCTTACCTCATCCGAACTTGGAGGAGCGAACGCAGAACTCGAATGACGGCCGCCGAGTTTAATGACATCATTTAGGAGTATAGACAACTCGGCCTCCTGTTCTTCTCCGCGCGAGCTGGGCCAGCTTTTGCAGGTGAGTTTGGCGCAAAAGCGAGACAAACATGCGATCAACTGACTCCCCTCTTTGGCCCGGAACTAACTCGCCCTTTTTGCCGGGCTCGCTCCCAGAATTAGCGGCTCCAGTGCAGTGATAACTCATGAGTCATGACGTCTCACTGAACTTGGCACCGAGCTTTGGGTTGGAAACTCGCCCGCCTGTCTTGTGTTTGTGCATCCGGCAGCTTTTATTCGTCTGCCCGACCGGCTGGCGGATCAAAGCAGCAAAGGCTCAGCTCGTTCGCACTGGGGAGACTCAGGCGGCGCTGCCACTGTGAGCCAGCCGAGCAGTTTGGGCAAACATCTTGCAAGCGCGAAAACTAAAACGCAATTACCTGCCGCCGCCGCAGTTGGCCGCAGCAAAGCTCGAGCCGCTTGGCCCGCGAGCTCCGTAGTCTGGCTGCAAACGGTTAATTTAGCGAGCAGCCGACTTGTTGATCAATCGATCAATTGCCGCCCCCAGCCGGCGCCAGGTTTGGCCGAGCGCGGCCACCGGATCTGGAAGTTGTGTTGATTTGATGGAAAAGAACCGAGTGCTGGTTTCGCCACCATTTGCCAACCGGCGGCCTCGGCAGCCTCGCAAAGGTCGCGCATCCAATTTGGTCATGTCGTCAGCGAGGAGGCCAATTGGTTTCGGCCGAGCTGAGCGCTAAGCCGCAAGTGGGATCAAAATATTAGCTCGCGAGTTCGAATTGATTTGATTAGCCCGCTTGTTTGTTTGCAAGGGCGCCCGCTTGCCCCCTGGTGACCAACGCGAGCACTTCGAGGGACTGGGAGCCGTTCTTGTTGTTGTTGCCATCGCAAAGCTTGGCTTTCAATTAGTGGGCCAGAGGCCGCGCTGGGCGGGCGGGCGTCTCCTGGCCTCCTTTCTCTTTGTCTCGGCGTTACGAGTTGGGGCGCCGCCGCCGCCGCCGCCGAGCTGGCGAAAGCTACCGGGGACGATCTGCCGATGGATTTACGAGCCAGATAGGCGAGGAGGCGCCCGCTGCTCGCCTGGCGCTCAGCCTGCCGCTAAGTGCTACTCAACGACAAGGTAACTCATCCTCGCGCCTCCCCGTTGCTCGCGCGCAGACCGAGCGCATGAGCCGCCGGCGCCCAGAGCTGATCGGAGGCTGCGAGGGGCCGAGTTGGGTTTGCTGGGAACCGTTAGCTGGCCGCAGCGACATCCCATGCTCGTTGGCCCCCTCCCCCAAGCTGCCAGCTGCCAGCTGGCCGGCTGCACGAAGCTCGGCCAACCAGAGCCGTCGATACGAATCTCGCGCCAACTCAACTCAACTCGCTCGGCCGCTCGCGCAAATCCAAGCGCTCGCAAGATCGCGCATGCTCTCTGGAGAGCTCGGCGGGGCGAACGAGTGCGCAAGTCCGCGCTTGAATTCGAGCCCCCAAAGCTGGCTCGGCTGCAGCAGACGGGATAGATTTAGCCAGTGCGCCGACCAGTGGCGCTCTCCTGCATTCAAGCGCCCGAATCCAGCTAGCTCTTCCCATGACGATTCGAATGGATTCACTCTATTGCCTCGCATTGTCGGCCGCGCGCGCGCGCAAAAGTCAACTTGAGCACTCGAAATCCAAGTTGTCGCCAAACAAACTCCGCCGGCTGCATCCAATCTCAAAGCAAACCAACTCGACCAGCAAATGAGCTAAGCGAGCGCTCGGCTCGCACTTGACGCGCGATCAGTTAGATTGGACAACTGCAAAGTGAGAACGCCAGTGAGACGGCTTCAAAGGTAAAGGTGGATCCGCCGACAAGAGGCGAGTTCGGTCCAAAATTCGAGAGGCTCAAGGCGCAGTTGAGCGTTCGGCAAGACTGCCTGCAATCGAGAGTGAGAAAGAGAGAGAGAGAGAGAGAGCCGATCAACAAGCGACAAATGGAAGCCGAAAGCATGAGCGTCCTCTGAAAGCGAAGACTCAACCAGACTCAAACCAAAAGTGAGCTCGTCCGCAAGTCTCAAGCAGTCGCAGGTTTGCCCGTTGTTGTTGTTGTTGTTACTTCCACCTTCCGAATAGACAGCCGCCCATCCAGAGGGTTGGTTGGTGGCGCCAGCAGTGGCCCTGCAGGCTCACTCCAGCGCGCGCATCCTCCCCAGCGCTGGGCTTCGGCCGGCCGGCCGCGACCGGTGATGCAAGAGGGCGCCAAGTTCAAGCAGAGAAGCCGAAGGAAGCACCGAGCGGGCTCGAGCTAGGAGCCGGGCGGAGGGGCAAGAGGCGCGGCGGGCGGCGAGCTGGCCGCAAGCCGGTGAGAATGGCCTGTCAGAACGGAAGCCTCGGCTGCGGGGCTGGGGGCGGCGAGCGAGCAGGTTTGCAGCCGCTCGCCGACTTGGTGCGGGCAAACCTGACGCTGGTTAGCGAGGAGGAGGAGCTGAAGCTGCTCAACTTCCCCCCAAAGCGCGAGGACCTGTCAACCGCAATTCCTCTAACGGTGATATTCGCCCTCCTCCTCGTGACCGGCTGCGTGGGCAACCTGTGCACGGCTATTGTGATTGCGCGCCCGAAGAACAAGTACATGCACACGGCCACCAACTACTACCTCTTCAGCCTGGCCATGAGCGACTTCCTCTTCCTGATCCTCGGCCTCCCCCAGGAGATGTACACCCTTTGGCAGCGCTACCCGTACGCCTTTGGCGAGTCCTTCTGCATAATACGCGGCTACCTGAGCGAGGCCTCCACTTACGCCTCCATTCTAACCATCAGCGCCTTCACCATCGAGCGCTACGTGGCCATCTGCCACCCGCTCTGGGCGCACACGATGTCCCAACTTCCGCGCGCAACAACAAGCATTGTGATCATCTGGCTCCTCGCAGCCCTCTGCGCGTTGCCGCCGGCCGCCGAGCTGGGCATCATTACTCAGGTGAGTGCTCGTTGCTCGTTGCTCGTTACTTGTTGATCGGCGTGCTTCTGCTGGAAGCGCCGCGAGCTTAGCGCTAAGCCGGGAATCTAGCGCGCGCCTTTGGCTTTGCGGCCTGACTCGCAAAGCCGCCACTTTGGCCGCGCTCGCAGCCCAGTTTGCGCTCCCAGGCGGATTTGATTGCTCGGCGCCGGCTAGCGGCCGCTGACAACTCTCGCCGGGCCCAACTCGGCCCCTTGATTGATGATCAACGAGCCTCCACCAAATCCATTACAACTCCTAACCGTCCTCTCTTTCTCTCCCTCCCGGCGCGCAGAGGGGGCCGCTGACCAATCGGACGCTCGAGCAGTCGGCTCAATGCGCAACCAAGCGCACTATTTATGAAAACATGTTCGTCGTCAGTGCAATAGTTTTCTTCATCGTGCCAATGTTAATAGTCACCGTATTGTATATTCTGATCGCGATAGAACTGCGCCGCTCCTCAAAGATGAACAACGCCATTTCAAAGCAAACCTCCTCGCACCTGCAACACGCGCACATCGGCTGCCAATCGCGCAACCAGCACCTAGCCAACCAAACCAACGAGCTCAAGCAGAAACAGGAGCAGCAGCTCTGCCGGCGGAAGGCGCCAACTCTGGTCTACTGCTATGCCGCCGAGGAGCCCACTCAGCGGCCGGCCAAGCTGAGCGGCGAGCGGCCACTCCTGGCCGGCGCCGCAAGTCCCAGCTCCAGTCTGGAAGTTGCGCGCGCGAGGCAGCTTGCAAGCGGCCGAAGCCACGCTGAGCCAGCCACCGAGAGTCTTATGACCAGCCTCATGAGCCAGCGGCCCTCGTCGGCCATTGGAACCGAGCGGCCAGGCTTGGCCAGGGGCGGCGCTGCGAGCGGCGGCCACCAGGAGGCCGAGCGCGGCCAGCTGGCCTCCTCGCTGAGCCGGCTCCAGGCGACTGAGAGCTCGCTGGCGGGCAAGCGGGCCGGCCTGTCGCTCTGGCCCTTCAGCTGGACCAGCCAGACGCAGGCCCAGCAGCTCCAGTGCCAGTGCCACTGCCACTGCCACTGTCACTGCCACTGCCTCCACGCCCACCACCTCCAGCAAGCGGCCAGGGGGGCCAGTCTGGCGCTGCAGCAGAGCCAGAGCAACCAACTGTTGGCGGCCAGTGGCGCCGACTGCTCGGCAGGGGCGGCGGCGGCGGCGGCTAGACAGCGCTCGCCGCTCAGCTACCACGAGAGTTTAATCCAGCGCCAGGCCAACGGAACTGGCCAGCTCAAGCAGCAACACTCAAAACTGCGCCCCTTTGTCGCCCAACTCTCGCTCTCGAGCTCGACGCCATCCTACCAGTGCAGGCCGGTGAGAGGCTTTGGGCCTCTCTGTTGCCAGCACCAGGCCTTGGCGGCCGCGAGCCAGAGGGGTGCGCAGAGTCGCCGTTTGGCGGGCGCCTCGTCCAAGAAATCAGTCATTCGCATGCTTGGTAAGTAGGCCAACCAGCTCCAAGCTCCCAGCCGCCGGCTCCAAACCAAAGTGGGTCGCCTTGATTTCTGGCGCCGCGCGTGGCGTCATAAACTGATTAGTCGGCGCGTTTGTTTGCGGTCGTGACGGGCGAGCGAGAAATCCATTCATCATCGAGCGCTGGCCGCCGCAGCCGCCGCCAACGACGATGACGAGCAGACTGGCCGGCCACTGGAGGCGGCCCAGCGCCCGGCCCATTAGGAGCTGGCTCCCACTTCCGGGTCGACCCTCTCCACTCTGTGCCACTGGGTCAGCGGCGGCCAGTTGTGTTTGTTTTGCGCATAAAATTTATCTCCTCCCGGCTAATCGGTCGATCGCGGGCCCAATGGCGCGGAGTGGCCAGTTTGTTTGGGTCGGCCGGTCGGCGCGAGGCGGACGCGATAAGATCTCGCCGCCGAGCTCAGCTCCCTCTCTTGACAGGAAATGGGCCAGACGAGTGGGCGGCGCTCACGTCCGGCTTGGGCGCGCTGATTTGGCCGGCGCCATTATTGTTGTCTTTATCGCGCCGGCCCAAATGGAGGCGCCACTTGGCTCGCGCTAATTATTCAAATGGGAGGCCGACAAAATATGATCACTCCAAGTGGCTCGCCGCCCAAACTCAGCTGGCTCCTCAGCTCGCCGCGAGCGCCCCCCCCCGCACCCAGCTTGAGCCGCCAGCTCGCCCGCCAGACTCGCAGCCTCTGCCGCGCGAGCCGGGGCCCACCTGGCAGCGTCCTTCCGGCTCCAGTTCCGCCCGGCGAGCGAGCGATGGAATATCAGTTATATCCGACTCATTGAGTTCGCGCGCAACTCCACTCGAGCCAGCAAGAGCGCCCGCCGCTTCCGCGCTAATGGCAACTCTGGCCCACATCCAGAGCCAAGACCATTCCACTGGTGCGCACGATTAATGACCCGCCCCCCGGCGGCGGAAGTGGCGCCAGCTTGGCCTTCTCTCCGCCTTTTGCGCTCCACTTCGAGCGGCCCAACCGACTCCGAGCTCGAGGCTTTCCGTTTCAATTTTGGAACAATTAGAGCGAGCGATCGTCTTGCCGCCCCTCAGGTGCTCGAGTTCGATTCTCTTCCAAGGCGAAGGCGGCCGCCCATCTGCGCGCGCGGGTTGAGCTGGCGGCTCAATTAGCTTTGTTCGAGCGCCAGCCATTGTCAAGCTTGCGCGCCGACCAGATGTAAGCGGACGCCGCTGGTTGCGCTCGAAGATGGATAATGACATCAAGTGTGGCTTTGCGCAGATCTCTGGATGGGCGCCTCAGCCTCAGCCTGAGCCTCCTCCTGCGCGGCCAATCGGCGGCCAGCAGCTCGCCCGAGAGCCATAAACAAATTCAGCCGCCGACTTGACATTGTGGCACGAATGTAGAATATAAATTAGAGCGAGAGTGGCGAATTGATACTCCTGGCCGATTGCATTGAGCAGCTGCGCGCTCGCCGCCCGGCCGAGCCAAGCCGGCGCCCTTATCTCGCGGGCGGCGAGTTTGGATCAGCCAGCCAGCCAGCCAGCCAGCCAGCCAGCCGGCCGAGCGAGCGGCAAGCTGGGCGCAAACTGGCCTGACCTCGATCCGCGTTGAGTGAACTCCCGGCCGCGGCGGCAGTTGCGGCCAATTAGGGGCCCTAAATCATAAACTTTTCATTGGCTTTGCCGGCCCGAAGCTCCCGTGGCTGAGCCTAGCGAGTTCAGCGGGGTCACTCGAGTTTGCGGCTGCCGCGCTTTGCTGCTCGTAAAAGTGGCCGCGAGTCACGAATCCAGCGCGCGCCCCTTTGCGGCCTTTAATTTTCACCTGAGCGACTGGACGGCGGCCAGCTCTGGTCACGTCAGCCGCGGCTGCCCGCTTTGGTTTTGCAAGTTGGCCGTCCAAGAAGCCCGCCGACTTGCAAGCCAAACAAACTATCTGAGGGCGCGAAGGAGGCGGCGAGTCAGTTTTTGGGCGAGAATTTTAATCGAGGCGAGAAAACTGGCGCCCGCGCACGAATTTCCGGGCGCGAGGCGGCCAAATGGGCGCTGCTTTGCGGCGAAGGACGTGACCCAAATTAGATGGGCGCCGCCAACACGTCTTGGCGGCCGACTCAAAAACGGAAGCTCGCAAAGGGGAGCCCCCAGCGCAACAACAAGTCCGCCCAATTTGGCCAACACGAACCAGTGGCGCTGATGAGCGGCGCAACTCGCACTGCTTGGCGCCCATTGCAAAACACAAGTCGGAAGCAAAGTGTTTTTGGGCCCGAATGGGGGAGCAGGAATTTCCGAGGACACAATCGGCCCCGCCAACTGTTTATCGGCGCCCATCGAGCTTGGCGCCGACTTTAATCGGGCCGCCTTATCGCTTCACGTGATTTGCCCGCTTTTGGCGCAGGATCGTGATCTGCATCCCAGTTGTTTGCTATCATTTTACAGGGGGCCAACTGGGCCGCTCGGCGGGCGCGCGCTGGCCGCCGACTGAGCGGGCGGCGGATAAGGCGGGCCAATAGATGGGAGATAATGGATAGGCACTGGATTGAAACGTCTGCTCGAGGGAGGTCGAGATTAGGGCCGCGCGTTGCGGGCGACAAATGGGCGGCTCCGTTGCACTTTGCGCGTTAGCTGAGCGCCGCCAGCGCAACCGCGCCGAGCAACCAGACTCGCGAGCGACGGGCCGGCCGGCGCTCAATTGTCCAGGTGTCCAGGTTGCGCCTCGGCCGCTCGATGGCACTTTGATACCTGCGAGGCCGCCAGCTGGCCGCCCGCGAGGCCCACTCGCCGCCCAGCCGATCGATAATTAATTATCTGGCCGCGAGGAACAAGCTCGGGTTGCGCGCGCAAGTTGAGCTCGCGAACGGCGCTAGGTGCGCCGCTTGTCGCTATGCGCGCCACAGGCAAACTCACAGGCCGACAAATTGCGCCCGTGCTCATGCTTGAGTTTGCTCTCTCTCTTCCGAGGATCTTGTTTCATTGGCCGGCCACTTCAACCTCATGATGCGCGCCGGCCGCCCATTAATTATCGGCCTCGCTCGCCGGCTAATCGTCGCGTGTCGGCGCGAATGTTTAAACGGCGCCGCCATCTTGGATCGAGAGCGCGCGCATACAAAGTGTCGAGTCAACAAATCAAGCGAGCCGCTCAGCTGGAGCGAGAGGCGCGGCGCAACCACTTGGCCGACTGGCCTACTTTCGCCGCCCAGCTTGCCTGCCTCTGCGCGCACAATGCAACTGGAGGCAGCATATGGATCGAGTATCAGTCCAGACAGGAGCTCTAAAGTCAGCGCGCTCTCTCTCTCTCCAAACTCTTGCCCGCTGAGCCCTCGAGCAAGATCGCGCGGGCAAACATCTCCGCTTGGCTGTGTGAGGGACGAGTCGCAATCATCTCACTTCTTGCGCGACCCCCGCTCGCATGCAAACTAATGACTTGCTTGCCAATAGACTCGCCTGGCCACTTGCGCGAGCTTCCACTTGGACGCGACGGAAGTGAGCAGCCGACTGGCCCAGAATGGATGGCGTTCTGGTTTCCGTTTGTTGCAAGTTTGGGCGGCCGGGCGGCCAAACTGGAACGGGCGCCGCTGGCCGGCTGGCTGGTGTTTCCATTAGAGGGCGTCCGCGCGACAGGGGAGGCCGACGAGTAGATGCTGCGCTCAGATAAACCGGCGGCTCTTGGGCCCCATCGAGCCAGCCGTCACTTCGGACACTCTGGCCGCAAGCCAACAAAGTGCGGCCCAACTCGGCTTGCGATGGCCAGCGATCCATGAATTGAGTCGGCGGCGGCGGCGGCGGCGGCGCATCCAGCCTCGGCCTCTACTCGGCGCCGCATTTTGTTGCGTCAAATTGAGCGCAAACTGAGCCAGATTAGGGCGGCCAGTCTCGCTTATTTCAATATCCACCTGTCCACTTGGCGGCCGAGCTGCGTGCAGCCGGCTGTCTGGCCGCTCCGGCTCGAGGAGGCGCCGCAACTGGCCGCAACGAGAGGGGCAACCGGCGAGCAGCGAGCCCGACTGGCGGCCGGGTCAAGTTCAAGCGACGCGCTTTGCGTCCCCGCGGGAGCCAGGCGCTAGTCCGCCCCGCGAGGCTTGTGCCGCCGCCCGAGCGAGCGGCCAGCAGAGGGGAGGCCCATTCCAAACCGGAAGCCGGCCCACCAAACAGGGGCCGGCGGGCGAGCAGCGGCTGGCCTGCGCGAGAGGTCGTGGTCCTGAATGGTAAATGATTTCGTCGCCCCTGATTACTTGAAATGATATATCGGCTTGGCCTGTCGGCCGGCCATCAATTTGGCCGCCAAAAAGACAAAGGGCTGCTCGGCGCTGCCTCGCGAACTCTGGCAGGAAGTCGGCTGCCGGGCGGCGGGCCATTCGCGTTGCCGAGAGTCACATTAATCTGTCCGAGCGGCCTGCGCTGGCCAGAGGAGGGGGCAGCGCAATGATTGCGCTGGCTCGCTCGGCCGGCGCAATCATCTGTATGTTGGTGGGCGAGTCGCGCCGGCAGCCAAGACAACCTGGCGCCGGCGGAAGATCTGGCGGCGAGATAGGAGCTCGGCCCCAAGTCGGCGCCCTCCTTTTAATTAGAGCTGGCCGGCGCACGACGTGGCCCCTCGCTGGGCGCTCAACCATTAGGCTGCACAGTGGCCACTGTCTTGGGATCCGGAGCTCGCGACTAATTAGAGGAGCGGCGCCAGGAGCGGGCGGGCGGCGGCGCGCACTGTTGGGCCGCAAACGGGCCTCAGGCTCGAGCTCGCGCTTCAACCCAAATTGGAACTCGCGCTCCATCCGACAAGCGGAGATAAATCATTGAAAAGTCAAGCACGGAGCTGGACTTTGGACTCGTGCACTGTGTCGGCTAGCTGGAGGCGGCGAGGGGCGAGAGGAGCTGAGGCTTGGGCTGCGTCGGCTCCGCGCAACAGAGTCGGCCAGCCGTGTGAAATTCGATCAACTGGGCCCAAGCGGCCGCATCAAGCGCCCAACCATCCGGCCTTGACTCCGCAAGGTCGAGCCCACTTTGGCTTGACCTTTGGAGCGGCAAAGTCAGCGCAGTGACATCGTCTTGGCAGCTCGACGCTGAGCGCCCAAACTAGCCACTGATTGATGGTGCAGCGGCGCCAGTCCGGCAAAGCCCGTTAATTGAATCAAAAGTCATTAGGCTGCCGCCGCTGTCGCCCATTCTGGCTCAAAAATCGCTTATCGCGACTCCATTGGCGCGGAAGTTGAGCTTTCCAGGCAGGACGAGCGCCGCTCGCTGCAACGCTCGAGCTTGCGCCAGATGCATACAAAATGAGCTCGGCCGTCCGCCGCCACTCCTCCTTGCTCGCCCCCAAACTTGGCCCCCTCCTCCTCCAGCCGGCCGCCTAGTGGTGGGCGTTTCGAGGATGCAAATGACATCGAGCGAGCTCGTCTTCAATCGTCTGTTTTCACTTTCGAATAACAATGCCGCCCCGAGGAGTCGCATTCGCTCTCATTGCTCTTGACGCGTCTCGTGCGAATTTGAATAGTCTAGAACAGCTCGTGGCTTCTCTTGCGAGGCGTCCATCTCGACGCTCTCGCTAGCAAGCGGCGCCAAACCAATCGGATCAAGAGCGCGAGTTTGTCCAACGAGATCGGCCGCCACTTTTCGACTGTCTCTCAGCGCACATTTCCAACCCTCGAAGCGACCAA